>PDWJ01005089.1_pt1 | contig 14216 bp, 15 predicted proteins | sample 1430881 | NCBI WGS metagenome assembly PDWJ01 (sample SAMN01162460, study PRJNA174530) | Oral metagenome, whole genome shotgun sequencing project. | biome: Marine environment; feature: Marine mammal; material: Swab sample of the gingival sulcus; isolation source: swab sample of gingival sulcus... | reverse complement strand
TGGTGGGTCGCCTTGACCAGGGTCAGGCGCGACTGCATGGCGTCGCCTGCGTTGAGGATCGGGCACTTGGCGTAGAACGCGTTGAACCTCCGCGCGAGGCCATAGAGGTACTCGCACAGGTAGTGCGGCAGCAGCGCCTGGCCGACCCGCTCGAGGGTGTCGCCGAAGCGGGCGAGCTCGAAGGCGAGCTCACGCTCCTCGTCGGAGTCGAGGGCCACCGGCGCGCCGGTGGGCGTGAACGCCGCGCCGGTACGGGCCTCGTGCTCGCGCAAGACCGAGGCGCAGCGCACGAGGGTGTACTGCAGGTAGGGCCCCGTGTTGCCGTCGGCCGCGAGGAGCTTGTCCCACTCGAATTTGTAGTCGGTGGCGAGGTTCTGGGCGAGATCGGCGTACTTCACCGCGCCGATGCCGACCTTGGAGGCGATCCCGCGCTGCTCCTCGGTGCTGGCGTCCGGCCACTTGTCCCGCACGAGCGGCAGGATCCGCTCCTCGGCCTCGTCGAGCAGGGCGCCGAGCAGCACCGTGCCGCCGTCGCGGGTCCTGAAGGGCCGCCCGTCGTCGCCGAGCATCATCCCGAAGCCGACGTGCTCGAGCTTGGCCTCGACGCCGAGCTTGCGGGCGGTCGCGAAGAGCTGCTTGAAGTGCAGCGACTGGCGCACGTCGACCACGTAGATCATGCGCTCGGCGCCGAAGTGATCGCGGCGGTACTCGATGGTCGCCAGATCCGTCGTCGCGTACAGGAAGGCCCCGTCGGACTTGCGGATGAGGAAGGGCGTCTCGGGCAGCCCCGAGCCCTGCTCGAAGAAGACGCCGACGGCGCCCTGGGTCTCGACCGCGATGCCCTCGTCGAGGAGCTCGTCGACGACCCCCGGCAGGCGGTCGTTGTAGAAGCTCTCGCCGAGCCAGGCGTCGAACTGGACCTCGAGGCGGGCGTAGACCTTGTCCGCCTCGCGGCGGGAGATGCTGACGAAGCGCTGCCACAGCGCCTTGCGCTCGGGGTCGCCCGCCTGGAGCTTGGCGAGCTCCAGCCGGCAGGCTTCGGCGACGGCCGGGTCTTGCTTGCCGGCGGCGCTGCCGAGCTTGTACAGGCGCTCGAGCTCGCCGATGGGGTCCGCCTCGAGCGCGGCCTCATCCCGGTGCCCCTTCCACGCCCACAGGATGATCCCGAACTGGGTGCCCCAGTCGCCGACGTGGTTGTCGCCCACGACGTGATGGCCAAGAAACTTCAGCGTCCGCACGATGGCGTCGCCGATGCACGTCGAGCGCAGGTGCCCCACGTGCATTCGCTTGGCGACGTTCGGGCTCGAGAAGTCGACGACGATGGACTCGGGGGCCGCCGCGGGCGAGATCCCCAGCCGCGGGTCGCCGGCGACCTCGCCAAGCGTGCGTCCGACCCACGCGGGGTCGAGGCGTAGGTTGATGAAGCCCGGGCCGGCGATCTCCGGCGCGAGGCATACCCCCCCGGTGTCGAGGGCCTCGACCACCCTTGTCGCGAGCGCTCGGGGGTTGTCGCGCAGCACGCGCGCGAGCGGCAGCACCCCGTTGATCTGGTAGTCGCCGAAGCGCGGGTCGTTGGTGGGCCGCACGTCGGGGTTAGGGTCTTGCACCCCCAACGCGTCACGCATCGCCTCCGTCGCGCTCTCGGTCAGCCGCTCGAGTATTCGACCGCTCACATGCCCTCCCCTCTCCGATACGACCGGGATCGAGGGCGGGAGCCTACCCGCCGCCCCGGGGAATGGAAACCTCTTCCTGCCGCCCCGGGCGGCCCGCACGGCGGCGAGGCGAGCGAGCCGTTCAGGTCAGGCCCGCCCCCGACTCGGCCTGGCCCCGGACCTTGTCGATGAGCTCGGGGACCTTGTCGAAGATCTTGTCGAGGATGCCCTTGTTGTCTGCGATGGGCAGCACCTCGACCCCGTCGTCGCTGAAGATGGCGACGCCCACCGGCCGCACCCGCGCGCCCATCCCGGCGCCGCCGCCGCGGCCCTCGCCCTTGCCGGCGCCCTTGGATCTCTTCACGGGCACCTCGCCCTCCCCTTCGCCGCCGCCGCCGCCGAGGCCCACGCTCAGGCGCGACAGCGGGACGATGGTCAGGCCCGCCAGCGCGATGGGCTCGCCGACGACGACGTCGCTCTGGGTCGCCTCCTCGAGCTTGCCGGCCACCATGTTCATGAGATCGATGAGAAACTGCATCTTGGAGTCTCCTGTCTGTTCCGGGGTGCCCGCGCGCTACTGACCTAGGCTCTCGAGCCGCGCCTTGCCGTCGCTGCCGATGACGAGGACCGCCACCGGGGTCGCCTTGGCGCCGCCGCCTGCGCCGAGGCCGCTTCCCTTGCCGGCGCCCTTGCCGGGTTCGGTCCCCTCGCCCTCGCCGCCGGCCCCGCCGAACCCTAGCCGCAGCTCGCACAAGGTCAGGATGTGGCGGTCTGCTACCGACACGGGGCGGGCGACGACCGCGTTGCGCTTGGTAAGCGCGGTCAGCCGATCGCTCACGGCCGTGAAAAGGTCCTTCACAAAGTTCATCGCTCGCGTCCTCCTCGGCCCGCCGACGCGGGCCACAGCTCAATGGCTCAGCTGGCGCGCAGGGCGCGCCGGGTCTTGGGGTGAATGAACAGGCCAACAACGACGAGCAAGGCGTGCAGGGGTACCACCCACCCCGACAGCCGCGTCCGTAGGTCGATGACCTCGTCGCTCCAGTCGATGTCGACGTCGACGACGCCGTCGGGCAGGTGCGCTGCCAGCTGGTCGAGGATGACGGCGGCGCCGGCCGTGTGGGCGGGGTCCGAGAGCCCCAACACCCCCCGGAGCTGCCCACGCAGGTGCAGGGTCCGCAGCGCCTTCAAGAGCGTCCGCCACAGGACCCGGCGGTGGCGCAGCGCCCACAGGGGCCCGCGTCGGGCCTTGCGCCGGCTCCGCTTGGCCGCCGCGAGCGCCTCGGCGAGGCGCTCGCGCTTCGCCTCGGGGTCCGCGCGCCGCAGGCGCTTGATCTTGACGCCGAAGAGCCTCAGGAATGCGCCCTCGCCACCGCGGTAGCTGACCGATAGCACCCCGAAAGCCCAACGGATCCGGGCGTCGAAGGCCGCGGCCCCCTCCGCCACGGCGCCGCGGGCGCGGCAATCGAGGGGCGTGAGCAGCAGCAACACGAGGGCCGCACCGAGGGCGACCAGGAGCGCCAGCAGGATGTCCCCCCGCGGGGGCCGCCGCGATCGCCGGGCCGCGCACGCCCCAGCTCGCGCCGCGCAGCAAGGCCCGCAGGCGCCCGAGCCGCCGCCCCTTGGTCGTGGGGCCCGCCGCCTGCGCCACGCCGAGGGCCCCCTCGATCCGGGCGACCAGCCCCTCGGGGAGGGCCTCGCCCGCGAGCCTGTCGCCCGCGAGGAGCTCTCGCAGCAGCAGCGCCTCGGACAGGGCCGCGGCCACGTCGGGGTTGATGAGGTCGGCCTCGAAGGCCCGCACCTCGGGCGGCGCCATCGTCCCCTCCAGATAGGCATCGACGCGCGCGTCCAGCTCCTGCCAGGGTGCGCTCATCAGCCTCTCCCCGCGTCGCTCCGGCGCAGCGTGGGGCCCAGCAGGCTCCGCAGCGCCTTGCGGGCGCGGAACAGCCGCGTCCGCACCGTGTTGACGTTCATCCCCGTCGCCTCGGCGACCTCGACGTCGTTGTACCCGTCGCGATAGCGCAGCGTGATCAGGAAGCGATCCTGGGCGCTGAGCGAGTCGACCGCCTCGGCCACCAGCGACGCCGACTCGCGATCGGCCGCCGCTCGCTCCGGGCTGCGGGCGCGCTCGTCGCCCATCCGCCCGATGGCCACGTGGTCGGCGTCGAGGGGCTGGCGGGCCACCCTGCCGAGCCGCTTGAGGCAGACGTTGTAGGTGATGCGACCGATCCACGGGCCCAGGGGGCGGGTGGGGTCGAAGCTATCGAAGGACCTGTGCACCCTCATGAACGCCTCCTGGGTGGCGTCTTCGGCCTCGGTCTGGGAGCGCAGCGTGCGCAGGGCCAGCCGATAGACCATCGGCGTGTGCCGGCGGACCAGGGCTCGCCACGCCGCCGGGTCACCCTGACGGGCCCGGCGGATGAGCGCCCCCTCATTTGCCTGTCCCCTGCGCAACGTCGCGTGTCCTCGCTCATCGTTCACCCCCCGCCTATCCCGGGGGCTCCCAGAGCATTTCAAGAAAATGGCCCGGCGGCGCCCCAGCCGGCGCGGCCCGCGACGACCGGGCCGAGCCGGGCGTTCGTCGACGCCCGCCTCAGGACGTTGTCGGACCTCGAGTGGGGCTCGTCGAGCGCGGCCCCATCTGCTGCGCGATCCACTCAGCCGCGGGTCCCGCGGCGCCTACCTCACCGGGTACTCGTAGCGCTCGCCGAGGTAGTTGCGCAGGACCACCTTTTCCTCGCCCCAGGACTCGATGTAGTCGGGGATGAGCGGGATCTTGCCCCCGCCGGCGGGGCCGTCGATCACGTAGTGGGGGACGGCCATCCCGGAGGTGAAGCCGCGCAGGGCCGCGATGATCTCGAGGCCCTTGCTCAGGGGCGCCCTGAAGTGGCTGATCCCCTCGGCCAGGTCCGCCTGGAACAGGTAGTAGGGGCGGCAGCGCTGGCGGAGCAGCCAGTGGTTGACCTCGCGGACCGCGGCCGGGTCGTCGTTGACGCCCGCCAGGAGCACCATCTGGTTGGCGCAGTTGACGCCGTGGTCGGCGAGCAGGCGCAGGCAACGCGCGGCCTCGGGCGTGCACTCGCGCGGGCTGTTGAAGTGAGTGTGCACGAGCACCGGCTGGTGGCGCGCGATGCGCGTGACCAGCTCGGGGGTGACGCGCTGAGGCAGGGTCACCGGGTTGCGGGTGGCCAGCCGGATGATCTCGAGGTGCGGGATGGCGCGCAGCTCGCCAAGGAGCGCGTCCAGCCGCGCGTCCGACAGGGTCAGGGGGTCGCCGCCGCTGACGAGCACGTCGCGGACCTCGGGGTGGGCGGCGATGTAGTCGAGGCCCGCCCGCAGGCCGTCGCGGCGCGCAGCCGAGGCGGGGTCGGAGACCTTGCGCTTGCGCGTGCAGTGCCGGCAGTACACCGGGCAGTTGTGGGTCACGTAGAACAGGACCCGGTCGGGGTAGCGGTGGGTGATCCCCGCCACCGGCATGTGGGCCTCTTCGCCGAGGGGATCGGTGAGGTCCCAGGGGGCGCGCTCGAGCTCCGCCGGGCGCGGGACCGCCTGGGCCCGCACGGGGCAGCCCGGGTCGTCCGGATCCATCAGCGCCGCGTAGTAAGGCGTGATGGCCATCCGGAAGCGACCGCGCGTCGCGGCGATGGCCCGGCGCTCCCCCGCGGTGAGGCGGACGACCCGCGCGAGGTCTTCGGCGGTCCGGACGCGGTTGCGCTGTTGCCAGCGCCAGTCGTTCCAGGCCTCGTCGGGCACGTGGGCCCAGGGGCCTCGGGGGGAGGCGCCGAGGACGTCGCGCGCGACGCGGCTCAGGGCGGGGTCGGACATGGCCGGTTTGTGCCCCGCCGCCCGCGGCCCCGTCAACCGGCGGGTCGCGAGGGTCGCGAGGCGCTCGCTGGCTGGACTCGCCTGTAGGTGGTCGTACCATGGGACCATGGGCTGGTCTGTCTCGATCGGACGCCTCTTCGGCATCCCCATCAAGCTCCACGCGACCCTCATCGCGCTCTTGGCCTTCTTCGCCTTCTCCTCCACGTCGGCGGGACACGGGCTGTACGCCGGGATGCTGATGGTCTTGCTGTTCGCCAGCGTCCTCGCCCACGAGCTCGGCCACGCCCTGGTCGCGCGCCGTTTCGGCGTCCGGACCCGCGAGATCGTGCTGCTGCCCATCGGCGGCGCGGCCATGCTCGAGCAGGAGCCCGCCGGCCCCGCCCACGAGCTGTGGATCGCGCTCGCCGGCCCCGGCGTGAGCCTGTCCCTCGCTGGCGTCGGCTGGCTCTTGCTCCAGGCCTGGGAGCTCGCGGTCCTCGCGGACCTCGCCGTCATCAACCTGCTGCTGGGGCTGTTCAACCTCGTGCCGGCCTTTCCCCTGGACGGGGGCCGCGTGCTCCGCGCGGCGCTCTCTCACTGGATGGGCGACCGCCGCGGCACCCGGATGGCCGCCCGGATCGGGCGTCTGCTGGCCCTGACCGCCGTGGGGTTCGGGCTCTACGGTGGGGACCTCTTGCTCGCCTTCATCGGGGTCTTCGTCTTCTTCGCCGCCATGGCCGAGGAGCGCAGCGCCCTCATCAAGGTCATCGTCGGGGAAAAGCGCGTCGCGGACCTCGTCGAGCGCGCGCCCCGGCTCCTCGGCATCGCCTGTGGCGTCGACGAGGCCCGCGCCCTGTTTGACGACCACCCCGATCTCCACGCCTTGCCCGTGGTCTTCGGCGATCGGATCCTGGGCGTCCTCTACAAGGACCGGGCCTTCGCGGCCGTGGCGCCGGGCGGCACGCTCCATGGCCTCCTCGACCGCAACTTCATCACCCACCAGGGGGACGGGCCGCTCCTCGAGCTGCTCAAGAGCATGGGCCGGGCCAATAGCCGCGCTGCCGTCGTCGTCCTCGCCGGCGGCGAGATCCAAGGCACCGTCACCCTCCAGCGCGTCCTTGACGAGCTCAAGGCCGCCCGCCACACCGAGTTCTGAGGTGTGGCGCGCGTGCGCGGGCGCTCAGTGGGTGTGGACCAGGAGCCCGGCGAGCTCGCGGCTGAAGGCTGTGGCCCCGGCGTCGGGGGCGACGAGCGGCTCGGCCTCCTCCAGGCCCTTGGACACCCACCGGAAGGGCATGACCACGCAAGCCTCCTCGCCCTGGCGGGACTCACCCCAGGCAGCCAGCAGAAAGCTTGGGACGCCGTCCCGGCCGCCGCCGCGGGTGGTCATCAGGACGTACACCTCGCGCGCGCCGAGCTCGACGAGGCGGGCGGTGATGGCCTCGCGCACCTCGGTCTGGCGGCGGCTGGGCGCGTCGGCCAGCGGCATCACGACCAGGGGCGGCTCGTGGGCGTCCGCCACGGCGACCACCAGGGGCGAGGCCTTGCCCTCCTCGCGGACGCTGGCGCGGCCGAGCTCAAGGAGCAGGCGCGCCCGCTCGTTCATCGCGGCCGTCGCCCACATCGCGTCCCGCCACAGCGGCAGAAACCGCGCCCGGGACATGCCGTCGCTCGTCAGGCTAGCCATGGGCTCCCCGCGCGCCCCCGGCCGCCACGGCCCGGTAGACGCGGCTCGCCAGCGGGTGGTCGAGGTGGGCGGCCAGGGCGTCGCTGGCCGCGACCACGCCCTCGAGATCGCACCCCGTGTCGTAGCCGAGATGCTCGATGAGGTAGAGGATGTCCTCGGTGGCGACATTGCCCGTGGCGCTGCGCGCGTAGGGGCACCCTCCCAGGCCGCCCGCCGAGGCGTCGAAGCGCCGGACGCCGAGCTCAAGGCTCTGAGCAACGTTGGCGACCGCCATGCCCCAGGTGTCGTGGAAGTGCATGACCAGGTCGTCGCTCGCCGCCTCGGCCAGGAGCACCTCGAGCAGGCGCCGCACCTCGGCCGGGGTCCCGACGCCGATGGTGTCACCGAGGCTGATCTCGTAGCAGCCGAGGTCGCGCAGGCGGCGCACCACCGCTGCCACCGCCTCGGGGGCGACCCGACCACCATAGGGGCAGGCGAAGATGGTCGAGACGTAGCCGCGGACGGCGATCCCATCGGCGTGGGCCCGCTCGGCCACCCGAGCGAAGGCGGCGAGGCTTTCGTCGATGCTCATGTTGATGTTCTTGGCGGTGAAACCCTCGCTGGCCGCCGTGAAGAGCGCGATGGCGTCGCAGCCCGCAGCGTGCGCCCGGTCGTAGCCGCGCAGGTTCGGCACGAGCGCGACGTAGCGCGCGCTGGGCGAGCGGGTCAGCTGGGCGAAGACCTCGCCGGTGTCGGCCATCTGGGGCACCCACCGGGGGTGGACGAAGCTGCCGACCTCGATCTGGGGTAGGCCGGCGCTCACGAGCCCCTCGATGAAGGCCACCTTGGCCTCGGTAGGCACGTGCGACGTCTCGTTCTGGAGGCCGTCCCGCGGGCCGACCTCGGTGATCCAGACGCGCTCGCGTGCCGCCTCGGCCATCACCGCTCCTCGAGGACGACCAAAGGCTGCCCGGGGCTGACCAGGGCCCCCTGTTCGACCCGCACCTCGGCGACCACCCCGTCCCGGGGCGACTTGACGGCGTGCTCCATCTTCATCGCTTCGACCACGACCAAGGTCTCGCCCTGGGTCACAGCATCACCCGGCGCGCAAATGACGCGCATGACCTTTCCGGGCATGGGGGCCTCGAGCCCGCCGCCGTGGCCGGTCCCGTGGCCGGCGCTGCGCGTGGCCTCGAGGATCCGAACCGTGCGCCCGCCGACGCTGACCCAGGCGTCAACGCCCTCGCGGGTCACCGTCGCCCGAAAAGGCGCACCCCCATCCGGGGTCACGAGCAGGGTCCCGTCACCGGACAGCCGCGCGCGGACCGCCACGGCCCGGTCGCCCAGCGTCACCACCCAACGCCCCGGGCCCTCGCCCTTGCGCGCGCTGACGGCCAGCGCCTCGCCATCGACCTGCACGGTCCTGCTCATGCCGTCCCCCGCCAGGCGCCGAGCTCGCGCCAGGGCGCGCTCGGGTCGTGGGCCCCATCCCCATCTGCGCCGACGCCGGGGCTGCCGGCGCCGTGACCGAGGGCATCGGCCAGGGCCATCGCGATCAGCGCCCGCTCGTCGGGCACCTTCTCCTCGAGGCCGTCGGGGAAGTGCTCGGGGATGAAGCCGGTGTGGGTGTCTCCCGCCATGAAGTCCGGGTGCTGCGCGACCGCCGCCAAGAACGGCAGGTTGGTGATCACCCCGTGGATCTCCCAGTCGGCAAGCGCCCGAACGAGCCGCCGCCGCGCCGCCTCCCGGTCCACGCCGGAGACGATGAGCTTCGCCAGCATCGGATCGTAGTGGACGCCGACCTCGTCGCCCTCGCGGTAGCCACCGTCGTGGCGCACCCCGGGACCCTGAGGCGGGCGGTAGCGCCGCAGCTGGCCGGTCGCCGGGAGGAAGTCCCGCGTCGGATCCTCGGCGTACAGGCGCACCTCGATGGCGTGGCCGCGCGGCGCGATGTCGGCCTGGGTCCACGGCAAGGGCGCCCCCATCGCGACGTCGAGCTGGGCCGCCACCAGGTCGACCCCATAGGCCTCCTCCGTGACCGGGTGCTCGACCTGCAGCCGCGTGTTCATCTCGAGGAAGAAGAAGTCCCCGGACTGGTCGAGCATGAACTCGACGGTCCCGGCGCCGACGTAGCCTACCGAGGCGCCGGCGGCGACGGCGGCCGCGCCCATCGCCTCGCGGGTGGCGGCGTCGATGACCGGCGAGGGAGACTCCTCGACGATCTTCTGGTGGCGGCGCTGGATCGAGCACTCGCGCTCGCCGATGTGGACGACCTGGCCGTGGCTGTCACCGAAGATCTGGATCTCGATGTGGCGCGGGCGGATGAGCAGGCGCTCGAGGTACAGCGCGCCATCGGCGAAGGCGGACTCGGCCTCGCGCCGGGCGGCCTCGAGGGCGTCGCGGAGGTGGGCTGGGTCGCTCACCGCGCGCATCCCCTTGCCGCCGCCACCCGACGACGCCTTCACCAAGACGGGGAAGCCGATCTCTTCGGCCGCCGCCACCAGGGCGTCGAGGTCCTGGCCGGCCGTGTGGATGCCGGGAACCACCGGGACGCCGGCGGCCTCCATCCGCTCGCGGGCGCCGATCTTGGTGCCCATGACGCGGATGGCCTCGGCCGGGGGGCCGATCCAGATCAGCCCGGCGTCGCTGACCGCCTCGGCGAAGTCAGCGTTCTCGCTCAAGAACCCGTAGCCTGGGTGGATCGCGTCGGCCCCCGCGGCCGCCGCCGCGTCCAGGATCTTGTCGCCGCAGAGGTAGCTCTCGTGGGCCGCCGCCGGGCCGATGGCGATCGCCTCATCACAGGTGAGGACATGGGCCGCGGTGGCGTCGGCCTCGCTGTAGACGGCGACCGAGGCGATGCCCCTGGCCGCGCAGCCGCGAGCGATGCGAACGGCGATCTCGCCGCGATTGGCGATGAGGACCTTCTTCAACGGCTCATCCCTCCGTCGTCGGGTCGACGCTGGGGCCCGTCCACGCCGGCCGGTCCCGCTGCAAGAACGCCCGCATCCCCTCCTGCCCCTCCTCGCTCGCGCGGAGCTGGGCGATGAGGGCCGCGGTTTGGTCGAAGGCCTCGCCTCGGGGCAGGTCGGCCACCGTCATCGCGAGGCGCTTGCAGGCGGCGACGGCCCGCGGCCCGCCCTTGAGGATCGAGGCGACCGTCCGCGCGACGGCCTCGTCGAGGGCCTCGTCGTCAGCTACGACGTGGTTGGCGAGCCCGATGGCGAGGGCGCGCTCGGCGTCGAAGCGCGCGCCGGTCACGAAGAGCTCGCGGGCGGCGCCGACGCCGATCTTGGCGACCACGAAGGGCGAGATGACCGCAGGCGCCAAGCCCAAGCGCACCTCGCTGAAGGCGAAGACGGTGTCCGCCCTGACGATGGGGACGTCGCAGCAGGCCACCAGCCCCACCCCGCCGCCGATGGCGGCCCCCTGGATGCGCCCGACGACGGGCTTGGGGCAGCCGTCGATGAGCTCGAACAGGCCCGCGAGGCGCTTGGCGTCGGCGGCGTTGTCCGCCTGGCCATAGCTGGCCATGGACTTCATCCAGGCCAGGTCGGCGCCGGCGCAGAAGGCCTTGCCCGCGCCGGCGAGGACGACGCACTGGACGCCGTCGTCCGCCGCCGCCTCGCGGAAGGCGGCGCTCAGGTCGGCGATGAGCGTGTCGTTAAAGGCGTTTCTCAACCCGGGACGGTTGAGCGTGACCCGCAGGGTCCGCCCGGCGCGCTCGACGAGGAGGTGGTCGGACATCGGGGCTCCTACATCCGGAAGACGCCGGGGCGCCAGTCGGGGATGGGCGCGTTGAGGCTCGCGGAGATCGACAGCCCGAGGACCGTGCGGGTGTCGGCCGGATCGATGATCCCGTCGTCCCACAGGCGCGCGGTGGCGTAGTAGGGGCTGCCCTCGGTCTCGTACTTGTCGAGGATGGGCTTGCGGAAGGCCTCGCGCTCGGCGTCCGTCCACGCCTCGCCGCGACGGGCGAGCTGGTCGGCCTTGACCGTCGCCAGGACGTCAGCAGCCTGCTCGCCGCCCATCACCGAGATCCGCGAGTTCGGCCAGGTCCACATGAAGCGCGGCTGGAAGGCGCGCCCGCACATCCCGTAGTTGCCCGCGCCGTAGCTGCCGCCGATGACCACGGTGAAGCGGGGCACGTTGGCGGTCGCCACGGCGTGCACCATCTTGGCGCCGTCCTTGGCGATGCCGCGGCGCTCGTAGTCCTTGCCGACCATGAAGCCGGTGATGTTCTGCAGGAAGACCAGCGGGATCTTGCGGAGGCTGCACAGCTCGATGAAGTGGGCCGCCTTGAGGGCCGACTCGCTGAAGAGCACGCCGTTGTTGGCGACGATGCCCACCGGATAGCCGAAGATCCGAGCGAACCCGGTCACGATGGTCGTGGCGTAGAGCTTCTTGAACTCGGCGAAGCGGCTGGCGTCGACGATGCGTGCGATGATCTCGCGCACATCAAAGGGGATGCGCCGGTCCGCGTTGACCACGCCGTAGATCTCCTCGGGGGCGTAGATCGGGTCCTCAGGGCGGGCGAGGGTGCCCTCCCAGCGCTTGGTCCGGTTGAGGGTGGCGACGATGCGCCGGGCCTGGGCGATGGCGTCGCGATCGTCGACCGCGTAGTGGTCGGCGACCCCGGAGTGGCGAGCGTGGACGTCCGCGCCGCCGAGCTCCTCGGCGGTGACCTCCTCGCCGGTGGCCGCCTTCACCAGCGGCGGACCACCGAGGAAGATCGTCCCCTGGTTCTTGACGATGATGGTCTCGTCGCTCATCGCCGGGACGTAGGCCCCGCCCGCCGTGCAGCTGCCGAGCACCACCGCGATCTGCGGGATGTTCAGAGCGCTCAGGCGCGCCTGGTTGTAGAAGATGCGCCCAAAGTGGTCGCGGTCCGGGAAGACCTCGGCCTGCATCGGCAAGAACGCCCCGCCCGAGTCCACCAGGTAGACGCAGGGCAAGTGGTTGTCGAGCGCGATCTCCTGAGCCCTGAGGTGCTTCTTGACGGTGATCGGAAAGTAGGTGCCCCCCTTCACCGAGGCGTCGTTGGCCACGATCATGCACTCGACGCCCGACACCATGCCGACGCCGGCGACGACGCCGGCGCCCGGCGCCTCGCCACCGTACATCTCGTGGGCGGCGAGCCCGCCGATCTCGAGCAAGGGCGTGCCCGCGTCGAGCAAGAGCTCGACGCGCTCGCGGGCCAGGAGCTTTCCGAGCTCCCGCTGGCGGGCCACGCCCGAGCCTCCGGCCCGGACGGCGCGGTTACGCTCGCGGAGCTGGTCGACGAGGGATCGCATCACCTCGTCATTCGCCGCGAACTGGGGCGATCCTGTGTCGATCTGAGTAGGAAGGCGATCCATGACCGCCGGGTCATACCAAACGCACGAACGGGCGCGCAACCGCGGCGAGAGCGGCCGGGCGACGACAGGTCGAAAACTTTGACGGCAGCGCACAGTCGGACCCATGGTCGGTCGCCATGCGTGGAGATCTCCAGGGCTTTGGGCCGTTCAGGCTGGATGGCGTGCTCGGTGAGGGCGAGCGCGCGGTGGTCTATCGAGCGCGGCGCGAGGGCGACGGCGAGGTCACCGCGCCGAGCGCCCTGAAGCTCATGCGACCTGCCGCCGCCGACGACCCCGAGGAGCGCGCCGCCTTCCTGGCGCGAGGTCAGGCGGCCGCGCACCTGCAGGGCCCCGCGATCGTCGCGATCGAGGAGACCGGCGAGATCGATGGCCAGCCCTTCGTGCGCCGGCGCCTCGTCGACGGCGTCGACCTCGGCGCGCTCTTTCCCAAGCGCGGGGGCAAGGCGCGCCTGTCCGACAGCGTCGGCGCCCACGTCGTCACCGGCCTCCTGTCGGCGCTCGAGGCCGCCGCGCGCTCGAACCCGCCGCGCGTCCACGGCCGCGTCGAGCCCGGCAACGTCCTCATCGACACGGACGGCGACGTATGGCTCGCGAGCTTCGGCACCGAGGGAGATCCCCGCGCCGACTTCCTGGGCCTGGCCCGTGTGGCCCAGCGCTTGTGTCGCGAGTGGACGCCCGAGGTGGACGGCTGGCTCGATCGCCTCCAGGACGGCGAGGGCTCATTCGGCGACGTCGCCGAGGCCCGCGCCGCCTTCCCCCTGAGCACCACCGTCGACGGCCGCAAGAGCCTCGCGCGCGCCGTCAAGCGCGTATTGAAGCGGCGCGAGAGGGAGCGCGAGGAGGCTGCCCGCGAGGCCGACCAGGCCGCCCGCGAGGCCGACGAAACCGCCCGCGAGGTCGCCGGCCGGCTCGGGACCCGGCGCCCCCGCGCCCCAGCACCGGCCGCCCGCCGCGACGACCACGAGGCGGCCCTGCGCCAGGCGCGCGTCGTCGGGCTCATCGCCGCGTCCGTCGTCCTGGCCGCGCTGCTACTGGAGATCCTCGAGTTCGGCGGCTGAGGCGGCCGCCCTTGCGCGGACCTGCCCGCGGCGCAGCACCACCCAGGCGAGCCAGGTGGCCAGCACGATCTCGGCCGCCGCCCACGCGACGGCCCCGCCGCGGCCGACGTCGAGGCCACGACCGCCGTCTACCGGGCCGATGAGGCGCACGCCGTGGTCGGCCCGGTACAGCCAGCGCCCCACGGCGTCGCTGCGCCCCACCTGCCGCTCGAGGAGCTCGGCGAGCTGGCGCTCAGCGCCGCGGCCCAGCAAGGCGCGGGCCGACTCCTCGCGCAGCAGCTCCGGCGGCAGCGCGTCGCTGATGGCTCGCTGCCGAGCGACCTGATCCGCAAAGGCCGCCCGGAAGCCGTGGTCCTCCATCGTCTGAGCCGCCAGCCAGCCGGTGAGGACCGCGGCCACGGTGGCGACGCGCGCGAGCCCGCGCCAGGGGCCGCCCGTGAGCGTCGCGACGAAGGCCACGGCCGCGCCGGCGGCGACGCCCACCACTACCGACCACAGGCCGGCCACGAAGAAGCTGCGCGAGAGCCACCCGATCCCGAGCCCCACGGTCCCCGCGAGGGCGGCAGCCAGCGCGAGCTCGAGGGCGAAGGCCCCCACCCGGCGCGGGCCGCTCACCGCAGGGTCACGGAGTCGAGCAGCGCCTCGAGCGCCGCGCGGCGGGCGGCGTCGGCGCTGGGCCAGCTCC
>PDWJ01006898.1_pt1 | contig 14217 bp, 14 predicted proteins | sample 1430881 | NCBI WGS metagenome assembly PDWJ01 (sample SAMN01162460, study PRJNA174530) | Oral metagenome, whole genome shotgun sequencing project. | biome: Marine environment; feature: Marine mammal; material: Swab sample of the gingival sulcus; isolation source: swab sample of gingival sulcus... | reverse complement strand
AACATGGGAGAAGGCATTACCCATACCCTGACCGGCGTGTATGCCATGATCTGTGCCAGGGATGAATCCGGCCGCCAGATGGCAGCCTTTGGTTCTTCTGAAGGCATTTTGCAGGAGCAGATTCAATGGGGCAAACCCGGCACGCCTGGCCTCAATGACATCATCCTTCACATTGACGTGCTGCTCAAGGACTCTCCTCCCTTTACCAGAGACCTGCCCAATACAGTACACCAGACAGCAGAGGTCTTGATTCAGGGAATCCGGGAAGTACTCAAAAATCTTGACGGCAAAACCTGCAATGAAGTTCACGAATACTTTGATGTGAAAAGGGATGGACAAAAAAAAGTGGTACTCGTCAAACTCATTGCCGGCCAGGGAGCCTGCTACGATAACCGCTTGTTTTGCAATGAACCAAGCGGATTTGAAGGGGGAAAATCCATCATTGACATGGGCAATATGCCCGTGGTGCTTACGCCCAACGAATATCGGGATGGGGCCATCAGAGCGTTAACATAAAAGGAGAACATCATGGGAATCGGGCCATCCACAAAAGAAACCTCCCTGCATCATTTCAGGGACCCACTTCTGGAAATCCTCTCCAATGACAAAGGACTTGACCTTCTCGGAGTCATGGTGGTGGGAACTCCCCAGGGCAACGAAGAAAAACATTTTGTGACCACCAGAGCCGCAGCCCTGGCCGAAGCCATGAGGGCAGACGGCGTGATTGTGGCAACAGATGGATGGGGAAATACCAATGTGGATTTTGCCAACATCATTGAACAACTTGGTATCAGGAATATTCCATGCGTTGGGATGAGTTTTGTGGGTACCCAGGCAAAATTTGTAGTTACCAACAAATATATGGATACCATCGTTGACTATAACAAGTCTGCATCAGGTACAGAAACCCAGGTTGTGGGAGAAAACAACATCAGCCCACTCGATGCCAAAAAAGCCGCCGCCCTCATAAAACTGAAAATGAAATTCCGTTGATTCCCAACCCAAATCCACCGCCTAATTTTATAATCATTTGATTTCCAGTTCGTTTCGAGAGGTTCCTGGCCACCAGCAAGGTGCCAGATGCAAGGCAGCCCGATCTCAAAAATTGATAATTGATAATTGGGGACAGCAACACCCGGAGTCGTATTTACGCATACGTCGCAGGGGGATGCTGCCGCAGCTAACAACCCAGGTGGCATTCTGATGGTGGTCAGGGTCAGAAAGAATTTAATTTATTGATAAATAGCACATCATTTGATATTATTATTAGGTTTGTCTTCAGAATAGAAAATTGCCGATAACCTAATTATTTTACGTCAGGAGAATCCATGAATTCCATAGCCCAGGAATTGAACCAACAGATACAAAAGGCCAATCCCCATGTGTATGAAATGCTTTCGGACATGGGAAAGGCCTTGTTTTTTCCAAAAGGAATCCTGAGTCAAAGTGCAGAGGCAAAAGAACATGCCCACAGGATCAATGCAACCATTGGCATTGCCAGGGAAAAAGACTCTGTGATGTCCCTTTCTTCTGTTGCCAGCCAGCTTCCAGACCTTCCCCCGGATGAATATCTTCCCTATGCGCCCTCATTTGGAATCCCGGAACTGCGGCAGAAATGGCATGACCAGCTATACAAAAAAAATCCCGGACTTGCCGGGCAAGATATCAGCCTGCCCGTTGTTACCTGCGGGATTACCCACGGAATCAGTCTTGTGTCTGATCTTTGGGTAAACCCTGGCGATGTTCTGGTACTGCCGGACATGATCTGGGGAAATTACCGGATGATTTTTTCGGTAAAGAATCAGGCAAAGATTGTCCATTATGCCACCTATGACAAGAATCTGACCTGTTTTAATGTGGAAGATTTCAAAAGAGTCATGGAAGAACAGGCAAAAACCCATGACAAAATTGTTACCATTCTAAATTTCCCCCACAATCCCAGCGGATATTCCCTGACCAAAACCGAGGCAGAACAAATGGCAGGGGTGCTGCTGGATATTGCCCAAAAGGGAACCCGTGTGGTGGCTGTGGTGGATGATGCCTATTTTGGACTGTTTTTTGATGAAGACACCAGCAAAGAGTCCCTGTTCGCCAAAATTGCCGGGAAACACGAGCGGCTTCTGGCTATTAAGCTGGACGGAGCCACCAAGGAAGATTACGTATGGGGACTTCGGGTGGGATGCATGACCTATGGCGTTTCTGCCTGTGATGCCAATGACAGCCAAACCCTTTATCAGGTACTGGAAAAGAAAACCGCAGGCTGTATTCGGGGAACCATTTCCAATGTATCTCACCTGAGCCAGCGATTGGTACTCACATCCATGAACGATGCTGGATATGAACAGCTCAAACAGGAGAAATTTGATCTGCTCAAATCCAGGGCCGTGGCCATAAAAGAAGAACTGAAAAAAACGGTCTATGCCGAAGAATTCTTACCCTACCCGTTTAATTCCGGTTATTTTATGTGCATCCGCCTGAAACATGTCCATGCCGAAGATTTACGGCAATATCTGCTGAAAACCTATGGAGTGGGGCTTATTGCCACGGCAGATACAGATTTACGCATTGCCTTTTCGTGTTTGTCAGAATCCCAGGTAACACCGCTTTTTGAAACTATTTTCAAGGGCATCCGTGAATTAAAAGAACAATCTAAACAGCAAAAATGATATAGTGTAAAAATGCAGCTAAAAAAGAAAATAGAAGAGATAGATCTTGCCTATGCAGGGCAATGGTTTTTTTACTTTGTGCTTATTGGAATCATCTCCGGGCTGGGAGCCATTTTGTTCCATTACCTGTGCGGACTTGGGATGCATTATTTTCTGGACATGATGGCAGGCTACCGTCCCTCTTCTCCTGCGGGCGAGCATTTGCTTTTGCCCTCCACCAATACCCCTTTCAGCCGGTGGATGCTCCTGATTCTTCCTGCATTGGGAGGACTTTTTTCCGGGTGGCTGGTATATACCTTTGCCCCGGAAGCCGAAGGGCATGGAACCGATGCTGCCATTGATGCCTACCATCACAAGGAAGGAAAAATCAGAACCCGGATTCCCTTTATCAAAACCATTGCCTCCACCGTTACCCTGACCACGGGCGGTTCCGGTGGAAGAGAAGGCCCCATTGCCCAAATCGGTGCTGGATTCGGCTCTTTTCTGGGAACAAAACTGGGCTTATCCGCCAGGGAGCGCAGAATCATGATGGCCGCGGGAATGGGAGCCGGCATCGGCAGTATTTTCCGGGCACCTCTGGCAGGAGCGTTATTTGCAGCGGAGGTTCTGTACCGGGATCCTGATTTTGAATCCGAAGTTATCATTCCTGCCGGAATTTCTTCGGTGGTTGCCTATTGCATGTTCTGTCTTGTTTTTGGCTGGGGTTCCCTGTTTGATTCTCCGCAATTTACATTCTGCAATCCTCTGGAACTTGGCCCCTACATGGTATTGTCAGGGGTTCTTGTCCTTGTTGGAGCCTTGTACGTAAAGGTCTTCTACGGAGTGGTGGATCTGTTTCATAAATGGAAGATCCCCAATCACATCAAGCCTGCCATCGGTGGCCTGATTACCGGAATTATCGGTTTTTTTCTGCCCTACACCCTTGCCTTTGGCTATGGCATGGCCCAGCAGGCCATTTTGAACAAGGTTGCCATCCCTGTTCTCATTGCCCTGGCCATTGGAAAAATCTTTACCACGGCCTTTTCCATTGGCTCCGGCGGTTCCGGCGGTGTGTTCGGGCCTTCGGTTGTCATTGGCGGGGCAATGGGCGGTGCTGTGGGGAAAATTTTTCATGCACTTTTACCCACGGTGGTTACCCAGCCGGGCAGCTTTGTCATTGTGGGCATGGCTGGATTTTTTACTGCGGTTTCCAATACCCCCATCTCCACCATTATATTTGTCAGCGAGATGACCAATTCCTACCATCTGCTTTTGCCAAGTCTTCTGGTGTGTTCCCTTTGCTATCTTCTGGCCCGGAAATGGACAATCTTCCAGAATCAGGTAAAATCCCGGATTGATTCTCCGGCCCATGCAGGAGAGTTTATGATGGATATTTTACAGACCATGAAAGTGGAGGATATGAAAGATTTGCTCAGGGATGTTCAATGTGTCAGCGAAAATATGAAACTCAGCGCTTTCAAGACCATTCTCCAGGCAAGCAAGCAGCATTATTTCCCGGTACTCAATTCCCAGGGACAGCTTGCCGGAATTTTTTCCACCACAGATTTGAGAGGAATCATTTTTGCCCCCCACATTGAAGAACTGGTCATTATGAAAGATGTCATGACATCCCGTTTGATCACAACCACCTTTGGAGAGGATTTGAACACGATTCTGATCAAATTGACCAGAAAAAATATTGATGCCTTGCCTGTAGTGGAGGAAAACGATCCCCAAAAACTGATTTCCATGATTTACCGGCGGGATATTATTACCTTTTATAATGATTACGTAAGAAAGAACCGGGAAGCCTGATCCTCTTCATGGGAATTTTATCTGCTGCGTTTCTTTTACCCACAGAAATACACGGAAATTTCATGTTCCCAACCCCATTTTTCTTCCGTGGTCTTCTGCGGTGGATTTGGGATATAGAAAAAACCCACATCGGCCCCTGATTTGCCATCAAAATGCCAGAGGCAATGCGGCCCGGATTCACAAATTTTCGGGATAATATACCCGATGCAGCACCAGGCCCTTTGCCGGGGCTGTGGGCCCGGCAAGAGTTCTGTCCCTGGCTTTTACTATTTCCGTAAATCTTTCCTGACCAATTTTTCCATGTCCTGCATCCACAAGGGTACCCACAATATTTCTGACCATGTTTTTTAAGAACCCATCGGCCTGAAGAAGCACCTGCACCATATCTTTTTTCCTGGAGACTTCGGCCTTATAAATGGTTCTGACGGTGGAGGATCGAGGACTTCCTGTATTCTCAAAGGATGCAAAATCATGGGTGCCTGTCAAAATAGCACAGCAGTCTTTCATGGCATCAATGTCTAACGGACGGGGAACATGCCATGAAAAAGCCGCACCAATGGCGCATGGTTCTTCCCGATTGAAGATATGATAGCGGTACTCCTTGGACAAGGCAGAAAAACGGGCGTGGAAAGCCTCATCTGTCAACAGACATTCCCGGATAACAATGGGGCGCTTGATGAGACTGTTGATGCCCTTTTTCAAACGATCAGGGCTCATATCCGTTACGGCTTCAAAGCTCGCTGTCTGCCCCAGGGCATGAACACCGGCATCTGTACGACCAGAGCCGGCAATACAGATCTGTTGATTTAATATGATACCAATGGTCTTTTCAAGCTCTCCTTGAATGGTAATTTTATCTTTCTGACGCTGCCACCCGAAGAAATGGGTGCCATCATATTCAATGATGATTTTAAAATATTGTTTCATGACATCTGGATATTTATGCAACTTTCGTATTTTTTTTAGAATGATAGAAGAATGCCGTAGAGCTAACCTCCTTAATTTTCAATTATTTTGCCTAAGAAAAAGGCAGACGCTCATTGCCGGGGCGCCTGCCTTTTTCTTTTTATCCCATTTGATGGCAGCCAACAAGCAATTCCATAATGAGGAGGACGTTCTGATTATTCTGTACGCATCAGGAAAACGGAAAAATTATTGACACAGGAAGCGCTTTCACATATAAAATCTGAATTGTTTTATTATTCACTTAAAGAATGGAGGGCAAGGTGTCAGATTATATTGTGTTTTGCGGAGGAATCTCCGGTGTATTTATTGGCATGGCTTTGATCTATGTATCTATTAAGGTCACAGCCGCAATTATTGGAACATTACCTGAAAAAGCAGCACAGGAGAAAAAATAATGGAGGAACTACTCAAACTGTCTAAAACAATGGGGTTTTTCTCTCTTACCCCTGGAATGGTGATCATGTGGGGCATTGGCCTTGTTCTCATTTATCTGGCCATTAAAAAGGATTATGAACCATTATTGCTGCTGCCCATTGGTTTCGGGATCATTTGTGCGAACCTCCCGTTGACGGGTCTCATGGCCCCCGAAGAAGGATTTCTGTGGAAATTCTACCACTACGGCATCCATTGGGAAATTGTTCCGCCCCTCATTTTTCTGGGAATTGGTGCATTTACCGACTTTGGCCCCTTGTTGGCCAATCCAAGACTGATTTTTCTGGGGGCTGGGGCTCAAGTTGGCGTGTATATTACTTTTTTTGTGGCCCACCACATGGGTTTTACCCTGCCGGAAGCTGCTACCATTGGAATTATCGGCGGTGCTGACGGGCCTACCACCATATTTTTGGCCTCCAAGCTGTCTCCCCACCTTTTGGGAGCCTGTGCTGTGGCGGCTTACTCCTACATGGCAATGGTACCCATTATTCAGCCGCCCATCATGCGCCTGATGACTTCCGAAGCAGAGCGCAAAATCAAAATGGGCAAACTGCGCACGGTCACAAAACTGGAAAAGATCATATTTCCTTTGGTGTCAGGCATCCTGATTATTCTTCTGGTGCCTGCTTCTGCAGCCCTGATTGCCATGTTCATGCTGGGGAACCTGTTCAGGGAAGCTGGCGTTGTAGAACGATTGAAAGGCGCTGCCCAAAATGAATTGATGAATATTGTTACGATCTTTCTGGGCCTGCCCGTAGGTGCCACCATGAATGCCGAGGCTTTTTTGCAAAAAGAAGTATTATTCCTCTTTGGTCTGGGTCTGTGTGCTTTTATGGTAAGTACGGCTGCCGGAATTATCATTGCAAAATTTATGAATTTGTTTTCTTCCAATAAAATGAATCCGCTTCTTGGCGCTGCCGGAGTATCGGCAGTTCCCATGGCCGCTAGAGTTGTACACAAGGTGGGAATGGAAGCTGACAAGAGAAATTATCTGATCATGTACGCAATGGGTCCCAATGTTGCCGGCGTGATCGGAACGGTAATTGCTGCAGGAATTTTTCTGACCCTGCTATCGTAAACATATAACAACATTTAATCTATGGAGAAAAAAAATGGCTACAGAAATTACTGCTCCCTTGGCAGGAAAAATTGTAAGATCCTCCCTCAAAGAAGGAGAATCCGTAATCGAAGATCAGGAAATCATTGTTATTGATGCCATGAAAATGGAAACCCCTGTATATGCACCTGCTGAAGGTGTCATCGGTACAATTAACAAAAAAGAAGGCGATGAAGTGGAAGAAGGCGATGTAATTGCGGTATATGCCTGATTTTCCCTTTTTTGTTTTCTACGTTCTAAAATAAGATAAGCCCCTGCTGGAATGGTTGATTCATGGCCAGGAGGGGCTTATTTTATCATCTGACCAGGAGTTCCCTCCAGGATGTGGGAAAAAGGCAGATGGGTTCAAAACGAATAAAAATTCTACACGTATATAAAACATCCCTTCCCCAAACCGTTGGCGGAATAGAAGTTTTTTTGGATACCCTGTGCCGGACTACTCAAAAATTGGGCGCAGACAATACAATCTTTTCCCTGGCAAAACAGCCTTTGGACAGGATGCCCATTTTCTTGAACGGATATCGGGTAATTCAGGGGAAAGAGGATTTTCATTTTGCCTCTACTGGATTTTCCCTTTCTGCCTTTTCTGTTTTTTCTAGGCTGGCTGCCGAGGCAGATGTGATCCATTACCATTTTCCCAATCCCTTTGGCGATTTTTTGCATTTTGCCTGCCGGATCAAAAAAACATCTGTGGTTACGTATCACTCAGACATTATACAGCAAAAAAAACTCCTGCACTTATATCGTCCATTGATGAACCGTTTCCTTGGTTCGGCGGACTGTCTCGTTGCAACGTCTTCCCAGTATCTTGAAACCAGTCAGGTTCTAAAAAAATTCAGGAAAAAAACCAGGGTCATCCCCATTGGACTGGATAGAACCCTTTACCCTGAGCCAGCACCAGAGCGGTTGGCATACTGGAAACAACGACTACCCCAAAAATTTTTGTTATTTATCGGTGTACTGCGCTATTATAAGGGATTGCATCTGGCTCTGGATGCCCTTGCCGAAACCGATTTTCATCTGGTTATAGCAGGCACGGGTAACATGGAAAAAAAGCTGAAATCCCAGGCCCGGCGCCTTGGATTATCAAGGGTATATTTTTTAGGCAAGGTATCAAATGAGGACAAGATGGCCCTGTTGCATCTTTGTCGTGTCTTTGTGTTTCCTTCCTTTTTACGCTCCGAGGCCTTTGGGATTTCTCTGCTGGAGGCAGCCATGTGTGCAAAGCCCTCCATTAGTGCTGAAATCGGCACAGGAACCAGTTTCGTCAATATTCACGGAGAAACCGGGCTGATTGTACCGCCTGGGGATGCACAGGCATTAAGAAAAGCCATGTACAGGCTATATGAGGATGATTCTCTGGCAGCCGTCATGGGGAAAAATGCACAAAAACGCTATCAAGACCTTTTTACCGCAGACAAACAGGCCCATGCCTATGGTAAACTCTATCAGGAGCTTGTGACGTGAATATATTGTTAACCGGAGCTACTGGATTTATCGGCCGTTCTCTTTTGCCTGTTCTTGCCAAACAGCACAGACTTGTATGTCTGTTTCGTCATGGAAAAAAACAGATACCAGACCAGAATGGGGATCTCGAAACCATTGTTTGTGAAGATCTGGCTGGAAACATGAATTTTCATGCAGCCCTTGAAAAAACAGACGTGGTCATTCATCTGGCCGGACTTGCCCATATCCCTTTGGACAAGGAGAAAGATCAGCAAAAACGCTGTATGCAGGTAAATTTCCATGCCACCCGGAATCTGGCGCACCAGGCTGCCAGGGCAGGAGTGAAACGGTTTGTCTTTATCAGTTCTGCCAATGTACTCGGAAAATCTGACCGTAAAAAACGTCTTCGTACTGTCCATGACCCTCTTTTGCCCTATGACACCTATACCCGTTCCAAGGTATTGGCAGAAAAAAGTCTTATGGATATTGGAAAACAGACCGGAATGGAGTTTGTCATCCTGCGGCCGCCTCTTGTTTATGGCCCTGGTGTAAAGGCGAATTTTCGGAGATTGCTGGCCCTTGTCCATGCAGGCTTTCCCCTTCCCTTTGCCGGAATGGATAATCTGCGAAGCTATGTGGCCAGAAAAAATCTGGTTAGTGCCATTGCCCTTTGTGCCGAGCATGAACAGGCGGCAAACAGAATTTTCCTTATCTGCGATGGTCATCCCATATCCACGGAGCAACTCATCAAAACCCTGGCAAAAGCCATGGGAAAACATCCCAGAATGATTCATATCCCTTCTTCTCTGATGCAAATCTTATTGACTCTTTTGGGAAAATCAGGGATATATGAGCGGCTCTGGCGAAACTGCCAGGTGGACTCTTCGGACATCTGCCGAACCCTTGGCTGGGCACCTGAGATTTCCTGGAAACAGGCAATGGAAGAAACCGTTCAATGGTATCTGAAAGAGGTATCTGAAAGAACAGGAAGTAATGAAGAAGGACAGGAAAAAGAGGTACGCTGTCCATGATACTGCTATGGGCAATGGGATTTGGGTTGGCTGCAGGATTCCTGGGCAGCTGGGGTATGATCAGATTTTCCAGACTACTCCATCTGGAGGATGCCCCCATTGAAAGAAGCTCCCATTCCAGTATCATTCCAAAAGGTGCCGGAATGGGTATTATGGGAGCCTTTGGAATGGTATCCATATTTCTGGAAATGCCTCCGGGATTCTGGCTGCCGGTCATCCTGGTTTCCCTGGTCAGTTTCTGGGGAGGAGACAAGCAAAAATTATCTGCTGGTGTCCGCCTTGTTTTACAATTCGGATGCACCTGGATATTTGTATTATGGCTGTTATCCTCTCGATCTCCCATGACCGGCTTTGTCTGGGTATTGGGAATTGCCATGTCCGTATTTGTTGTGGGAACGGCCAATTTTTATAATTTCATGGATGGAATTGACGGTATTGCGGGGATCACAGGAGTGGTCGCATTTGGACTGCTGCTGCAAATGATAAGTACAATACACCCCGGCAGTAAAGACTATGGCGTGCTGTGCCTGACAATGGCCTGTGCCTGTCTGGGATTTTTATACTGGAATTTTCCTAAAGCCAGGATATTCATGGGTGATGTGGGTAGTGTCCCCCTGGGTTTTTTGCTGGCAGCTATGATGCTGATAATGTCCCGAACCTTGCTGGACTTACTGGTAATGGCAGGCTTTCTTATGCCCTTTTATCTGGATGAACTGTTTACCATGGGAATCAGAATACAAAAAAAAGAATCCCTGGCTGTGCCCCATAGAAGACATCTGTATCAGTTACTGGTCAATGAATTGAAAATCAGCCATTGGAAAGTTTCTTTATCCTACGGCATTGCCCAGGCAGTAATCGGAGAAACCGCCATTGCCCTGTCTTTTTTGGGTATGCCGCAATTATTAAGTTTTTACGCAGGTATGGGGGTATTGTTCATGGGTACCGGGTGCTGGATTCATCACAAAGCAGGAAAGGTATGAAAGTAACCATCAGTAAAAATTTATTCATCGTTACAGGATTGGACGCAGTCATTATCTGTCTGTCCTTTTACCTTGCCCATGTCTTTCGGTTTGATTTTGCCATTCCTGAACCTGTGTGGCAGCAGTTCTGGAAAATGCTGCCATTGGTCATCATGGCAAAAAGCTTTTGCCTGTATCTGTGCGATGCCTATAAGGGCATGTGGAGATATACCGGGACCAAGGATGTGATTTCCCTTGTCAAGGCAGGCAGTTTTGCCAGTGCAGGGCTTATGACATTATTTTTGTTCATAAACCGTTTTCACATGCTGTCCCGCTCCGTCTTCTTGATTGACTGGTTTGTCAGTCTGATTCTTCTGATTTCCCTGCGGGTGGCCATTCGATTGTTCTTTGAGGAGTTTACAGAGCAGTTTTCCATTGCCCAGATTGTACAGACCCTTGGGAATATCTTTTGTCCCAAAAAAGAAAAGGGGAAAGGGGTCATTATTATCGGAGCCGGCGATCTGGGACAAAGGATCTGCCGTGAGTTTATTGAAAATCCCTATATGAAATCCCATGTGGAAGGCTTTCTTGACGACGATGCTTCCAAGCTGGGAAGAAAAATTCACGGTGTGCCAGTACTGGGACTGGTGAAACATTTGCCTTCCATTGTCCGCATTACCGGAGCAAAGGATGTGGTCATTGCCATTTCCAGAATCAAGCCTGAAAATATGCGTCGTATCATTGAAATCTGCCGGAAAGCAGGAGTAGATTTTAAAACCGTTCCCAACATGGGCGAAATCATTGACGGCCATCTGCGGATTCCCACCATTCGCAAGGTGGAATATAAAGACCTTCTGGGCAGGGAAGAAATCCTTCTGGATGAAGAAAAAATCGGAGGGTATCTAAGAAACAAAACCGTTTTGGTAACAGGGGCAGGTGGTTCCATTGGAGCAGGATTATGCCGCCAAATTTGCCTGTATCAGCCCAAACAGATCATTTTGTTTGAACGGGCGGAAAGCCCCTTGTATGAAATTGATCTGACATTACAACACCATTTCTCCGAAATTTCTGTAATCCCGGTGCTGGGAGATATTCTTGATAAAAAAGAGTTGCGGCAAACCTTTGAAGATTTTTCCCCGGAAATTATCTTTCATGCGGCAGCATACAAACATGTGCCCATGCTGGAAACCTGCCCCTGGAAAGCAGTAGAACATATCATTGGAGGTACCCGGAATCTTCTGGAAGCCGCCGGACAATTCCATACCGAAAAGCTGGTGTTTATCTCAACGGATAAGGCCGTAAATCCTGTTAATGTCATGGGGGCCAGCAAACGGGTGGCAGAAATACTGGTGCTGCAGGCCAATGACAAATACAAGGGAAAAACCTGCAATATCATTGTCCGGTTTGGAAATGTCATCGGTAGTGCGGGTAGTGTCATTCCCCTGTTAAAAAGACAAATCAATCAAGGTGGGCCTGTAACCATTACCCACAAGGATATGGTTCGATATTTTATGCTCATTCCCGAAGCCTGTCGCCTGATTTTACAGGCCGGAGCCATGGGAAAAGAAGGGCAGGTCTTTATCCTTGACATGGGAAAACCCGTGAATATCGAAGCTATGGCAAGGGATTTGATACGCTTTTCCGGCATGGAACCGGACCGGGACATCAAAATTAAATACACAGGACTGCGTCCCGGGGAAAAACTCCACGAAGAACTCATGGGCCAGGGCGAAAATGTACTTCCGTCAAGCCATGACAAAATTCTTGTATTAAAAACCTTTGAACCGGAGACAGGGACATCATGGGAACAGTCATTGACAGACTTATTTCAGGCAGCAGAGCAGCGCAATCCAGAAAAAATCCGTGGGATTCTGCAAGATCTTGTCCCTGAATATCATCCATGAGATCCCTGAAATCAGGGTTTTTTCAGCCAGGTTCCGTCAGGTTTCTGTACAAATTCTCCGGGTTTTGCCAGGTCAAATAATTGTATGGCACGGCGTTGCCCCACAAGAACTTCCGTGGTCTTCTGCTGCTGGGCAATTTTGGTATATACAATTTTTCTGTCCTGATTTTCCTGGGTTATCACATCAGACGGGCCTTTATGTCCATTGACAAAGGTAAGAAACCCCTGGTTGTTTTCCCCCACGATTCCCTTTGCCTTTAACTCAATAATGGCTGGCAGACGCTGTTTCATCCTGGCTTTTATACTTTCTGCAAAGGCTGGCATTGTAAACATGACGGCCATGAGTGAAAAAACAACAATTTTTATACATAACTTCCGGTATTTCATTGGGCCTCCTGGTCAATATCGCTGAAAAAATCATCCAAGGCTCTGTCCACCTTGACGTTGACATCAATGGTAATGTGGATGGGTTTGATTTCCACAGGTTTTACTTCCACCTGGTGGCTGGTCTGGCAGCCGAAACAGACAAGGCATCCTGTCATCAGGGCCATCGTCCAAAGAATGGGTTTCATTATCATCTCCTTTGTATTCATAAAGGGTTATGTAACAGGGTATTACCAAATTTTATGAATTGATGAAAGGGCAATTGCAAATTCACATCCAGTTTTATGCCCTGGAAACGGGAGCCGGGGTTTGATGCCTCCACCCGGACAAAGGAGCCAATGTCCCTGTTATAGACAAAGGGAAGCGCCTTGGCAGGTTTGCCGTTCAACTCCATTTTCATCATCAGGGTTTGTTTTTGGCTGTTCAAGCCCAGGGTTACCCATTCATAGTCAAACTCTTTCAAGGCTTCCCTTGCCAGATCCAATTGGGCAAACTGGGGAGAACCCACGGGAATTCCTGCAAGAAGCTTGTCGGTATTTTTCAGGAGAATCCGGCCGCCAGTACCGGGAGAGGAAAACAGGAATCCGTTTTCAAAGGAAAAAAATCCGTTATGGTAGGAAACAGGAATCCGGCCGCTGACGCTGCCCGTTCCCTGGGAATGAAAACCACCTAGCTGATCCAGCAACATGGGAAGTTGCAGGCGGTCGCAGTACATGGTCAGGATCAGGGCCTCCTTGTCAGGCGGGAAACGGACAGCTTCTGTGGAAACCAGTCCCTTACACCATTGCACCCTGGCGTTTTCCATGATAATCAGATGGCCTTTTTCCAGGGTAAACCGAAGATTGGCATTGTTGAATAAGAGATTGCCAGCCTTGATGGTTTCAACAAACACCTGTTGTCCGGGAAGGGAGGTGGGAGATACCAGATCGTCAAATTGGATATGGGTTTTTATTCCTTTGGCTTCAAAGGTATGGTCTGTATTTTGTACACTGCCCTGGTGGATTTCCAGAAACCCGCTGCTAATCAGTCCTTGTTCCTGATTCCAGAACACCCTGCCGCTGCCGGATACATCCAGATCAAAATTCACTCCCATTTCTTTCAGGGGAAGCAAGGGAAGAATTTCATGGGAATCCAGGGAGGATTCAGGGCAGGATATGTTCAAAAATCCCTGAAGTTCAGGAAGATACCGGACAGCACCTGCAAATTGTAATTTGGATTTTTCAAGCCCTGGACAGGCAATGTTTCCTGTGATCTTCATTGCCTTGGGGGTTTGGGCAAGTTCTGCCCGGAGATTCAGGGGCATTTCAGGAACCAGGGAAGAGGTAATGGCATCCGCTGTCAGCCTGCCTTTTGGCGGAAAGTCCTTGCTTTGTTTTGTCCCGGTGGTTTCCTGGAAAAAGGGAAATACAAAAGGAAGCCGGGCGGCAACCCTGCCAATGGACAAACTGGTTGAATCCAGGGACAAGTCTGACTTTCCAAGGGCAAGATCAATGAAACCTGTCAGGGGTTTGCCCTGGGG
>PDWJ01003747.1_pt1 | contig 14217 bp, 11 predicted proteins | sample 1430881 | NCBI WGS metagenome assembly PDWJ01 (sample SAMN01162460, study PRJNA174530) | Oral metagenome, whole genome shotgun sequencing project. | biome: Marine environment; feature: Marine mammal; material: Swab sample of the gingival sulcus; isolation source: swab sample of gingival sulcus... | reverse complement strand
GGACAAATGTCGGCGTGGTATATTTTTAGTGCTTTGGGGTTTTATCCTGTTTGTCCCGGCACGGATGAATATGCCATCGGGTCGCCAATTGTTGACAAAGCTATAATCAATTTAGAGAACGGTAACACCTTAAATATCACGGTGAAAAATCAAAAAAAGGAAAATGTTTATGTCAAGAAGATACTATTGAACGGTAAGAAATTAAAGAGGAATTATTTTTTGCACGATGAGTTGATGCGAGGTGGAGAGCTTGTTTTTGAAATGTCGAAACATCGTCCTATTTTATAAGTCTAATTTTCATAAAGAAAAGCGGTAGCTTTGTGACATAAAGCCTTGCAGGGGCTACAAGTTTTTTCGAGTGCAGGTCGATAATTTTTTAGAAGGGATAAGAAAATCGGGGTAAAATCTTGTACATTTGCTTTGGTAATTATTTAATTTCAGGATATGCAGTTTAAAGATGTGCCGGGAAATAATTCTGCAAAGCGGCGTTTGGTGTCAACAATTAAAGAAAATAGAGTAAGTCATGCTCAGTTGTTTTTCGGACCGCAAGGTTCAGGAAAACTGGCTTTGGCTATTGCTTATGCACAGTACATTAACTGTACGGATCGGGGAGAAAATGACTCGTGTGGGAAATGTCCTTCTTGCATAAAATATCAAAAGCTGATACACCCCGATTTACACTTTATTTACCCCGTAGCATCTAGTAAGGGAGTCAAAAACCCCCTATCAAAGCTGTTTGTTGGACACTGGAGGTCATTTCTTGATGAGAACGACTATATCGTTAGCCTAACCGATTGGTACAAAAAAATAGAGATAGAAAATAGGCAAGCTATTATCAACACGGATGATGCCAATGAAATTATAAAGACCTTGTCTTACACCAGTTATGAGTCGGAGTACAAAGTTATGATTATTTGGATGCCGGAGAAATTTTATTATGCGGCAATTCCAAAAATTCTAAAAATTCTTGAAGAACCACCGGAAAAGACATTATTCTTGTTGGTTACTGAAGATCGTGAGAAAATACTTAAAACAATACTTTCGCGCACGCAATTGGTGAAGGTTAACCGACTGAAAGATTCTGAGATTATTGATTATCTTGTTACTCATTTTGATATTGATAATGTTGAAGCTGAGCGAATTGCGTTTTTGTCGGAGGGAAACCTGTATGCGGCAAAGTACATTGTTGAAAATGGTGATAATGAAAATAATAACTTTTTGCTCTATCGCGATTGGATGCGTTTGTGTTACAAATATGATGTTGTCGGGTTTTATAACTTTGTAACACAGGTATCGAAAATGGGTCGTGAGCGTCAAAAGAGCTTTTTGAATTATGCCTTAAAAAGCTTTGTTCAGTCTATCCGAATAAACTTTAATGAACCAAAAGATATTCCACTTCAAGGTGAAGAGTTGGACTTTATTAAGAAATTTTCGCCTTTTGTAAATACGGCAAATATTGTTCAATTGAATGAGGAAATAAATAAGGCAATCTTTCACATTGAGCGAAATGCCAATCCTTCAATATTGTTTATGGATCTTAGTTTGCAGGTTGCTCGTCTGATTAGAATGAAACCCGAAATCAAATAAAATATTTTGATGTTCGGCTTTTGATATGGTCTAAATTACCCTCAATACTTTAGAATTTTTTCTGATTCAAGGAGAGGAATCTTGTCGGAAGATATATTTCATTACCTTTGTAAGTTGCAAAGTAATGTGTGTTAAGGCACATATAATTCATATATAAACATCCCGTTGGGGATTTAATTGGCTTAAATGGATAATAATAATATATATCTCGAAGATAATGAGTTTTTTACACGTGGTTGTTGTGGAGCGCCTTCTCCACAGGATGGAATTGTAAACACATTTAACCCACGTTGTGTAAAGCTACAGGCTTATGATTGGTTAAAAGATATTGACCTTTCCGACAAAGGAACGGGTTTTGATTGTGTTGAGGTACGTTTTAAAAATAGTCGCAAAGAGTTTTTCAGGCTTCCTGAGGATTTGAAAGTGAACTCCGGAGATATTGTTGCGGTTGAAGCAACTTCGGGGCACGACATAGGTATTGTTTCTCTTACGGGAGAGGTTGTGCGCGTGCAGATGATTAAAAAAGCTGTAGGTTTTACATCCGAAAACATTAAAAAAATATACAGAAAAGCACGTTCAACAGATATTGAGCGATGGGTTTCGGCAGTTCAGTTGGAGCATAATACCATGATTAGAACTCGTCAGATAGCTCATGATCTGGGTCTGGCTATGAAGGTAAATGATGTTGAATATCAAGGAGATAAAACAAAAGCTGTGTTTTATTATACAGCTGATGAGCGTGTAGATTTTCGACAGTTGATTAAGTACCTTGCCGAAGAATTTAAAGTGCGAATAGAAATGCGTCAGATTGGTATTCGACAGGAAGCCAGTCGAATGGGGGGTATTGGTTCTTGTGGCAGAGAATTATGTTGTTCCGGGTGGCTCACAAACTTTACTACTGTTTCGACATTGGCAGCACGCATTCAGCAACTTTCATTAAATCCGCAAAAGTTGGCAGGACAATGCGGTAAGCTGAAATGTTGTTTGAATTATGAAACAGACCAATATATTGAGGCTCTAAACCAGTTCCCTGACAATACAATTACTCTTTATACCAAAAAAGGCGAAGCAGTATATCAGAAAACGGATGTTTTCAAGAGCATTATGTGGTATACGTATAAAAATGAACCGGGTAATTTTATTCCGATTCATTACAAAAATGTACATAAGATCATCAGTATCAACAAGCGGAAGAAAAAGGTTGAGAGCCTTGAAGATTTTATGTTCAAAGGTGATAGAGAAAAAGAAAGAGGCTTTATGTAAGCACTTTAGCTTTTAATTTTTCGTTATATGTTGTTGTGATAGCCTTTGGCGTTAGTGAAAAGGGATTTTATTTATGAAAAAAATAGTACTTGCTTTCAGTTTGTTGCTGTTCTTGTTTGCTTGCAATAGCAGGGGATATTATGATGAAACAATTCATATACCCGAACAAGGGTGGTTTAAGGATGATGCTGCCGTTTTTGCTGTGGATATTCAGGATTCACTGGCAAGTTATGATCTTTATCTGAATGTGAGAAATACAAATGATTATAAATGGATGCAGATCTATTTCTTTATTCAAACACAGTTTCCGGATCATCATTATTCCAGAGATACCATTGAAGTGGCTTTAGCCGATCATCGAGGCAAATGGCTCGGAAACGGTATCGGGAATATCAAAGACAATAATGTGCTTTTGCGCAAGCAGATGCGCTTTCCTCAGAAAGGAAGCTACCGATTTGAAGTTTTTCATGGGATGAGAACCGATACCCTGAAAGGAATACATGATATAGGAATACGAATCGAAGAATCAGAATTGGCATTCTAACATTTTTACTTTTATGACGGAAGAAAATACAAATAAAGAACAGGAAGAAGTTGTTGACAAAACCAAAAAACGGAGAAGGAAATACATTACTTACCTAATTGTTCTTTGGGGAATGTTTATAAGCGGGTTTGCATTGGTATTTTTGGTTTTTTATGGTATTCTGCATGGTTGGTTTGGGTATATGCCTGACTTTGCGGAGTTGGAAAACCCAAAGATCAAGCAGGCATCAGAGGTATATTCCGGTGATGGTCTTTTGTTAGGTCGTTATTATCGCGAAAACCGTTCGAACATCGATTATGCCGAGCTGTCTCCACACTTAATCAATGCCTTATTGGCAACCGAAGATATTCGTTTTCGGGATCATTCGGGTGTTGATTTCAAAGCCTTGTTGCGTGTTGCTTACGGTGTGCTTACGAATACTCATAAGGGCGGTGGATCTACCATTACGCAGCAATTGGCAAAGGCATTGTTTCCGCGTGAAAAAAATATGACAAAGCCTGAGTTGGTCATACGTAAGCTTAAAGAATGGGTGACTGCCACCATGCTCGAACGGCGATATTCCAAAGACGAAATTATTGCGATGTATTTCAATACTGTTGATTTTGGTCATCAATCTTGGGGAGTGAAAAGCGCGGCAGCCACATTTTTCAATAAGTTACCTATGGAGCTAAACCCCGAAGAAGCAGCTCTGCTTGTCGGAGTGGTGAATGCTCCATCACGTTTCAGCCCGATACGAAATCCGAAACGATCAAAGAAAAGAAGAAATGTTGTATTGTCGCAAATGGAGAAATACGAATTTCTTACTCCTGCAATGGCTGAGAAACTCAGAAGTACGGAGATAGACATGTCCAACTATCGAATCTTAAATCACCGTACCGGTTTGGCAAAGCATTTTAGAGAACATCTTAGGAAATGGCTAAAGAATTGGGCTGCTACACACAAAAAAGCAGACGGTACGAATTACGATATTTATGCCGATGGTCTGAAAATATATACCACCATTGATTCCAGATTTCAGTTGTATGCTGAAAAAGCTGTTCATGATCACATGGCACTCGACCTTCAACCTGCGTTTGACAGACACTGGGAAGGCGAACCTTATGCTCCTTTTGTGTTTGAAGAGGAAGAGATCAAAGAACAAGTAAAAAAGGTTATGAATCAAGGGATTCGTCGTTCAGAACGATATCGATTGTTGAAACTTGCAGGTGTTTCTGTCGACTCCATCAAAAAGTCTTTTAATACTCCTACTCGGATGCGAGTGTTCTCATGGCAAGGAACTGTTGATACTTTGATGACTCCGAGAGATTCCGTACATTATTACAAATCCTTTCTTCAAGCAGGATTGTTGTCTGTAGAACCAAAAACGGGATATATAAAAGCCTATGTAGGGAATATTGATTACAATCATTTCAAATATGATCATGTCATGCAGGCAAAGCGTCAGGTGGGATCAACATTTAAACCGATTCTTTATACGCTGGCAATGCAATCGGGGGCTTATTCTCCTTGCACCGAAGTTCCGAATGTTCAGGTTTCTATTCAGCAACCGAACGGCGAACTGTGGGAACCGAAAAATGATAGTAAGTACAAACGTGGTCAGATGATTTCGTTGAAAGAAGCTTTGGCGCATTCCAACAACTGGATATCGGCTTATTTGATTAAGCAGTTTTCTCCGTTGTCAGTTATTAAATTGGCAAAAAAAATGGGGGTAAAAAGTGAAATTCCGGCAGTGCATGCCATATCGTTGGGAACGCCTGATCTGAAGCTCTCTGAAATGGTTGGAGCTATGAATACCTTTGCGAACAAGGGAATCTATACAGAACCTGTTTTTGTTACACACATCGAAGACAAGAACGGCGTTGTGTTGGAGCGATTTGTTCCCGAAACCAATGAGGCTATGAGCGAAGAAACGGCTTATCTGATGTTGGACTTGATGAAAGGTGTAAAAGAGTTTGGTACAGGGCGAAGGTTAAAGTTTAAATATGGCTTTACACATCCTGTGGCAGGAAAAACCGGAACAACACAAAATCAGAGTGATGGTTGGTTTATGGGGCTTACCCCCGAGCTGGTAACAGGTGTTTGGGTCGGCTGTGAAGATCGTTCTGCACACTTCAGAACGATTCGATTGGGTCAAGGATCTAACATGGCATTGCCTATCTGGGCATTGTATATGGAGCAGCTCTATGCAGACGAGGAAATCAACCTTTCAAAGGAGGATTTTGAAAGACCAATACGTCCTTTGTCTGTTGAAATTGATTGTGGAAAATGGAAACAACAAAATCAAAGCTTTGATGATCAAGTTGATGAAAGTGATTTCTAATAAAACAGATAATGTTTGAGAGAAATAGTACACAGTGGCGTGATTAAAACACTGTCCCATGTTTCAGGCTTGATCACAAAATTTTAAACAGGTGAATATATTAGTTAACAGAACTTAAATACGTTTTATGGTTTTTAGTAGTAGTCTTTTTTTACTATATTTTCTACCGATTTTTTTATTGGTTTATTTTGTCTTACCCTCGCGGTTTAGGAATTATTTTGCCTTGTTAGCAAGCGTATTGTTTTATGCTTGGGGCGCTCCAAAATTTATCTTTATTGTTTTAGGTTCTATTGTTGCTGATTTTTTTGTTGTAAAGAAAATGAACACCCAAATAGGGCGTATAAAAAATGTTTATGCAGCCGTTTCGGTGGTTCTCAACCTTGGCTTATTATTGTATTTCAAGTATGCGAATTTCTTTGTCGAAAATTTCAATGCCTTGTTGTCGGGATTTGGAGTAACATCACTTAGTTGGACAGAAGTTGCTTTACCCATCGGAATTTCGTTTTTTACTTTCCAAAAGTTGACTTACACCGTTGATGTATATCGCAAGATGCATGCTCCGTTAAAAAAGTTAAGCGACTATGCTTTATACATATTGATGTTTCCGCAATTGATTGCAGGACCCATCGTTCGGTTTAATGAAATTGCAGATCAGATAGAGGATAGAAGGAGTAACGAATCCTATGAAAATCGTATTTCGGGATTTTTTAGATTCACCGTTGGCTTGGCAAAGAAGGTGCTTATAGCAAACACCTTGGGTGCTCATGTCGACATGGTTTTTGCTTCCGATTTTTCATCAATGAGTAGTAGCTCTGCTTGGATAGGCATCATTGCTTACGCATTTCAGATTTATTATGACTTTTCGGGCTATTCCGATATGGCAATCGGCTTAGGGCGAATGATAGGTTTTGATTTTCCCGAGAATTTCAATAATCCCTACATCTCGCAAAGCATCAGTGAATTTTGGCGTAGATGGCACATTACTCTGGGGCGGTTTATGAAAGATTATCTCTACATTCCTCTTGGAGGAAACAGAGTGACAGTCGCTCGAATGTATTTTAACTTGTGGTTTGTATTTCTGATTTCCGGTTTTTGGCATGGTGCAGCGTGGACTTTTATTATTTGGGGTGCTTTTCACGGCTTTTTTCTGATTGCTGACCGTTTGTTCTTATTGAAGTTCTATAGTCGGATAGGAAAAATACCCGGTATCTTTATAACCTTTGTCATTACCCTGATAGGGTGGGTGTTTTTTAGAGCAGATTCTCTTGCCGATGCTCTTCTTTATATTGAACGAATGTTCGACTTTTCAACATTTAGTCTGAGTTTCACTTATTCGTCAAAGTTCGTGACCATTATCCTTATAGCGGCTTTCTTTGCCTTTGTTGCTGCCTTGCCGGGCATTGAAGCTTTTCAAGTCAGGTTGTTCTCAAAAGTTACAAATACCAAAACATTGCTCCTTTATACAACTGTAGCTTTGTTGTTATTTGTTGTAAGTTTGAGTTTTATAACTTCGTCCGGATTTAACCCATTTATTTATTTTAGGTTCTAAGATGAAACAGACCAAGTCTGAAATAAATATTAAAAAACACGGCGGGAGGATTAAAGTTTCCCCCCAATTTTTGGTTTGATTACAAAATTTTAAACACATGAAGAAGCTTATATATATAATCATCTTAGTTGTTCTGTTTTTACCTTTGTTGCAGAAGTTGACAGGGATTCCGAAAGTAAAAAAACTCAAAGGCTATTTTAAGGAATACAAATACGAGCCAATTAGTGTTGACGGAGTTTTGGAAGGGAAATATCAAAGTACGACTGAGAGCTATATTGATAAGCATATTGGGTACAGACCCGAACTTGTGCGGTTACACAATCAAATTGACTATTCGCTGTTCGGAGAGCTTCATGCTGCCGGAGTAATTGTGGGTAAGGACAAGTACATTTATGAACATAATTACATCAAGGCACATTACGGTCAAGATTTTATTGGTGATGAACAAGTAGAAAAAAAAGTGTTACAAATTAAGCGTATACAAGACTCCTTGGCAGCGAGCAATACGCATTTATTTGTGTTGATAGCTCCGGGCAAGGGTTCTTTTTATCCTGAGTTTATTCCCGATCGTTACGGGAAAGCAGGAGCAAGAACAAACTATGAAGCATACCTTGAATATCTCGAAAAATATGATGTGGCGTATTTGGACTTTAATCGTTGGTTTCGCGAAATGAAAGACACCAGTCGGTATACCCTTTACCCGCAGTGTGGCATTCATTGGAGTACCTACGGTGCTGCTTTGGCTTTCGATTCTATTATTTCTTACATGGAAAATGTCAGCGGTAAAAAAATGGTAAACTTTCATTGGGATGATGTTTTGGTAACCGACTCACCGAAAGATCCTGATTATGACGTTGGAGGATCTTTAAATTTGATGTTTCATATCGACCACAAACCGCTTGCTTATGCTAAATTGAAATTTGGTGATGAAGCCACAGCTTGGAAGCCTAATTTTATTACTGTCGCCGATAGTTTTTATTGGCAGTTTTTTTCAAAATTGGGTTCAGGAAGAATTTTTCAAAATGACGGATTCTTGTACTACAATCGGCAATATTACAACAGTAAAGCTTCTAAGGTTAAAAATATCGGGGAATTTAATTTGAAAGAAGAAATAGAAAAACAAGATTTCGTAATGCTATTAACCACAGATGCAAACTTGTACAAGTTTCCTTATGGATTTGCTGATAGTCTTGTCCCTAATTATTATTAAGAGTGATTATGAAAAAATTTCGGAATATTTTATCGTTTGATATCCTAGCGGTTATCGTATGTGTTTTTTTTGTTGCGAACTATGCCCATGTTGTTAAGCCATACAACAAAACTCACGGTGTGATTGGGAGTGATGTAAAAGCCTATTACGGCTACTTACCGGCAAAATTTATTTTTGACGATATGCACCTCAACTATTTGTCTAACCCTGAATACAAACCTTATGTTGGAAGCAGAGTGTGGACAGGCTTTACCGAGGATAAAAAACCGATTTTCAAAGTCTCTTACGGAATGTCTTTTTTTTATTCACCTTTCTTTGCGATCGCACATTACTATGCGTCTCACAGCGATAAATACGATGCTTACGGATACAGCAAGCCCTACCGAAAAGCTGTGCAATTTGCTTCCATCTTTTATTTCATTGTGAGTATTATTCTCTTGCGAAAAATCCTCAGAAGGTATTTCGGAGCAATAGTAACGGGGATCAGCTTAGTCGTGATTGTCTTTGCAACAAACTTGTATTATTACTCAACCTCCGAAGCGGCAATGTCGCACTTGTATAGTTTCTTTCTGATTAATCTTTTTATTTTCTTGTTGTTACGATGGCTTGATAAGCAAAGTTTCTTAAATGCTGTTTTTATAGGCTTAACCGTTGGTTTTATTACTTTGGTGCGACCTACAAATGCCATAATAAGTTTATTGTTTTTGTTTTTAGGTGTGCATTCTAAAGATGCTTTTGTTTCTCGGATTCATCTTTTGTTGAAAAATTGGAAAAGCATTCTTTTGATGATCGTCCTTGCCGTTGTGGTTTGGATACCGCAATCTCTTTATTGGCACGAGATCACAGGAAAGTACATTTATTTTTCTTACGGATATGATGCTCATTTCTTTTGGACTGACCCTCAGATTATGAACGTATTGTTTTCTTATCGCAAAGGTTGGTTGCTTTACACTCCGGTTATGTTGATTGCAATTGCCGGAATTTTCTTTGTTAAACCAAAATATAAGGTGGGTAAATTGGCTATCGGCATTCCACTGCTTTTGTATATCTATGTGTTTTCTTGTTGGTGTTTTTGGTGGTTTGGCGGTAGTTATGGCAGTCGTGCATTTATTGATCTATACGGCTTGTTGGCGATACCGATGGCTGCCTTTATCGATCACTTTTTTACGCAAAAAAAATTATGGTCTAAAATTGCCGTTAGTTTGCTCATGTTTGTTTTCGTAGCGCATGGCGTGTTTCAAAATTATCAATATCGCTATGGTGCTATCCATTACGTAAGTATGACAAAAGAAGCGTATTGGGATTCTTTTGGGAGATTGAAACCATCAAAGGACTTTTCAAAATATTTGGAATATCCCGATTATGACGGTGTTCGGAAACGAATAAAAGAAGCAAAAGGAATTATTGATAAACATGAAGATAAAAAATAGTTTCGCTTTTTTGTTGAAATGATTTTTATCAATTTGATAATCAAGACGCGTTAGATACTAATTTGTACATTTGCGTCAAAATTTTATAAAGAAATGCAAAATTCACCATCTATATCGATTGTTATTCCTGCCTATAATGAAGAGGGAGGAATCCGTTACGGGCTTGAAAAGTTAGTTAATTTGGGCTACCATGAAAAGTATGAAGTCATATACATCAATGACGGTTCTTCGGATAAAACCAAAGAAATAATTGAAGAGTTTCCCGTAAAGTTGTACAATCACAATGTGAACAAGGGTTATGGTGCTGCTCTAAAAACAGGTATTCGTAAAGCGACAGGCGATAAGATTGTTATTCTTGATAGTGACGGACAGCACGATCCCAAGTATATTGATCAGTTAATAACGATGTTGGATGATTATGACATGGTGATTGGTGAGCGTGATGACGATTCTTTTCAGGTCAAAAGACGACAGTCGGGCAAGAAATTGATTAAGCGAATAGGTGAATATCTTGTGGAACAGGAATTGCCTGATTACAATTCCGGTTTTAGGGGTTTTGATCGCAAGTTAATGCTCGAAATGCTTCATTTTATGCCAAATGGGTTTTCTTTGTCTACCACGTCAACAATGGCTTTCTTAAAAGAGGCATACACTATTGGCACGTTTCCAATTCATGTTGAAGAACGTGTGGGAAGAAAATCTAATGTAAAAATGGCTAAAGATGGTTCAAAAACAATATTGCTGCTGTTTAGAATTATCATGCTGTTTAATCCGCTGAAAATTTTCTATCCGGCATCATTACTTGTTACTTTTGTTGGAGCTGTTTGGGGTATTTATGGTTTTATTGCCGTGCAACGATTCCCAAATTCTGCTATATTGGTACTGGTGTTCGGCATGTTGTTGTTCTTTATCGGTTTGCTTGCCGATCAGATTTCCGTTCTTAACAGAGTGAAGCGATAATGGATGGGAGATGGGAGTTTGAAGACGGAAGACGGGAGACGGAAGTTTGGAGACCGAAGACGGAAGACGGAAGACGGAAGTTTGAAGATGGAGAACCAAAAACTGAAAACAGATGAGATCTTATAAAGATACCAATCATAAAAACAAATGGGAAGATAAGGATGTTGAAGCGCATTGGGACAGTGTGGCGGATATTTATATTTCTGAGAATAACAAAGTGAAGGAAGCCCATGATCAGCGTTTTAAAGAGACGGTGCAACATCTCAATCCAAAGCCTGATTCGAAGGTGTTGAATGTTTCGAGTCGCGATTGTGAAGCCAATGATTATGTTCGAGGAATTGCTCCTGATGCAGATGTTATGAATGTGGAAATCTCCTCCGGCTTAATGAAAGAAGCCAAGCGTGTGCGACCTTATGTGAAGCAGATGAAAATCAGCACTTATTCCGACTTGCCTTTCGATGATAATTTTTTTGACAGAGTGATAAGTTTGGAAACCTTGGAGCATGTGCACGATCCCATTAAGTTTTTGGAAGAAATGCACCGCGTATCTACTGATGATGCAATTATGGTTTTAAGTTGTCCGCCGCTAACAAGCGAAATACCTTATCAAGTATTTACGGCTTTGTTTGGTGGTCACGGTGAAGGTCCGCATCGTTTTCCTCGTTCGTCGGAGGTGAAAGCGATGCTTGAAAAAACAGGATGGAAGCTTACATTGCACAAGGGAACGGTTTTAATTCCCGTAGGTCCGTTGTGGTTGCAGCGTTTTGGCGAAAAAATACTTCATGTATTTAGAAATACGTTTATTTCAGAGTTAGGAATACGACAATTTTACGTTTGTGAAAAATATAGATAAACTTAAAAAAGTAATGCAGTCCGAGCTGTGTAATCGTTGCGGCTCGTGTGTCGGTTTGTCAGATGGGAAGATTTCTTTTGAGGATCGAGAGGGAAAATATTTACCTAAAATACATGCCGCGATAGACGATGCAATGGCTGACAGAATTTGGGAAGCCTGTTCGGGAAAAGAATTTGACTTTAATAAATACAATAAGCATTTCTATTCACAAACGCCCAATTTTCATGCCTATACAGGTGCTTATCATGGTATTTACATCGGGCATGCTGTTGATCCGGAAGTGCGACGAAATGGAGCCAGTGGCGGCATTATTTCCGCAGTGTTGATATATCTCTTGGAAAAAGGTAAAATAGATGGAGTGGTTACCCTTCGCATGTCGCATGAGAAACCTTGGTTGAGCGAGCCTTTTATCGCTACCACCAAAGAAGAAGTTATGGAGGCTGCACAAAGTAAGTATACAATCAGCTCCGTAAATGAAATTCTTTCTGAAACTCAAAACTTTAAAGGGGCGCTTGCTTATGTTGGGCTTCCGGGACAAGTGCAGTCGATTCGAAAACTACAAGCGGTTAACGATCCGGCAGTAAAGTCAATTAAGTATTTGTTTGGTCCTTTTTATGGAAATACGCTTTATTTTTCGTCCATCAGTTCTTTTTTGAGAACCTACAAAGAGAAGAATTATAAAGATATTGAAAAGCTCTATTTCAGGCATGGAGAATGGCCCGGAAATATGAGAGTGGAACTCAAGTCAGGGCGAATTATTGAATTAAAGAAATTTCATGCGAATTATTTAATTCCGTTTCATGTTTTGCGAAACTCGTTGTACTGCACCGATTTGGCAAATGAGTTTACGGATATTTCGGGCGGTGATGCTTGGGCTCCTGTTTATGAAGAGCGGGGAAAAGGGTTTTCGATGATCTTTACGCGAACAGCTCAAGGTCAGGAAATTCTTGACGATATGCTTAAAGATGGTTATTTGCTCGCCGACCCTATTTCGGAGGAAGAAGCTATTACCATGCACTCCCACGGCTATGATTTTAAGAAAAGAGGATCTTTTATCAGAATTAAATTTCGGAAAATGCTTGGGAAGTCTGTTCCTGATTATGGTTATACCTTGAAAGGATTTCCATTGAGTCGCTATTTGATGGAGATGATTATATCTACCATGTTCTTGCTTATGAGTACCGGAATAGCGCGTTGGACTGTTGAACAGTTTTCACCGAAATTTATTGGCAACCTTTTTGAAAAGGCGAGAACTTCGTGGAAAAAATCAACACACAAGATTAAACGATCTGATTTGAATTGATGGCAGCGAAGAAGAAAATACCGCTGATGACGATCTTTAGGTTCTTGGGGGTTGGGCTTTTCGTTTTTTTCTTAACGCGTATTGACCTTCAAAATACCTTCCGGATTTTAGCTGAAACAAACATGCTGTATTATTTTGCAGCTTTTGTTTTTGCGATGTTGGTGCTTGTTTTTAAAGGCATTCGCTGGCATTACCTCAATCATGGAAAAGCGCAGCGACACGATTGGTTGAACAGTTTATACCGTTTTTATGAGAGCTATGCTATTGGTGTGTTTACCCCAGGCAGGGTGGGGGAGTTTGTTAAAGCCGGCTATGAAAAGGAAAAAAACACTAAAATTTCGTCGTTGCTTCGGATGCTTGCCGAGCGAGGTATTGATGTTGGAATGTTCTTGCTGTTTGCTGCTCTCGGTATCGTGCTTCTTTATGTCGAAAGGATTCCAAATTGGATCGGGTGGCTGATTTTTTCGGGAGCACTTGCCTTAATCTTGATGTCCATGTTGCTTTTAACAACGGCTTGGATATATGATTTTTTGTCACGAACTTTGAGTTTGCTCTTCAAAAAAGATATTCGACTGCAAGCAAATAATTATCCTCCAAAGAGCACCTTTATCATTATTATCACATCATTACTTAGTAATTTAAGTCATTTTATCTCTGTGTTTTTATTGGCGCTAAGTTTGGACATGGATATTGCTTTCCTTTACTTGGCTTCCGGAATTGCTATTTCCGGAATATTAAACCTGATACCCGTATCCATAATGGGCTTAGGCACGAGAGAAGCAACCTTGTTTTATGTTTTTAGTCATAGCGATCAAAGTTTACTTTTGGCTCTTTCAGCATTGATTCTTCTTACGGCACAGTTGGGAGGTGGAATAGTTTCTTTTATCGCGGCAATCATCTTCAAAAAAGCTATTTCCGACCATTAACCTGAGTTTGACAAGAAAAACTATTTCCCGAACTTTCTTAAATCAAACACTTCAATATTTCTATGTGTAAACAGGGTGTCGGTTGTGTATTTTTGTAAGTACGCATATTCCTCTTTTTTGTAGATTGAGGTGTCGCTCACAAACAAATATTTAGCACCTTTCGAGATGAAGAAATCAATCCTTTCAGAACCTTTCTTGTTGTTAAACCCGAAGTCGTTCCACCCCGGTTGGTTCATGTAATATAAGGAAATGTTATTTGAAAAATCAGGAAT
>PDWJ01003746.1_pt1 | contig 14218 bp, 15 predicted proteins | sample 1430881 | NCBI WGS metagenome assembly PDWJ01 (sample SAMN01162460, study PRJNA174530) | Oral metagenome, whole genome shotgun sequencing project. | biome: Marine environment; feature: Marine mammal; material: Swab sample of the gingival sulcus; isolation source: swab sample of gingival sulcus... | reverse complement strand
TTAAAAGAGTGCGAATGGAGGTTCAATGGCGGAACTCCAAAACAGCTTCTCAAAGACCTAAAAATGATCTTGAAACAAAATTATTAGGTGTCAGCCCCTTAATTTTTAACTTTTAACTTAACGAAGTGTTGCTTCAATGAGGCCGGAGCAACAATGCTCCGGAAAATTTGTATCGTCTGGTAATAAAATCATTAGACTTCACGACGCTTCAATGAGGCCGGAGCAACAATGCTCCGGAAAATATGGGTCGTCCCACAAAAGGGAATTAACGGAAGGATTGCTTCAATGAGGCCGGAGCAACAATGCTCCGGAAAATGATAAATTGAAAAATATATACGAGACACGTCCTTGTGCTTCAATGAGGCCGGAGCAACAATGCTCCGGAAAATTACAGCACCTGCTTCGTTTGCAAAACGCATATCATCTAGCTTCAATGAGGCCGGAGCAACAATGCTCCGGAAAATAGCCCCTATTTCACGCTTGATGGAACCGATCTCTGCGCTTCAATGAGGCCGGAGCAACAATGCTCCGGAAAATTCTGGCCCGTATCAAAGAAATTGACAAAATCCTAAATGCTTCAATGAGGCCGGAGCAACAATGCTCCGGAAAATGTGATGCGGTAGCAACCGCAGTCCTGACACACGCTGAGCTTCAATGAGGCCGGAGCAACAATGCTCCGGAAAATGCCACAGCGTTTGAGTCTGCCCTGTCCCGGCTTAAGCTTCAATGAGGCCGGAGCAACAATGCTCCGGAAAATGCTGTGTGAAAATGGAGACCTGAAAGAAATCGGATCGCTTCAATGAGGCCGGAGCAACAATGCTCCGGAAAATTGGTTTGCTTTTGCCGGAAGAGATAAAGGAATTAAGAGCTTCAATGAGGCCGGAGCAACAATGCTCCGGAAAATATAGCCACCCACACAGACCCTGATGGCATAGATTGGAGCTTCAATGAGGCCGGAGCAACAATGCTCCGGAAAATAACAGATATAAATCACCCCTTGCTGTTTACCATGAGCTTCAATGAGGCCGGAGCAACAATGCTCCGGAAAATCCAGTACCAGGGAGCTTGCTGGAGCCTAAAAGAGCAAAGCTTCAATGAGGCCGGAGCAACAATGCTCCGGAAAATGGAGAGTATTATGAGTAATTTCAAAGAAGGCTTGATGCTTCAATGAGGCCGGAGCAACAATGCTCCGGAAAATGTCGGGCCTATAAAATTTATCACCAATAACTAATAAAGCTTCAATGAGGCCGGAGCAACAATGCTCCGGAAAATCAATTATCTTCTTGGCTGGTCCATCCGGCCAGATGGCTTCAATGAGGCCGGAGCAACAATGCTCCGGAAAATATGGCCGTGGCCCGGTTACCATCCGTCCCAATATCGCTTCAATGAGGCCGGAGCAACAATGCTCCGGAAAATAACCAGAAACCTCTTGCAGACAGATGAACAGGGTGGGCTTCAATGAGGCCGGAGCAACAATGCTCCGGAAAATGGCAATATATATGGGCTCATTGCCATCATTAATGTCGCTTCAATGAGGCCGGAGCAACAATGCTCCGGAAAATTAGGTGGCTGGGCAATACCTGACGCAAAAGCAAGTGGCTTCAATGAGGCCGGAGCAACAATGCTCCGGAAAATATTCTTCCATGTACTCCCGATACTCTGGATTTTTGGCTTCAATGAGGCCGGAGCAACAATGCTCCGGAAAATCACAACCAAAGACTCATCCCTCAAAATTTGTTTCTGGCTTCAATGAGGCCGGAGCAACAATGCTCCGGAAAATTCTGAACGGGGGCCTCTGCCTACTCGGTATCCGTGACTGGCTTCAATGAGGCCGGAGCAACAATGCTCCGGAAAATGCTGTGAGTTGTCCATCTCTTCTATTGTATCTCCTGCTTCAATGAGGCCGGAGCAACAATGCTCCGGAAAATGTGTTTGGGCCTATGGTTGTCAATGACTGGCACAGAGCTTCAATGAGGCCGGAGCAACAATGCTCCGGAAAATGTTCTGATGACTGGTTCGTCAGGGCTTGTTCCAATGGCTTCAATGAGGCCGGAGCAACAATGCTCCGGAAAATCAAGAGTAGTGCCTTCGTAAAAACGCTCCAGGCAATGCTTCAATGAGGCCGGAGCAACAATGCTCCGGAAAATGAATATCTAAAGGACAATTGTTGCGGATATGTTAATGCTTCAATGAGGCCGGAGCAACAATGCTCCGGAAAATGGAACGGGAAAAGCAGGTATATCATCCTGTCCCAGCTTCAATGAGGCCGGAGCAACAATGCTCCGGAAAATCGGTGTCCTTCCTGTTTGAAGCTCAATTCTTCCAGGGCGGGGCTTCAATGAGGCCGGAGCAACAATGCTCCGGAAAATTGATGGGAGGGATAAGCTACGAGCCCTGAGATTAGAGCTTCAATGAGGCCGGAGCAACAATGCTCCGGAAAATATCATTCTCCCAAACTCGTTTTGATTCCAAAAAATTGCTTCAATGAGGCCGGAGCAACAATGCTCCGGAAAATGCTTTGCACTTCCCCAAATATTACCAACTCCTTCTGCTTCAATGAGGCCGGAGCAACAATGCTCCGGAAAATAAATAGCAGCATTGCCCGTACCGCTATACCAACTACGCTTCAATGAGGCCGGAGCAACAATGCTCCGGAAAATCAGCCTGGCCCAGGCAAGCTCCCCATCCTCACGCAAAGCTTCAATGAGGCCGGAGCAACAATGCTCCGGAAAATTGAGGGGGAAGACCTCGTTCTTCTTCAAGCCTTGCTGAGCTTCAATGAGGCCGGAGCAACAATGCTCCGGAAAATGAGCTTGATGCCGAAGCAGAGAGAATTGCATCTCACGCTTCAATGAGGCCGGAGCAACAATGCTCCGGAAAATAAGAACGCCAGGCGGACGTGTCGTAGGGTCAAAAGAGCTTCAATGAGGCCGGAGCAACAATGCTCCGGAAAATGACGACTAAAATCGAACTAATTCAAAGAGGAGAACGCTTCAATGAGGCCGGAGCAACAATGCTCCGGAAAATATCATGCAACCAGAAATTTTACAAAGGGTGGCGAAGCTTCAATGAGGCCGGAGCAACAATGCTCCGGAAAATTCAAAATAACGGTAGCAAAAACAACCTCTAAGATGATGCTTCAATGAGGCCGGAGCAACAATGCTCCGGAAAATAAAAACCCCAACCTAAACACAATATGATACTGTGTTGCTTCAATGAGGCCGGAGCAACAATGCTCCGGAAAATACAACCAAAGACTAATCCCTCAAAATTTGTTTCTGGCTTCAATGAGGCCGGAGCAACAATGCTCCGGAAAATGCGGAAGCAACAGAACTGTTTTTTTTGATACTGTGGCTTCAATGAGGCCGGAGCAACAATGCTCCGGAAAATAAGGAGAAAATCATGATCATGAGCAGTTTCAAAGAGCTTCAATGAGGCCGGAGCAACAATGCTCCGGAAAATTAGAAGGCACAAGTCGGGCGATTGGCGGCAAAGGTAGCTTCAATGAGGCCGGAGCAACAATGCTCCGGAAAATCCGTTAAAGTTTAACGGTTCTTCATACACTGAAGTTCGCTTCAATGAGGCCGGAGCAACAATGCTCCGGAAAATTAGCACCGTCCATACAGCTCGGCCTTGATACGGTTGCTTCAATGAGGCCGGAGCAACAATGCTCCGGAAAATGCTCCAAGCACAGGCAAAATTATTTTATCCAGCCGCTTCAATGAGGCCGGAGCAACAATGCTCCGGAAAATAGCCCTATTTCCAACCTTCTTCAATCAAAGGGAAAATCAGGGCTTTTGCGAGCGGTTCGTGCAAAATGCCTCCAAGTGGAGGCACACTTACAGCTTTTAGTATCATGTGCAACCTTTTTGTTGGAGTTTCAATGGAATAGATATTTCGAGAGGTTCCTGGGGTCGAGACGTCAGTGGAGCTCTCGAACATATCCGGCAAAAAATTATATCACAACAGCGCCTCGTTGCAGAGGATGAAACGGTTTACCATAACTTGTTACCTTGGGAGCAATTTTTTCTGCTGGGCCAAGATCAATGACTAACAGGCTGTCTTCTTGATGGTTGATGGTTTCTTCCAGGAGATCGGTCATTATGAGCAGGTCTGTTTTTCTGAGGCGGCATTGAAAAACAGATAATTGCAGCCAGGCTCCATAGCCTTTCATGGTCGTATATACTTTTCGCCATCGTTTTTGATCAGATATATCATAACAGACAAGATACATGCGTTCCATATACTATATCCTCTTATAGGTTATCGTGTCACAAAGGAATGATATGCCTTGATTTCTCCCGTCAGATAGCGGATCAGCAGGCGGGACTCTACTTCAAAAAGACGACGATAGGTAAGGCGATAGCCAAAAACAGGATGAGTTACTTCCTGGGAAAGCCTTCTTTCAAAGGCTGTAATAAAGATTTTTCTACCTCTGGGAGTTAAATTGCATCCAAAGGGGGTGATGATAAAATCCTTCATGCTGATTTCACCATTATTGATCACGGTAAGAACCGTGGAATCACCAACCAATGGGCGAAAGGGTTCCATCATATCCAGAGAAAGCCCAGGTCTTCCAAAACGTATCTGATGGTAAAACCCTCTGTAAGGATCAAGACCCACTGCTGATAACACCACTGTCCATTCCTTGGTGAGCATGGCATAGGCAAAGGAAAGCAGTGCATTGATGGGATCTTTGGGGGGACGGCGGTTGCGGCCAGAAAAATCAAACCCATCTCCTGCGGCCTTTTTTTCAGGGGAAATCATGCAGACAAAATGTTCGAAATAACGGCTGGCTGCATTTCCCTCAATGCCTAAGAGTTGTTGCAGATTGTGCGTGCGTGTGACCTGCTGTTTGTCGTGGTGTAAGGCAGCTAAAAGTTTCTGAGGTGCTTTGTCTCCGTATGCTTCAGAAGGTTTCCAGTTCCGACGAAGCAGGGTTCGGCAGTTTTGGATTTTTGCCTGAATAAAAGAACGTGCCAGGTTGAGGCAATGGTCTTCACTGAAACTTGCTTTATACTGTGCTGTACGAGTCTGTACATTATGATGACCTGTTCCTGTTGTGTGTCCCATAAACCAGCCGCCATAACTCATATAGGTTACGGGAAGCTGGCGTCGGAAACATTCGTGCAATGTAGGCGTGGTCATGCCGCAATGCCCAAAGAGAACCAGCTGGGAAATATCTTTGAGGCAGACTTCTGCAATTTTTTCCCGTTCTTCCTCAATGATAAGCTGCCCTCCCTTTTTACGCACATAACTGGCTGGCGATTGAACATATAAGGGAAAGGCATGTTCTTTCCGGGCATATATGGGTCGAATATCCTCACGCTGGCTGGTGAGAAATCCGATTTCATCAGGAAGACAGATGCCAAGCAGGGAACAACGGTTGCATTTGGGACTATCCACCAAGGGAGGTGGGGGATGATCTTTGAGGCTGGCCGTCCTGAGACCTTGAATGGCCTTCATGGTTTCCTCAATAAGGTCTTCATCCAGGACTACTTTGACCCGTTCTCTGGAGGCAACAAAGTAGAGAATGCCTGTTGTGACGGTAAAACCGTGTTCCCTTAAAAGTAATGCCTGGGCGCAGATCTGCACCCGTTCTGGCAGATAGGCCCCTGCGGCCACATGAGGCCGCTTTCCTTTTTTGTAGTCAACAGGAAATACCTCAAGGCCAGAACCTTCCACCACATCAATGGTTGCTGTGATGCCCAGGTTGTCAGAACTGAGAGCCACTGACCGCGCATGGATGGGGCCGGTATCTTCTCCTGGGGTTTCCGGTTGTCTTCCACCGGGTTTATCCACTCGCTTATGCCGGATAGAGCCTTCTATAGTATCTGCGTTATGGACAAATTCTCCCTGTACCCACATCATATAGGCCAACCGCTGGCAGTAAACATATTCATTGAGCATACGAACCGGAATGAGGGAAGGCGTGTCTTGCATAGGGATTTTCCTGTTCCGTGGCGATGGTTAGGGAACCTCTGTTGTCATGGCAAGGATTCAGACATCGGCATAAACAGGCCAAGGCCGGTAAAGCGTCCGCCGCCAATACATAGTGGCCCAGAAAGCTTGACAGGCTCACCGTTGTTATTGCGCCAGTGGATGCGCACATGCAGACGTCTGAAACGACGATGCTGGTTAGAAACAGCGTACTCCTTGGAGAAATCCACTCCCGGCATAAATCCTGCCCCTCTAAATTCTAGCTGGGCATTTTGGGATAATTCTTCTGGGTAGCCTGCCTGCCGGAGTGCCTTACGGAGCAGGTAATCAATACGTTTTTCCAACTTCAAGAGGATATTGTTTTTTTCTTCCTTGCTTAATGTATCAGAAGCAAGGCGTCTTCGGAGTTTGCCTGGATCATCGTAGCCCGGCAGGATAACAGGAGTAACAGAGGTCCATTGACTTGATGTTGCAAAATACGACTGTATCGCCCTGTCATTGCTTGACTCATAACGAAGAAACGCGGCTACTTGCTGCGTTTTTTCATCAATCAATTCTCTGCCTTCAAGATAGCTGATTATACGATTGAATGCGTTGCTGGTAATTTTGCCGCTGACAGTAACAAGGACACGGCGAATGGAACCAACCCAACGACCTTTTGCAACACCACGATATTCTATGGAGGGCAGAGGTATAAAAACCAGACGGCTGCCATGAACAGGACGATGTTGTTTGCCTTGCCCCCTTGCCTCGCCATGTCCCAGGACAAACGAGGCAACATGAGAGGCATCCCACCCAAGGGCAGCTGCAAAGTCCGGTTGGCTGGCTGTATGCCGCATCATGCCCATAAGATGCAGCCCTCGCCTGGTGGATGAAAAAGCGGCAAAAGCACTGTCATCTGGCCTTCGCAGTGCAAAAACAGCATAGGGCGGTATGGCAATGTCATTTTTTCTACGGTAGGTGGCAACAGCAAATTGTGAAAGTGGTGGAACAGGGGTAAAAACCTTGGAATCAAGGCTGATACGGTTCAAAAATGCCCTGTGATGGTCGTATATATCCTCAAGAGAGTCTTTGATCGGGATACGCAGCATGTTTCCTCCTGCAAGGCCGGTTGGCAGCCATCGTTCACCTGGAATCTGCGTTACTTCGTTCTCGGCCAGGATTGTGGCATCCGCAACCACCATATCAATACCCCATCCAAGGTGCGTGACCGCACGAACCCCTGCAACAACTTCCCTGTAAGCGGGGATAGAAACACCCTCTTCCAGTTCCCAGAGATAATACAGACCGGGGCAATCTCCATCATTCTCCAGCAGGACGGGACGAATATATTTTTCTGACCGAATGTCTGAAAGGTCCTTGTCTTTTCCCTTGCTCCAGACCCTGGCCGCTTTGTCTGTTTCATTATTGGGGACATAGGTTGTATATCCTCTTGGCTGAATAGCGGCAGGTTGGGGGCTGATAATCAGGGGCGGGGGCTGGCGGGTAAGCCAGGCAAGAGCCTGGTCTGCCCTGTTTGTTCCCTGCCTGGCCGTACCAGCAACAAGGGCTTGAAGCAGACGGAAGGGAGATGGAGGCCATTCAGCTGCTCCCTGATCGCCACGGCCATGAAATGTACCGCTCAGAAAATGGATGCTGATGCAAAAATACTTTGGCATAGCTGACTCCGTGCCTTATTTCTTTTTCTTTTCTTTTGGCTTTATATCCTTTTTGGCCAGCTTCTTGTCAAAATATACTTCTCTGTTTTTTCCTACGCCAAAATCGTTGGCAGCTTGTTTTGCAAATGCCAGAGTATCATTATGGGTAAAGGTACATGCCTCTTTTTTCCCTTGCAAATTGACCTGGGAAAATTCCTGTTCCTTTTGCGGGTCAAGGACAAGAATGGTTCCCTGACGATAGTATCCCAGCGGTAATTTGGTAAAGGCTACCAATGCAAGGCCAAGAATATAACGTTGTAATTTTAGTGTGTCATCTTTATTGTCGGTTTTCAGCAATTTCAAGGCAGAAAGGGCCAGTACTGCATCACGGCGAATACCGTTTTCTGCAATAATGCCGCCGTGGGTACTGGTGGAAAGGGCGTTGACAAATCCTCGTTGGGAGAGGGGGTTCTTGGTATCTCCCTCTGCCTTTTGCTTTTCTTCCTCTGTAAAAATATCCTCTGCGGCATAATCAACCGGAGGAAAATACGTGGCTGATCGTGTTAGTTTGCGGACATCATAGGCACGGATGGTTGAGGAAATAAGCCTGGGCAGCTTGGCCTGGGTATCTCTGGAATCCCAGACGCCAAAAAGCAGCGATGTTGGTGCTATTTTAGCCAGGGAAAGGGCGTTACCCTGTATGACATCCTGGAATGCCTTATGTAATTCCTCTTGTAAGTCTGAGCAACGAACAAGAGCATCTCCTGCACGATGCCCCACATCAAGGAGATTGATAGTTTTTTCTCCCGCCTTGATATGTATTTGAGGAACCAGTTCCTTGTATTCCTCCTGAGCAAACATGGGTTCAATACGATTGGCCTGAGAGCCAATACTGTCTATCAGAGCAATATTATGGCTGCTTGTATTTTTTGCATCCTCATAATCAATATTATACCCAATATCTGCAAAGGTTGGAGGAAAAACAACAGCGTCCCGTCCTTCCACAGGCATAAGATATTCCCGTAAGACTAACGCTGCAGGGCCATCATGAGAAAGATAGGTGTCAAATTGCGTACTTGTGGGATTCATAAGCTATGTCCTTTGGTTAAGAGTTGGTTATTTAGCTACGAACAACGGGTTGCGCAGCAAGAAATGCCTTATGTTTTTTTTGGCTGGTGCGAAACCAGCTTTCAAAACAATAGGCATAGGTCGAGACATTGGGTAATTCTCCTTGAACAGCAGCTGCAAGAAGAGAGATGGGAAGGGGACGTGTCCAAAGATGATATATAAACCTGCGTGAAGTATCCCCTGGTGAAGGAATAGCTCGCTGCAACCCTATGAGGCACAGTACTTCAACAGCTGGTGCAGCAAGGGTCTCAAATTTAAGTCCATTGGCAGAAAATCCCACATCACGGGCATCAGCATTGGGACCTCTGTTTACATCAAAATAAAATGGCTCAACTTTTTTTCGGGATGTCTTATCATAAACAACCCTTGAGGCAAACAGGATACGTTGTGCGTCTTTCTCATCTGTCAGCAATGCCACAATATCACCCACAGCATCCTTCATTGCCAGGGCAATACGATAGCAATCCATGCTGCCAGCCCAGACTTTTAATGCAGAAGTCTGTTGTGATACTGTTTCCCACCAATCAAGCCGAAGATGAAACGGTGCTCCTATCTCTAGAGGTGCTGTTTTGGTGTCTATCTCTTGATCCTCTCTGCTCTTGTCTTTCACTACCGTAAGCTCAGCTGCCGCAAAGGCGTGAAGCAGAGATTTGAGGGTAACATCCTGGCTCTTAGGCATGGATACCTCAGAAGACAGCATAAACCACCATTGTTTGTTGGCATCCATCTCAAAATGAGACGTTGCCTCTGGGACAAGGCAAGACAGCAATTCAAATAAACCGCAACAGGCAAAATACTGTCCTGGATTGAGAACATCCACGTTAAGCCGCATGGTTGCAGTGGATTTCTTTTGATGAGCAGGTTGGCCTTGTACGCCACGCTGCTGTAAGGGCAGGTTTGCTGTGTCTTCCGCAACAATTCCTGCACTGGCGGCATAATCGGCAGATCGAAGCAATGATTCTATCCACACCAGTCCCCAACGACCAAAGTGATGCTGGAGCCGGGCGAAACGATGGGGAACCTCTGCGGCAAGCCTGTTAATAGTATCAGGCGATGCTCTATAGTCTATGCTTTCCCTGACAGGAAAATGGGGCCTGGCACGGCCATGATGGGCTGCAATAAGGTGCAAAATAATATCTCGTTCCGTAGTAGAAAAAGAAGGAGATTGTATCACACTGTCTATAGTGCATATGGAGCCAAATTCATGCCGATAGTTGCGTGTGAGATGACGGGGACGCATTCCTTTGCCGGATTTGGCAAGAATGGTTTCATGTTTTTCAGGGTTATAGGCAGTATTTCCTATGCCAAGTTGCCACTCACGGCAGTCTTTACCTGCATCGTGATACCTGGCCGCTGTTTCCAGACAGAGAGGCCAGTTTATATCATTTTTTTGCAAAACAGCGGGAAACAGTTTTGTGCAAAGGGCATGGATATTGGCAATGACTGCCTGACCATGATCTGCCAATGTTTCCGTCTGAACATTGTGGCTGTGTTGGTATTGTCTGCCTTGTATTGCTTGCAGCCAGAGCCAATACCTGCGAGGGGATGAGGACGGTTCTTCATGACCTGTTTCTGTATCAATACAACGAACAAGCCTCCATTCAGAAGCAAGGGACGCAGGAATTTCAGGAGTAGGGGAAAATATTCTGCACCGGGTATCCTTGATGGCAGAAACATCAATTTCTTTTACAGGTTGTTTGGGGTTGGAAGAAAAAAGACCATTGCTGTCAATGCCGCCAAAAGATGCTGGAAGGATAATCGTTGCGTTGGCAAGCAGGTTCGCGAGATGTTCCTTGTTTCTTTTAATGATTCTTTTGTCTTGATCATTCTTGAATTTTCCTTTTTGGTAGGCCGTTTTAAGTTCTTTTGATGCAAGCTCTATCTTTTGGACATTTCCTCCTTCTGCAATAAGCCATGCATAAGATAATTCTTGTACTTGTTCATCACAGCAATATTTTTCAATGCGTTTGACCAGAATATCGGTAATACGTTGTGTGGTATCGCGCAAAAGTTCGTGAGGCTTGAGAGGGTATGTTTCAAGCAGTTCTTCTGGAGGAAAAGCCGTTGTCAAAATCTCACCACGGATAATATCAGGTTCTTCACGCCATGCTACATGGGTTTCTGGGGGCTCCCATTCTGCTTCGCCGTGCAGATAGGGCGCAACAGGTGGGCGGGCAGCAATGGGCTGACGAATGGAAGTAAGAGCCCAGGCATCGTATTGGATGGATGTAGCTGTACGCATCCTGGGCGTTGGTGAAAAAGCAGCCAAACACTCGGTCATATTCAGCTTTTCAAGTTCTGCCGGGCTTACGCCACTTTCTTGCTGTTCAAGTTTTTGTAAGAGAGCCAGGGTTTGTTTACGGGCTGTATCTATTTTTGATGCTGTTTTCTTTGTTTTGTTCTCTTCAAGGGATGTTGGATATACAATGGTAACACTGCTATCCTTATATTCTCCAAAACGATTTACCCGGCCAAAACGTTGGGCCATGCTTTCATAGGTTGATACATCACAAATTTGGTGACATGCAGAGATATTCACGCCAACCTCACCCGCGCTGGTGGCAACCAGCCAGACGGTTTCCTGGTCAGCCGTGTTTTTTCCTTGTGCCATAAACCGTTGGAAGACAGGCATTGTAACCATCTCGTCCCTTTCCTTGCCCCGCATGGTTCCGGTGAGGGCAAGAACCCTTTCTGCCCCGGACTTTTTGAGTTTTTTCTCCAAGCCCTCCTTAACGGTTAAGGCTGCCTTTACCGTGTTTACAAAAATCAGGATAGGTCGGTTTGAGGATTCCATATCCCAGGCAAGCTGGATAATCCGCTTCTCTATATCCTTTTCATTGCTTACCGGTACAAGGGTAAGTTGTTTGACGGCATGAAGCCGCTTTTTGATGTATGTATTTTCCTTGTCCTCCTGATTTATCTGAAACGCAGGGCATAGTGTTTGTGAGCGCGTTGTAGCAGAAAGTTCCATAATTTTTAGTTTACGGGGGTCATGAGAGGTTTTTTGCTCTGCAACAATGCTTTCCAGTAATTGTTGAAAGGCTGGCTCAAGATGGGCTTCGTCATGGATCAGCAAGGCATCCTGACCGAGAAAAGCGGCATGGTGAGGCCGCAGCTTGAAGCCAACCGTGTATCTGGAAAATAATAGTCCACTGCCAATCATATCAACCGTACCAATAATCACTGCTGGAAGAGTAATATCGACCGACCACTCCCGATTGTCTGCAAATTGTCCACGCAGAGTACTGACCGCAAGCGGTGGCATTGTTTCAGACAGAGGCAGCGCACAAAGAGACCGGAGTTTATGGACAAGCTCCCTGCATTGTGGGTTGTCAATGAGAGCCTTGCGTATTTTTTCTACCTCTGTGGTTGTTTGATCAACAACAGTACGGCGATTGACAACATAGACCAGGCGACGAGGCGTTTGTTCCGGCCGTAGTGCCAGTGTAATGAGCCAGACAGCAACAACAGATGTCTTGCCAAGTCCGGTAGGAATCTGTGCTGAAGGGGGATACTCACCCCTGGAAAATGCCTCAAAAAGACGGCGTTGCCACGGGAAGGGAGGATTCCCTGTAAGTGCCGCAAAGAAATCATCAAAAGACATAGTTGATTCTTCCTCCTTACTCATGTTTTCTTGTGGATATTTTCCAGAGTAGTTCTCGTTATTTTCTCTGTCACGACTCATTGTTTTTTGAGACAGACTTGTATGGCTACCATTTCCCAGGTCGGCGCATTGCGTGTTACACGGTGGATGAATGATTGCACTGGCTGGCCCTGGTCCATGAGGGTCGCTGGAATTTCATTGAGTCTTCGTGGCAGGTAGCCAATTTTTTTGCCAGTGGTGGTGTAAACGGCAATGGCCAAAGCATCATGAGGATTATTTGGCTCACGTTTCAGGGAAAGCCGTTGCCCCTTACGAAGTGCCCGGAGGATGGCAGGGCCAGAATGATATTGGAAGCCAGCGATATAACAGCGGCATAAGGGAATCCTCCGGGGAGTTTGTCGCGCCACAGCTTGTTTGCCAGCCAGGATGAGGAAGGGCGTTGCGGCAAGCGTTTCAAAAAACCTGCGACGGGTTAGCGTGATAGCAGGCAGGTGGAACATTTTCCTGTCTGTTTTGGTAGTGGAATCGTTTGGAGTTGTGCTGCTTCGGGCTTGTTGATGGCAAATACAGCCCTTTAATTGTTTCAGGTAGCGGGCAAAAGACATAGGATGACCCTCCTTTGTGATGGCTGCTTTTCTGATTACTCATCTCCTGTCTATCTGTTGTTTTGCATTACCTATCACACCACAGGATCATTTCGTGATCCTGTGAACATTTTTTTCCTACTTTTTTTCATGTGTCTGGTTGGCGTACACATTCAGAGCTTGTCGGAGACGGTTGCAGAGTTCCTGTTGCAGGGATTTTGGGGCTATGACCTTCACATCAGGGCCATAACGGAGGATTTCCATGACCAGTTCTCGTTGGTCAGAATAGGGAAGATGCAGCTCATAGCTGCCGTCTGCAAGAAAATGACCCTGCTGGTCAGGATGCCATCTTGCGTCTGCCACCCAGCGGGAGATCGTTGGAGAAAATCGTAACACGGCCTCGGCTATGGGCTGGCCTGCAAAAATGCCAAAGGAGGAGAAAAAATGTTCCTGTAAATGGTGTTCATCGACCTTGCGGCAGGGTGTTTCCAATAGCGTGACCTGGCTCATGCGTTCCAGAGACAAGGTACGCAACGCATTGCGGACGTGGCAAAAGACGGCCAGATACCAGTTGTTTTGATAATACAGCAATTTCTGGGGAGACACCTCACGGGCGCATTCCTGGTTCTGGGTTCGACTGTGGTAGCAAAGTCGCAATCTGGTTTGGCCGATCAAGGCCGTGACCACCGTACGGAAGATGGCAGGACAGCACTCCCGAATACCCATACCAATGAACTGAATCCGATGGGTGAGTTCTTTTGGAGCAACGCCACGGGAAGCAAGCAGATTGGTGATCCGTTTGCGAAAGGGAACAAGCTCTGTTTTCAGGATGCCTGGCCGTAGTTGTTGGATGAGTTCATTGATGGCAAGCAGGGCGTGGAGTTCTGGGATGGTAAACCAACATCCCGGCAGTTGGAGGCCAGCATCGTTGGATTTCTTCAGAACGTAGCCCTTGGCTGAAGGAATATAGTCAATAGGGGTCCCGCTTTCCCGAAGCCTTCTGATGTATCGCTTCAGGGTGGCTTCAGAATAATCTACCTGGGCGAGTAGATCCTTGAGGGCAATGGGGTAGCGGTGGATGGAAAAGATGTCGAGGAGTTCTTGTAAACGTTGTACTTTGATCATGTGAAGCTCGGATACGGGAAGAGTTGGCAGGTAGAAAGAGTATGCTTTTTTTGCATCCTAATAGCACCTTTTATCTGCCCCTACAAGATGTCAGCGAGCGACCTGTTAAGAACAAATAAACTGTCCTCAGTAAGAACACATAAACTGTCCGGTTTGTTAAGGTGGGAAAGCTCAAGGAGGTTTTCCCATGAAACAGACAG
>PDWJ01009681.1_pt1 | contig 14222 bp, 12 predicted proteins | sample 1430881 | NCBI WGS metagenome assembly PDWJ01 (sample SAMN01162460, study PRJNA174530) | Oral metagenome, whole genome shotgun sequencing project. | biome: Marine environment; feature: Marine mammal; material: Swab sample of the gingival sulcus; isolation source: swab sample of gingival sulcus... | reverse complement strand
TTTAACGTATTGTTATGATATATATTTTTTTACCATTTTCTACTCAAAAATCCATTGCTCGATTGTCTAATTCTTTCCCTTTATTTCTTGATTTCCAGGAACGTATCAGATGCAAGAAGCCCTGAAGCGTATTAGACATACAACCCAGGGCAATGGGGACGAATGCAATGACGCAACTGGCATTCTGATGGTGGATCAGGGGATATTTTTATTGATATTTATTCTTATATCTGATACAAGATGGTCTTCACATTCGGGGCGTGGCGCAGTCTGGTAGCGCGCCTGCTTTGGGAGCAGGATGTCGGGAGTTCGAATCTCTCCGCCCCGACCATTTTTCAGTGTTTGCATTTTATCCATATGCCAGTCATCTACGCATCTGTTCATCTGAACGAAAAATCATTACATCCGGAGAACCACCATGAGTAATATTGTCACCAGATTTGCACCTTCACCCACGGGATTCTTACACATCGGCGGAGTCAGAACTGCCCTGTTCAACTGGCTGTACGCACGGGGCAGCCAGGGTACGTTTGTCCTTCGCATTGAAGATACAGACCAGGTGAGATCCACAGAAGAATCCTGCAATGCCATTCTCGAATCCATGAAATGGCTCGGTATTGACTGGGATGAAGGACCGTTTTTCCAGACCCGGAGAACAGATATATACGAAAACCATGTTCAGCAGCTTGTGGACTCAGGCCATGCCTATTATTGTTCCTGCACAAAGGAAGAGGTAGAAAAAATGCGAGAGCAGGCAAGGGCCAAAGGAGAAAAACCCATGTACAACGGCCATTGCCGGGAACTGGGACTGAAAAAAGGCCCGGATACCGTTGTCCGGTTGAAGACCCCAGACACCGGAGTTACCATTGTAAAGGATGTTGTCAAGGGAGACACAACGTTTCAGAATGCAGAGATTGACGATTTCATTATCCAGCGCAGTGACGGAACCTTCATGTACAACTTTGCCGTGGTGGTTGACGATATTACCATGGGTATCAATACCATCATCCGGGGGGACGATCATCTGGTCAACACGCCCAAGCAGATGATGATCTATGAAGCCCTGGGAGCAGAGCTTCCCGTTTTCGGTCATGTGCCCATGGTTCTGGGTTCGGACAAGGCCCGGCTGAGCAAACGCCACGGGGCCATGTCTGTGGAAGAATATAAAAACATGGGCTATCTGCCCTGGTCCCACGGAGATCAGGAATTTTTTACCCGCGAAGAACTCATTGAAAAATTTGACATCGACCACCTGGGACGATCTGCGGGCATGTTTGATATGGACAAACTTACGGCCCTGAATGCCAAGCACATCCAGGCAGCAGCTCCAAAAAACCTCGCCAGCCCGTTCCTTTCCCATATTGCCAGAGAAAATATCACGGCCCATGACGATGTGTTTACCCATAAGGTCATTGAAACCTTACAGCCCCGGAGCAAAACCCTTGCAGACATGGCCAAGGCCGCCGTGTTCTATTATCTGGATGAACCGGTCTGGGAAGAAAAGGCCGTTGCCAAGTTTCTGACACCTGCCAACAAGCCCCTTCTGGAACAATCTGCCCAGGGATTGCAGGCCCTTGAAGACTTTTCCCAGGAACCCATGGAAGAAATGTTCAAGGCAATCATGGCATCCACAGGTCTTGGATTCGGCAAGATTGCCCAGCCCTTGAGAGTGGCCCTGACCGGAACCACGGTAAGCCCCGGTATTTTTGAAATGATCCTGGCCATGGGCAAAGAAAAAACCCTTGACAGAATCAACAAGGCCATTGCAAAAATATCATAATTCATCCATTTGTGTTTACCGGCCCTGATGAATAATAAAGTCCTCTGGCAAAAAATGGGGAGGAGCCTTTGACACCAGAAACAGGTACTCTTTCTGACCAGCTTACCGGAATTGTGGATCGTGTAACCTTTCACAATCCTGACAATGGCTGGTCTGTGCTCAAGGTCATTCCCTTTGATTCTCCCCAGTCCAGGGAAACCGTTGTGGTGCATCAGACCAAGGTGTTTGCCGGCGCTACCATGGAATTTTCCGGCCAATGGGCAGTTCACCGCAAATATGGCCGGCAATTTACCGCCAGCCAGGCTGTTGAAAAAAAACCTGCCTCGGCATCTGCCCTGGAAAAATATCTGGGTTCAGGGCTCATCAAAGGAGTTGGGCCCAAAACCGCCAAAAAAATCGTTGCCCATTTCCAGGAAAACACCCTGGATGTCTTTGAGCAGGACATGGAACGACTGACCGAAGTCCCCGGCATTGCAAAGAAAAAATTAACCATGATTGCCGAGGCATGGGAAGAACACCGTGCCATACGAAATGTCATGATCTTTTTGCAGTCCCACGGAATTTCCACCCTGTTTGCCGTGCGAATTTACAAAACTTACGGGGATGCCGCCATTTCCAAGGTAATGGAAGATCCCTATTGCCTGGCAAAGGATATTTACGGAATCGGTTTTTTTTCTGCGGACAAGGTGGCGTTATGCCTTGGGTTTTCCCCTGACAGCCCCGAAAGAATCATGGCAGGCATTGGTCATGTATTGTCTGCTGCCAGGGATTCTGGTCATTGCTATCTGACCTTTGACCAGATTCTTGAACAGGTGCAGACTCTCCTGAAACTGGATATTCAGGATAGCCTGCCCCCTATTCTTGCAGGCATGGAAGAAGAAGGGTTGCTCATGAAGCGGATTCTGCCAACCCAAACCGCCCAGAATCTCTCCTGCTACTATGCCCGCTCCCTTTTTTTTGATGAATTATATGTGGCAAAACGCATTGCCCTCATGGGAAATGATGTGCCGGATACTGACATTCAAAGGGTGCAGCGGTGGATTGAATTGTTCTGCCGCACCAAAAATCTGAATCTGAGTCAGGAACAGGCAGATGCGGTCACGGGAATCGTCTCCTGCCAATGTTCTGTCCTTACCGGCGGTCCCGGATGCGGAAAAACCACCACCACAAGGGTTCTGGTTCGTCTCATGGAGGCAATGGGCATGAAAGTCATCCTGACCGCGCCCACGGGCAGGGCAGCCCAGAGAATGGGAGAGGTTATTGGGAAGGAAAGCAAAACCATCCACCGACTTCTGGGATGGAACCCTGGCGGTAACGGCTTTGCCAAGAATGAAGAAAGCCCCCTTGATCTGGATGCCCTTATCATTGATGAATCCTCCATGCTGGACATCAATCTTACGGCCTCCCTGCTCAAGGCGGTTCCTGCCCACGGACGGATCATTTTCATCGGCGATTCTGACCAGCTGCCTTCCGTGGGCGCAGGCAACGTATTACGGGATCTGATTGACTCGGAAAGAATCCCCTGCTTCCGGCTGACCAAAATTTTCAGACAGGCGGAAAAAAGCTCCATCATCCGCCATGCCCATAAAATCAACCAGGGACAGCTTCCCAAAATTCCCTCTCCATTTCAGTCTCCGGCTGCATGGAAAAACGGCACCGACTGTCTGTTCATGGATTCTGACCAGGCAACCAAGGAACAGGCAAGGTTTATTTCACGGGTTAAGCAGCTGTTTCCTGCCGATATACCGGAGGATTCCGGGGATGAGACAGAAGACGAAGACCTTTCCAGGGGGTTTTCATTTGGAGTGGAAGAAACAGGCCCGGTGTATGAGGCCGAATTTCACATTCCCCCCAAATTTGCCCACGTGGACATTGATCAGCTCATCCAGGCAAAGGATACCATTGAAGAATTAAAGGCGGTTCTGGGAAAAGTCCATCCCTGGTCTTCCCTGCACTACGGCCTGACCGCCGTGGAGGTGGTGCAGAAATTATATACGGAATGGATTCCCAAATACTATGGAAATCATTGTGAAATTCAGATTTTATCCCCCATGATCCGGGGCTCCCTTGGAACGGCAAGCCTGAACCAGCTCATCCAGGAAACCGCCAACCCTCCAAGGGAAAACACCTCCCAGATCCAGGCTGGCCAAAGGATTTTCCGGGTGGGCGACCGGGTCATCCATCGGAAAAACAACTACGATCTGGGAGTGTTTAACGGAGACATTGGAAATATTGTCCATATCAACGCCGCAGAGCTTACCTGCACGGTGCAGCTTTTCCCGGATAACCGCCAGGTGGTGTACCAGAGTTCAGACATTATGGAACTGGATCTTGCCTATGCCATTACCATTCACAAATCCCAGGGCAGCGAGTTTGAAGCCGTGATTATTCCGGTGTTTACCCAGCATTTCAAAATGCTGTTCCGCAACCTTATTTACACGGGCCTGACCCGTGCCAGACGCCTTGCGGTGTTTGTGGGAACCAGAAGAGCCCTTGCCATGAGCGTACACAACCAGGACATTGCCCAAAGGCAAACGGCATTAAAGGAATTATTAACAACCATATAACGGCCGCGGCCATCCGGGTATCTCATCCTCCAGACTGGCCCGCAACAAAGAATGAAAGTAATTTAGTAAGTTACAAAAAGAAACAGGAGAAATGCCATGCAATTTATTGTACTGGGTTATGACGGAACCGATGAAAAGGCATTGGACAGAAGAATGGCGGTAAGACAGGCCCATCTTGAACTGGGAAAAACCCTGTACGATAAGGGGCATTGGCTCTATGCGGCAGCCATGATCAATGATAAGGGAAACTTGTGCGGTTCCATGATTGTGTGTGAATTTGACAGCCGGGAAGATCTTCAGTCCCTGTGGCTGGATCAGGAACCCTATGTGAAAAACAAGGTTTGGGAAAAAATCAAGATTACCCAGGCCCAGGTGGCCTCTTTATAGCGTCCACTCTTACTGGGGACTTCCTACCGGAAGTCTTTTTCTGGCTCTTCCTGATTTTTTGCCGGGGCGTTGGGATCCATGACAACCAGTTTATTGCAATTATGGCAGACCATGCTCAATCTGTTAACCTTCCCCCGGAACAAGGATTTATTGCAAAAAGGGCAATAATATCGCTTCAACGAAGGATCGTCTGGAACAGAAGAATAATCCGATGAGAAACCAGCACTTGTCATGGCATGCCTTATCAATAAAATTAGAGTACGCAGGGAGTTGTAACCGTTCAGACACAACTCCCTTTCTGGTAATTCGTATAACAGGTATAATAAATAATTTTCGTCATGAGTCAAGGCTTTTTATATGAAAGTTTCTATAAGCCACTAAATTACTTTCATTTTTTGTTGCGCACTGGCCTGGAGGATTCCATGCCCAGCCGGCCCGTGGCCGTTATACGAATATATACTTATGGTATTAAAATTCATTGATAATATATTTTATTTGACTGGCATCCTTCTGGATCGTCCTGGAGACACAGACATTTCGTCAGAACTACTGCCTCCAGAATTTTTCCCATATCCTCTGCCCCGGCGGCATCCACAAGGCCCTGATCCTCTACCCAATCCAAGGCCTCTGCCCTGCCCCCTGTGCATGGGAGCAAAATCGCCGGTTTCAGATTGACGCCTTGTGCATCTTCCCATTTTTCTTCCTGTCATTGGGCCCATATTTTCAGGGCCTTTTCGATTTAATCCTGACATAATGTTTCCTCCTTGCTATTCATTGTTTCTAACATCTTCCCTTTCCTGGCACAGCATCGCCGGCACCCTGTACCTTGCTGCATCCGTTTTTTCCTGATTTCGTAGCAGCCGCCCTGAACCGTCAATTGCCTTGCCAGGACAAGAGACTGGGCGACCTTGAACCGGGAGTGCTTCAGAATCCTTCCAACGGTTTGCCGGGATACTCCCATGATTTCTGCCACTCCGGCCTGATCAAGGCCCTGGTAATCAATCAGACGGAAGACTTCAAATTCCTCCAGGGAAAGAATTACCTCGCCGTTGTTCTTGATACCATGAGGTTTAAATCCTCTGATCCGGGGTTTGGCTGAAATACATCTGGGAAGTTTTGGTCTCGGCATTGGGATCTCCTGTTTTGATCGTTTGATCATAATATAGCCCTTGACAAGAAGGCTGTCAAGGGTAATAATGATCATATGCTCAAAAAAACTTGTTGAATTATATCAAAAATTTTTTTATCTATGCCTATGGACAAGATCCATTTTATGATTAGCTTTGCAGGTACAAAATTTCACAGATCACGTTCCATAGATGAATAGGGGAAAAAGGAAACAAGGGGGGAAAATATGATCATTAGCGTTGCCAGCGGAAAAGGCGGAACCGGAAAAACATTTGTCAGCACCAACCTGTGTGCTGCCGTCTGCCATAATGTCCAGCTCATGGACTGCGATGTGGAAGAGCCCAATGCCCATCTGTTTTTACACCCTGCCTTCCATGAAAAGGAAAAGGTAATCGAACCCATCCCTGAAGTGGATGCTGACAAATGCACCCATTGCGGGAAATGCATGGAAATATGCAGGTTTTCGGCCATTGCGGTGGTGGGCAGATCCGTGATTACCTTCCCGGATCTTTGTCACTCCTGCGGAGGCTGTATGGTGGTCTGCCCTGAGCAGGCCATTACGGAAAAAGAGCGGGTACTGGGCATTGTGGAAAAAGGAGTGGTAACGCAAGATGTCCTCAACGGCAGCGCTCCTGATAATATCCGGGAAGACTCCATAAAATTTCTCCACGGTCTCATGGATATTGGTCAGGTCATGGCACCACCCATTATCAAACAGGTGCGCTCCCATACCGATCCTGAACGCATTACCATTATTGATGCTCCTCCCGGCACATCCTGTCCCGTGATCACGGCCATGAAAGACACGGATTTCGTTGTCCTTGTTACCGAGCCCACTCCCTTTGGATTACATGACCTGATCCTTGCCGTGGAAGCCGTGCGCACCCTTACCATTCCCTTTGGTATTGTCATTAACCGGGCAGGCCTTGGGGATGATCAGGTAACAGAATACGCTCAAAAGGAAAACATTCCCATTCTCATGGAAATTCCCTTTGATAAACAAATTGCCCGGATGTACTCCAGAGGAGAGCTGGTAACAGCCCATTTGCCCGGATATAAAGAAAAATTTCTGGGTCTGTATGAAAAAATCAAAACCCTTGCAGGACAGAAAAAGGAGGCATTGTGAAAGAACTTGTGATTCTCAGCGGAAAAGGCGGTACGGGAAAAACCAGCCTCACAGCAGCCTTTGCCAGTATGGCTGAAAATGCTGTCCTGTGCGATGCCGATGTGGATGCGGCAGATCTTCACCTGCTCATGGCTCCTGATATTCTCAGGACAACGGATTTCAAGGGAGGCAACGAAGCTGTGATTGATCCCCAGGGCTGTTCTGCCTGCGGAATGTGCCGGGCTCTGTGCCGGTTTGATGCCATCCGGCAAGATGGGAACCTCTTTTCCGTGGATTCCATCGCATGCGAGGGCTGTGGTGTGTGTGTGGATTTCTGCCCGGAACAGACCATTGAATTTCCCCAGACAACCTGCGGCCAATGGTTTATCTCTGATACAAGATTCGGCCCCATGATACATGCGCGGCTGGGCATTGCCGAAGAAAACTCAGGCCGCCTTGTGGCCCTGGTTCGGGAGGAAACCCGGAAACTTGCCAAAGCGCAAGGGTTTACCACCATCCTCACGGACGGCCCTCCGGGAATCGGATGTCCTGTCATTGCCAGCATCGGCCAGGCCAATGCCATTCTCATCGTAACAGAACCCACGGTCTCAGGGCTCCATGACATGGAGCGTCTGGGAAAACTTGCGGCCCATTTCAAGGTTCCTGCCATGATCTGTATTAATAAATACGACCTGAACCCGGATAAAACCGTTGCCATTGAAACCATTGCCCAGGATCATCATATGGAAGTGGCAGGAAAAATTCCCTTTGACCCGTCCTTTACCCTGGCAATGGTTCAGGGGAAAAGCGTCATGGAAGCATTCCCGGAATCGCCAACAGCCCAAAGCATTGCCCAAATCTGGAAACGGGTAAACGGAAGAATTGCCATTCCTTCCAATGGCGAAGGCGGATTATCCGCAACCAGATCAGGACATTTTGGTCATTGTGACGTATTTACCCTTGTGGATGTGGCCAACGGAGAAATTACCAATGTATCCACCCTTGCCAACGGCGAACACGTCCACGGGGGCTGCATGGTTCCGGTAAACCTTCTGGCCAGCAACAATGTTACGGCCCTGGTGGTGGGCGGCATCGGCATGAGGCCCCTCATGGGCTTTCGCCAGGTGGGAATCGAGGTGTATCATGACGCGGAAAGAGCGGAAATCGAACCGGTTGTAATGGATCTGATCCAGGGCAAACTGCCCATGATCAGAGAAGATCAGGTCTGCGGAGGCGGCGGACAGCACTAGGAGGAGGAACCATGAAAATTGCGGTAACATCCACAGGGAATACCCTGGAAAGTGAAGTGGATCCAAGATTTGGCAGGGCTGCCTACATTATCGTTGTGGATACCGACACAAAAGCATTTGAAGTCATTGACAACACTGAAAATAAAAATGCATTTAAGGGAGCTGGCATCCAGGCCGCAGCCGCCATCAGCCAGAAAGGGGCAAAAGCATTGATCACAGGTTATTGCGGCCCCAATGCCTTTACAGCCCTGGACGCCGGGGGCATAAAGGTTGCCAACGATGCCAAAGGAACTGTCAATGACATGATTGACCAGTTTCGAGAAGGAAAGATTATCTACGCAGACAGCGCCAATGCAGAGGGGCACTGGTAACAAGGGCTGATTTTTGCCCCAAAAAGAATCAAAAGGAGGAGATAATATGCCTTTATACGATTTTCAATGCAATCATTGTCAGGAAATCAATGAAGTCCTTGTAACCAGTCAAAACCAGGAGATTGCCTGCGCCCATTGCGGCAGTTCAGACATGACCAAACTCATGGCGGCACATTCTTCTGCTTCCGGGCCATCCAGGACAAATCTTCCCGGTCCGGGGGATACGGGCTGCTGCGGACACGCACCCGGCCAGGCCTCAGGATGCGCAGGCCCGGGTTCCTGCTGCGGAGCAAATTTTTAGCAAAAACCAGAGGTCCCTGTATTTCGGGGAAAAATTATCGTAATGACAGATTTTCTTTATATTACGTTCCCTGTTTCCGGTGTGGCAACATGGGTATTTATTCCGCCGCTGGCAGCATTTGCGGTATCCTTTTTTACCTCCATGGGCGGAGTATCCGGTGCTTTTATACTGTTGCCATTTCAGATGAGTATCCTGCACTATACCGCCCCTTCAGTGAGCGGAACCAATCAATTTTTCAATATTATTGCAACCCCGGGCGGTGTATGGAACTATGCAAAAGAAAAACGCATGCTCTGGCCCCTGGCATGGGCGGTAATAATCGGTACATTGCCGGGGGTGGTAATCGGTGCATGGATTCGTCTGGAATTTCTGCCCGATCCAAAAGATTTTCAGTTTTTTGCAGGAGTGGTATTGCTTTATATCGGCAGTAAACTGCTTTTTGAAATTATCAGAAAAAAGCAATATCACTCTGAAAAACATAATGAATTGCGTCAGAAGACCGATTTTATGATTACGAAAGTTCATTGTTCTTTTAACCGGGTGCATTTCCGTTTTTACGGAAAGAATTACTCTTTTTTTATTCCAGGCATTTTTTTTCTCTGTTTCATTGTTGGAATCATCGGTGGAATCTACGGGATTGGCGGCGGCGCAATTATTGCCCCTTTTCTGGCGGCCTTTTTTCACCTTCCCGTCCATGTAATTGCAGGGGCATCCCTGATGGGAACTTTTATGACTTCCGTGGCAGGAGTTGTCATTTACCAAGTTCTGGCGGCTTTTTATCCGAATATGTCAGTTTCTCCAGACTGGCTTTTAGGTTTTCTTTTCGGAGCAGGGGGCTTTGCCGGCATGTATTTCGGCGCCAGATGTCAAAAATATTTTCCTTCCAGCACCATTAAGCTGATATTGTGCTGTTGCTTGATGTTTATAGCCAGTAACTACATGCTGCATTTTTTCGGTTAATGAAACCAGAAAACCCGTCCAGTTGCCGCTTATATGAAAGTATCTATACGTTATTAAATTGCTTTCATTCTTTGTTGCGGGTTGATCTGGGGGAGCCCATACCCAGTCAGCCTGTGGCTGTTTATATGAAATTTTCTATAAGTTACTAAATTACTTTCATTCTTTGTTGCGGGCTGGTCTGGAGGATTCCATACCCAGTCAGCCTGTGGCTGTTATACAATCAGCTGGTTCATATCAAAGATCGGCAGACAGATGGCCATGATCACAGAGCCGACAACCAGTCCCATGAGCAGAATAATCACAGGTTCAATCAGGGATGTGGCAGTAATGACAGCTGTCTGTACTTCTTTTTCATAAATATCCGCAATCTTTTTCAGCATTTTTTCCATTTCTCCGCTGGCCTCGCCGATTTTCATCATCTGAACGGCCAGATAGGGGAAACAGGGATTATCATCCAGGGCATCACTTAGCTGGCCTCCTTGTTCCACCCGTTCTGCGGCCTGTTCCACCAGCAATGCAACCTGCTGATTGCCCACGATGGTCTTGGTAATGCCAAGTCCCGTAAGCATGGGAACCCCGTTTTCCATCAGCGAACCAAGGGTTCTGGCAAATCGTGCTGCAATATTTTTTTGCAGCAAAGGCCCTGCAATGGGCAGACCAAGCCATATCCTGTCCAAAACCAGTCCCGCCCTGGGAAGTTTTTTCAACAGGGGAAAACCCAACAATATGAGCAGGAACAAAAGCAGAACTGCCCACCACCATACTCTGAAAAATTCACTGACCTGTATGAGCAAACGGGTTGGCAAGGGCAGGGTCTGATTCATATCGGAAAAAATATGGACAATCCCTGGCACCACGTAGGCCAACAAAATCAACAATACCCCGAATCCGATGACTCCCATGAACACAGGATAGGCAAGAGCTGACTGAATTTTTCTTCTGGTTTCTTCCGTATGTTCGGTAAAATCAGCCAAGCGTTCCAGCACGATCTCAAGGGTGCCGGAAGATTCCCCTGCATGAACCATATTCACATACAAGGAGGAAAATACCTGGGGATGCCTGGCCAGAGCCGAGGAAAAACTGCCCCCTTCCTGAACATTGTCCTTGATCCGGGACAGGACCCGGACCATGGATGCGGATTTTGCCTGGGGAATCAGAGTGGATAAGGCATGAACCAGAGGGAAGCCTGCCGACAATAACGTGGCAAGCTGACGGGTAATCATGGACAATTCGCCGGAACGAACCCGGGAAAAATGAAAGGGCCTGGCCAGTTTGCCGAAAAATGCAGGAGATTTTCCCGCAGCCTGGTCCTGAATTTTATGGATGCTGGTGGGAAACAGCCCCTGATTCCGCAATTTGGTCTTTGCCCCCCAAAGGGTGTCGGCATCCACAATCCCGGAGGTTTTTCTGCCCCGGCCATTAAGAGCTGTATATTCAAATACTGCCATAATCCTTATCCTGTTCAACCTTTTCCCAGACCGTCTGGATCATCTGAAAACCAAATCCCCGGCAGGAAAGATAGGAAAAGATTTTTTTTTTGCACTTTTCCCGGTCATATTGTTTTTTCCAGGTTTCTATTTTACGCTGCACGGCGGCAAAGGCAAGGGATTGTTCGTCAATTTCTTCCAAAAGAGGAGAAAATACCTCCGTTTCAATCCCTTTTTGGCGCAGCTCATGGGAAAGAGCCCACCTGGATTTGGGGTTGTTCCGGCTTCGGCTTTGGATAAACCATTGGGCATATTCCAGATCGTTAATATAATTTTTCTTGCGCAAGTATTCAATGGTCTGGGAAACAATGGAATCTTCGTATTGCTTTTTTTGGAGATATTCCCTGGTACAGCGCTCGGTTCTCGGCTGCCGGGCAAGATAATTCAATGCCAGACCAAGGGCTTTTTGCAATTTTTCAGATGTTTTTTGATCTGTCATATTCAGAAGCCTGCCCCGGGATTTTTTTTCTTCATATCAAACAACCTTGCCGGTGCAGTAATCACATGCTCAAACAAGCGCAAAAGATTATTTCCCATTTTCGAGGGATTGAGTATCATAATATCAGGATGTTGCAAACTCCCCTGGATCCCCACGGGAATACTGAGAAGCTTTTTGCCAATGATGACATTTACCAGGGGAATCTGTCCAATGATGGTATCAACGGTTTTCAAAGGTGCCACAAGACAGGCAAGTTCCAGGGTTTCTGCAAAGGGATCTATCCATCCGGTAAACAGAAGAACCATACTGCTGGCATCAATCACAGCATGGGTCAGCCGGATCTTTCCGTTTTCAATGACTGCTTTTATATTTATGGAATGATATTCAAAGCCTTTTTTGATAACATCTTGCATATTAAATATATTTATCACGGATAATATCCTTGCCAAAAAGGTCGCCCTGTGGATGGTCCCATTAAAAGAGGAAAATTTCATCTCTCCTTTCAAATTCTTCCGCACGTCCTTTACCAGTCCTTTATATCTCAGATCACAGGAAAAGGAGCAAGGCCCTTCCACCATACTGCCATCTTTCAGCAGGCAGGCAAAAACAGAAGAAATACTGGTCTGTTCTATGGATTGAATATGCATGGAAAACTCAATACCGGCCCCTCCAGGCTTTGGCACGAAAAGAGCATTTCCTTTACTCACAAAATCGCACAGATCCAGTTGATCCAGTCGAATCTGAATCCCGTGGTCTGTGTTTTTTATCTTCCCCCGTACCTGATACCCTGTTTCACCCTGCCAATACAGCTGGTCATTGGTCAAATCAAACCTGCCGGACAATGTTTCCGGTCCGGGATTCCCAAATGACCAGGGCGCATCAGGGGCAAACTCCCAGTCCAGTTCTTTTCCCTGACCTGCAACCTGATATTTCCATTGCCCAGGCTCCAGGAAAGGGCCTTTCAGGAAAATGCGTTCCAGAGTTACTTTTCCCTGTATCCTCGTAAATATGTTCGGCGGCAGAAGGGCAAAACTCTGGAGGATGGCTGCCGCTTCAGCAGCATCAAGACGAGCCGTTCCGGAAGAGATTTCCGTGACATGGGGTAACGAGAATCCCACCTGGCCGGAAAGTTTCCTGACCGCATTTTGTCCCATGTCTGCAAACATATTTTCAAAAGAAATCTTTTCATGGGAATACAAGATACTGCCCTTATGGATAGTCAATGGCCGGCCAAAGGGAATATAGTCGATGGTGCCTGCAATATGCCGGGCATCCACCCGGATGTCCAGGGGTTTGCCGGACGGGGAATCAAGGAACAACACCCCCTGCACCCGGCCGGAGGCGCGTGAAATCTGCTTCATCTCCCTTGCAATAGCGGTTTTCGGCAGCAATGTGGAAAACACCCGGGGAAGCTGTGCCATATCAGCATCCAGCGAAAATTTGCCATGAAAGGGAAAATCCTTGGAATGAACCAGATCAATTTCCACATCACAGGCGCCCAGCCGGGTATTGCCACAGGCTCCAGAAGATGCCTTTACCATGAGCTTTCCCTTTTTCATGGCCGCCTTTCCCTGCACCTTCGTAAGCACCAGGGGCGTTGCGGGAATCTGCACCCTTGCATTGTCAACCTTGCCGGAAAGGGTCATGGTATCAGGAGCAAACAGTTCTTCCAGAGTATTGCCCGAAAAAGCGACCTCTACCTGATCTGCATTGCCGCCCTGAAGAATCGCAAACAGCTCTCGCACTATCTGGTTTTCCTTTCCCAGGGCAAGGCTGACAGAGGCTGCTTCATCCACAATAATATTCTGTCCTGAAAATACCATGTTCCAGCAAGGCTGTTTCTTTTCATCATAGGTCCAGGAATACCCCACACGTCCCCTGGGAAAATCCCATTGCACAGGCGCAAGGTGCAAATCAAATGTCCCAGGCTGCCTGGAAAAAACAAGAGTAAGACCGGATGCACACGTCAAGGGCTGTTTCAGTCTGGAAGAATCCACGGAAACATTTTTCAGCACCGTTTTGATGGACACCTCATTACCAGAAAGTTCTGCCTGGATGTTCAGATCACAGCTTCCGGCACGAAAGGTGTCAATGGGCATCCCCTGGGGAAGAAATTCTTTTACGGCTGCCTGGTCTTTTTGTACGAGAATATTTCTGATATGGCTTTTCCATGCAACAGAATCATTGTCCCTGTAAATAGAACAGACACCGGAAGCAGAAGAAAAAAACGGACAGGAGACTCGATCAAAAAGAATCTCTAATGTTTCCTGATCATCGGAAAAAAACGAAAAAACAAGGGCTGGGTACTGGAGAAAAGACTGGAGAAAAGAAAGGTTGGAAGGACTTGCATCTTTTACCGGAAAAAGCTCTATTCTGACATCCTGAACCTGAATTGCAGGACAGGCAGCTTTTCCCCGAAACAATGCCTCAATGTCCCATTGGGTCTG
>PDWJ01003744.1_pt1 | contig 14227 bp, 5 predicted proteins | sample 1430881 | NCBI WGS metagenome assembly PDWJ01 (sample SAMN01162460, study PRJNA174530) | Oral metagenome, whole genome shotgun sequencing project. | biome: Marine environment; feature: Marine mammal; material: Swab sample of the gingival sulcus; isolation source: swab sample of gingival sulcus... | reverse complement strand
CGACGACCTGCCCGGCCCAATAGCGCACTTCTTTGGTGGTTGGACGCCCGCTGGAGTTACGGATGCCGTAGGACGCCGACGGCAGCGGCCGGCCGAGCCGGACTTGCAGCCCGGTCTCTTCGGCGGTTTCCCGCACCGCTGCCACGGCGAATGCCTCACCCGGCTCGAGTTTGCCTTTCGGCCACGACCAGTCGTCGTAGCGGGGCCGGTGCACAAGGGCCACTTCGAGCCGACCGTCGCGACGCCGCCATGGCACCGTGCCGGCGGTTCTGATCGGTTTCGTTGTGGGGGTCATCGACGGGCTAGCGGGTTGTCTGCGGTCACCGGCGCCTGGCCTTCCGGCGTTGTTTGGCCCGCTGTTCCCAGATCAGGTGTTGCACGTCTTGCCATGGTTGCCCGTTGTCGTCGCGGCTGATCCGGGTCCAGGTCCCGTCGGGGCCGAGCTCGAAGCGGGTGACGTCGTCGGCTAGACCGGTGTCGAAGATCTGGGTGAGTTCGGCGACGTGGGCCGGTTCAACGACCTGCAACAGTGCTTCGACCCGGCGGTCGAGGTTGCGATGCATCAGGTCGGCGCTGCCGATGTAGACGGTCGGGTTGCCGCCGTTGCCGAACCAGTAGATCCGCGAGTGTTCCAGATACCGTCCGAGTGTCGAGCGGACTCGCACATTGTCGCTCAGGCCGGGCACCCCGGGCCGGATTGCGCATATGCCCCGCACCCAGACCTCGACCGACACCCCGGCTTGCGACGCCGCATAGAGCGCGTCGATGAGTTTTTCGTCGACAACCGAGTTCATTTTGAAGCGGATCCGGCCGTCGCCGTGCTGTTCGTGCCGGGCGATCTCGCACTTGATCCCGTCGATGAGTCCGGCACGCACCGAGCGGGGGGCGACAAGCAGTCGTTTGAAGCGACTGCGTGGCGCGATCCCAGAGAGCTGGTTGAACAGCCGGGATAGGTCTTCGCCGACCTGCGGGTCACAGGTGAGCACCCCGAGGTCTTCGTAGAGCCGGGCGGTCTTCGGGTTGTAGTTGCCGGTGCCGATATGGCAGTAGCGGACCAGGCCTTCGGATTCCTGGCGGACCACGAGCGAGAGTTTGGCGTGGGTTTTCAGCCCGACGATGCCGTAGACGACGTGCACTCCGGCATGTTCGAGCTTTTGTGCCCAGCGGATGTTGTTGATCTCGTCGAAGCGGGCTTTGATTTCGACGACGGCTAGCACCTGTTTGCCGGCCATCGAGGCGTCGATCAGGGCGTCGATGATCGGGGAGTCACCGGAGGTGCGGTAGAGCGTCTGTTTGATCGCCAGCACCCGCGGGTCGGAAGCTGCCTGCTCGATAAATGCTTGGACCGAGGTGTTGAACGAGTCGTAGGGGTGGTGCAGCAGGATGTCTTTCCGGCGTATGGCGGCGAAGATGTCGCCTTGCTGGGAGCGTTCGGTGGGGGCGAGGTCGAGGTGGGTCATCGGCACGAATGGCGGGTCTTTGAGACCGGGCCGGTCCAGGTCGGCCAGCAGGAATAGCCCGCGTAGGTCGAGAGGGGTCGGCAGCCGATAGGTTTCGGCTTCGGTGACTCCGAGTTCCCGGGTGAGCAGGTCGAGCACCTTGTCATCCATGCTGTCGTCGACCTCGAGCCGCACTGGCGGGCCGAAGCGGCGGCGGGTTAGCTCCTTTTCCATGGCGGCGAGCAGGTTTTCGGTGTCGTCTTCTTCGACTTCGAGGTCCTCGTTGCGGGTCACCCGGAAGGTGAAATGCTCAACGATCTCCATCCCGGTGAAGAGTTGGTCGAGGTGGGCGGCGATCAGCTCCTCGAGCGGCACGAAACGCGCGGTCGCATTGGCCCGACCGCTATCACCGCCGCTGACACCGACACCACTGCCGCCATTCGCACCACTAGCGCCGGTGACGCGGAGGAACCGGGGTAGTGATGGCGGCACTTTGACCCGGGCGAAGTGTTCGGTGCCGGTTGCCGGATTGATCAGGACCACGGCGAGATTCAGCGACAGCCCAGAGATGTAGGGGAAGGGGTGGGCCGGGTCGACCGCGAGCGGGGTCAATACCGGGAAGATCTGCTCCCGGAACAACCCGTGCAGCGGGGTGCGTTCTGCTTCGGTGAGCTCGCGCCAGGGCACGATGACGATCCCTTCGTCGGCGAGCGCCGGCCGGATCTGGTCCCAGAACACCCACGAGTGCAGCCGCATCAGCTCTTGCCCGGTTGATTGGATCCGGTTGAGCAGCTCGCGGGGTTCGAGACCGGCTGCTGAGCGGACCGCAAGGCCGGTGGCGATCCGGCGTTTCAGCCCGGCGACCCGCACCATGAAGAATTCGTCGAGGTTGCTGGAGAAAATGGCCAGGAACTTGGCCCGCTCCAGCAGTGGCATGGTCTCGTCCAATGCCAGCGCGAGGACCCGCTCGTTGAATTGCAGCCAGGAGATCTCTCGTTCGAGGTAGCGCTCGCTCGGCGGCAAGGGACGCTCCGGCTCCGGCCGCTCCTGTGCGACTGGTGTCACTGGGGTCGTCGGCAGGTCCGTGGACGGGCCCTCGGTGGGCTCGGGGGCCGGGGTCTCGTCAGCGGTCATGAGGTTATGGTTCCACTTCCGGGTCGTTCTGGGAGTTCAACGGCGTGCGAACATCGTCTCCTGGCGTTCGGTCCGGAAGCCGAGTGCCCTGTAGACCCGCAGTGCGGGGCTGTTGTCGGCTTCGACGTAGAGGTGCACGGTGCGACAGCCGCGTCGCGCCATGTGGTGCAGGCCGAGCAGTGTCACCGGGCGGCCCAGGCCCCGGCCTTGGTATGCCGGGTGCACGCCGACCACGTAGACCTCACCGGCGAGCTCGGCCGGGTCTGCTCCCACGCCGGGAGGTTCGATCTTGGTCCAATGGAAGGCCGCGATCGGCACTGCCGAGGCATCGTCGGGGACGACGAGGATGAAGTCGTCCGGGTCGAACCACGGTTCGGCCATCCGGGCCGCCAGATCGGCGCGAGTCAATCGGCCCTGCTCGGGGTGGTCGGCGAACGCAGCGGCGTTGGTGGCCAGCCAGGCAGTCTCGTCGCGACCGACCTGGAAATGCCGGACGCTGAACCCAGCCGGCAATTCAGCGCTTGGCAGCTCAGCGTCCGGCAACCGCGTCGTGCTCAGCTGACGACTCAGCACGAGCAGCGTGCGGATGCCGGTCAGTCCGTGCGCCGCCGCGAATGCCTGCGCGGCTGGCCCGGCACTGTGCGACCAGATCCGCACATCGGGTGGCAGCGCCGCCAGCAGTGCGCCACCGACGCCGTGACGTCGGTGGTCGGGGTGCACCACCAGCTCGGCGCTCTGGCCGGCCACCTGGGCGTAGCCGAGGAGTGCAAGGTCCGCGTCACCAGTGCCACCGCCACCGTCAACACCAGCGCTGGCGGCGGCATACCCGAGTAGGTGGCGGGCCCCCGACCCGGGGGCCAGTCCGAGCCGGAACTGCTCCGACAGGGGTGCTACTCCGTCGACTCGGGTCGCCGCCTCGGCCAACCGCATGATGGCCGCTCGCTGTTCGGCAGTGAGCGCGTCGGCTGCGACGACCGTCGGGGTCATACCTGTTGAGGGTAGTCGGCGTCGCGTCCGAGCGTGATCGCGATCGGACGGTGCCGATCTTCCCACGTTTGCCGGGTTGATGGTGACACGATGTCAGGCGTGACCGCTGAGCCTGAGGTGCGCCGTCCAGGGCGCGACGCCACCCGCCTGCCGCTGCTGGTCACTGTCGCGGTGCTGGTCACCTGCACGGCGGTTGCTGTCGCCGGGTTCGCCGGGTTCGCCGTGCTCGCGGCTGTGCTTGGCGTCTTCGGCATCGTCGTCGGTGTCGGTTGGCCGGTGCTCGTGGGCGCGCCGAGCCGGCTCGGGGCGCAACTGGTGCTCACCGCTGGTGCGCTCGCCGTGGTCGGCACCGTGGCCTGGACCACTGGCCCGCAGCGGCTGCTCTGGGTGCCGGTGGTGATCGCCGTCACTGTGCTCGTCGCATTTCTTCACCAGTTTTCCCGTCCATCCGTCCGGTCTCGGCTCACCGAAGGGGTGGCAGCCGTTGCCTTCGGGGTCGCCGCGGTGGCGTCTGGGGCTGCCCTGGTGCCGGTCGTGATGCGCTCGGATGGGCCCGGGTTCGTTGCCGTCGGGCTGAGCGGGTTGGCCGCCGGTGCCGTGGTCGAGATGGTCGCCTGGCACCCGAGAGTGCGGGCTGTGGTGGCGTTGCTGGTGGCCGTGACCGGTGGCATTGTCGGTGGGTCGCTGGCTGGGCCGGTCGGGCTAGCCCCAACCGTCGGTGTCGGTCTGGGCTTGCTCTTGGCCTCGTTCTCGCACACGACTCGCCGGGTCGTCGGGGCGGTCCCGGGGTGCCGCAGGCTTGTGGCGCAGGTGGCTGCCGGTGTCGTGTCGGTGCTCATCTGCGGGGTCCTGGTGCTGACACTCGGCGTCCTGGCCTTGCCGACCGCATAGCCCGGGTCGCTGCGTAGCCCAGGTCACTGACTCGGATTACCATCGGGGCTCATGTTCGAGCTCGATCCCGACCTACCGGAGTCGCTGCGATCACTGGCCTGGCTGGTCGGCCGGTGGCAGGGCGCCGGGGTGCTGGGTTATCCGACGATCGAGTCCGGTCACTTCGGGCAGGAGATCCGCTGCTGGCACGACGGCCGCGACTTTCTGCACTGGCAGTCCCGCACCTGGCTCCTCGATGCCGCTGGTGAGCCGGGTCGCCATTCGGCGGCCGAGGTCGGTTTCTGGCGTCCGGGTGATGGTGGCGACGACGTCGAGCTGCTGCTGACTCACCCCACCGGCATCCTCGAGATGTACTACGGCCGTCTCGAACCGGCCCGGATCACTCTGCGCACCGACTCGGTGATGCGTAGCCCGCTGGCCAAGGAATACAGCGCCGCGACCCGGCTCTACGGGCTGGTCGACGGTGACCTGATGTATTCGATGGACATGGCGGCAGTGGGCCGGCCGTTGCAGCCGCATGTGTCGGCCCAGCTCAAACGGGTCGACTGATCTCTGACTTTCTGACCGGGACGTGGCTGGTGGCCGGTCCCCCGGTCGGCTTGCCGACGTCTCCGTCCCACAGTGTTTATTGCGCTGTGCGTGTTTGTTGTGCTTCGAGTGCTTACAGTGGTCTGGTGATGGGTCCGGTGACTGGCGGGTGCGCGACCTGGGTGGTGGCGCGATGAGTGCGTCCACCGAGCCGTCAGAGCCGTCAGTGTCGTCGGTGCCGTCCGTGCTGCTAGGCCGCCGTGGGGCCGTCCCCGGCGACGGCGTCGATGCCGGGGTCGCTGCCCACTACGGCGACCCGCTGCGCGAGCAGCGCCTGCTGGTCGACGGCCTGGCTGTGGTGGATCTGAGCCATCGAGGGGTCGTCACTGTCAGCGGCCCCGACCGGTTGGGCTGGCTGCATTCCCTGACTACCCAGCATCTGTCCGACCTGGGCCCACACTGCTCGGTCGAGACCCTGCTGTTGTCACCAAAAGGCCATATCGAGCACGCCATCCACCTCGTCGACGACGGCAACACGTGCTGGCTCACCGTCGAGCCGGGCGCGGCACCGGCGTTGACGGCGTTTCTCGAGTCGATGCGCTTCATGAAGCAGGTCGAGGTCTGGGACCGCACCAGCGAGTATGCCGTGATCGGTGACAGCCGAGGTGGCGAAGCAAGCCGGCGCGAAGCAAGCCCGGGCGAGCCGATCGTCTGGACCGACCCATGGCCGGGCCCGGTGGGTGATACCGCACCATACGGGCCGGTGGCCGGCCATCCCGGGTATGCCCGGTCGTGGCGCGAGCTGATCGTCGCGCGCGACTCGTTGGTGGATGCTGTCGGGGAGCGTGAGCTGGCCGGGATCTGGGCTGCCGAGGCGTTGCGGGTGGCGGCCTGGCGGCCCCGGGCCGGTTTCGAGACCGACCACCGCACCATCGTCCATGAAGTCGACTGGCTGCGCACTGCGGTTCACCTGCACAAGGGCTGCTACCGCGGGCAGGAGACCGTGGCCCGGGTGCACAACCTGGGTCGCCCGCCGCGTCGCCTCGTTTTCCTGCATCTCGACGGATCGGAGCATGTGCTGCCCGACCGCGCTACCCCGGTCGTTGTCGACGGCCGCAATGTTGGCTTCGTCACATCGGCCGCGCGACACTACGAGCTTGGTCCGATCGCCCTGGCCTTAGTGAAACGCTCGACACCAGCGTCTGCTGCCGTGCAAGTGGCCGGGGTCAGCGCGCTCCCCGACCTGATCGTCGCTCCTTGACCGGGACCGGCAATATCAGTGCTCGAAATGGGGGTCCCGCAATCGGTCCTTGACTGCTATCGTTCGCCCGGGTGCCTGTGGTCTATCTGTCCCTGTCGCGCCTTATTGTGCGCTGCGCTCTGCCTGTTGGCACCTGACTGGATTCGATCCCGCCCGCGAGACGATTCAACGGAGGCCCAGCGAAATGCGGAGCATTCGGTCATGGCTCACCTCTCAACGCCAGACTCGATACCTGGTTCGGGTGGTGACGGCCATCGCTATTGGACTGGGCGGAGCGTTTGTTCCTCTCGGCACGGCGTACGCTGTCGGCGATGTTGCTGGCACCGTCTGGGTTGGTTTCAACGGTGACACCACGTTCGATGAGGGCCAGAATCACATCTCGCCGTTTGCCGACGTGCTGCCACCGTCGGTGGTCGAGAAGGGGTTCGAAGGTGTCACGGTGCGCCTCCTTGATCCGGGAGGAGTGCAGGTTGCTACCACGACCACAGGCGCTGACGGCACTTATTCGTTCTCTGGTGTTGCTGACGGCAGTTACACCGTTGAGGTGACGGCCCCGGACAACTTCGGGTTCGTCTCGGAAACCCCGGCTGGTGATTCCGACGTCGCTGCGCCCGCGCCGGCTGGGTCCGACCCGTGGTTGGGTACTGCTTCGGTCAGCGTGGCTGGGGGTAACGTCGAGGTTGATGCCGGTCTCCGTCCGATTCCCGTGTTGACCGTGGCCGGTGTCGACCTGGACGCGGACCCCGGCAATGGCGTCCAGAGCGTTCAAACGGGTAAGCCGCCGTTCAACATTCCGGCTGACTGTCCGGGCAATGGTATGGACTGCGAGCCCTACGACGACGTGGTCCGAAGCAACGATCTGGTCACCCTCAACCTCGGTGTGACCGCCACTGACCTGGCGACCGGTGGCGAAGTTGAAGACCTGATCGTCGAAATTCAGCTCACCCCCACAGGCGGGGCAAACCTCAGCTTCGAGTCGGCCTCCGCGACCGGGTTGCCCAGTCCCTGTATCGGAAACGGCCCACCTGAGTCCGTTATTACTACCGACCCGGTCTCCGGTGTGGTGACGTTGGCCTGCAACATGGGTTCGATCGGCAACGAGATTGCCCTCCTGCCCTTGTCGGTGTTCGCCGACGGGAGTTCGCCCAATGGCTCGTCGTTCACCTGGGCCGCCCAGGCCTATTCCGCCGCCGATGAGGCATTTCCGTCCAATATGATTAATGGAGATGACCCCATCAAAGTCACTTCGGCTCCGCGGTTTGATATCACCAAGAACTACGACGACTCCAACCCCTATAACCGTGCCGTGCCGTTCGCGGCATTCGTGCAGTCTACTAACCCGGTCACCGGCGAAGTCGAACTCGGCAAGACGATCTCGTATGATGTTTCGGTTATCGTGCCGCGGACCCCGATCGACCCGGCTCAGCCTGGCGGGCCGTTCATGAACGAACGCGGTGTCGAAGCGCTTGGTACTTTTACCTTTGACGAAGTCATCGATCCCCGCTACGAGGCGTTCGGGGCTAAGGTGGTCAACTGCACCAACGGTCCGTACCCCGCTAGCGCGCTGTTGCCAAAGAATGGCGGGGGGAACCTGCCTTATCAGAACAACCTCACCGCTAATAATGGCACTTGGTCGTGTCCAGAGGGCGGTAATACTATCATCGTCACCGGAGCCGACACTTCTGCAACTCATATTCCCACTCAGGGAAGCAATGGCGCGACACTTGGTGCTGACATCGTGGTCACCGGGCGCGTCGAGGTGTGGTATCCGGCATCGGGGCTATTCCGTTATGCCGGCCCCGATCGCGACATCGCCACCACTGCCGACAACGGCACACTCGATGGCACGACCTCGGCGATCGGGAGCTCACCCGCGGACTGGGGCAATCTATGGCAGTACGGCGACGACCCGCTAACCGGCACCTACCCCACCACCAACTGTCTCGGCGACTTCGACCCGACTTCGGAAACCGGAGCGTCCAACTTTGGTGCTGGTTATGAACCGGGATGGGATGGCACCACTGCCAGCGGCAACAACTGCCGCGATCTTTCCTTCACGATCGCTGAAGGGAGGTGGGCTAAGAGCTTCGGTGGCAATACCGATCTGAGTGCGGTGAACGCGTATTATGCTGGCTCAGCCAGTTTGAACTTTGTCGTTCCCGGACAATCAGCTCCCGGTAGCGGTGACGGCCCGATTGTCGCCAACCAAAAGTTCTTCTCACAGAATGCCCGTTTCAACCTTGGTGGTATCGTTCCAATCAGGCAAGTTGGAATGTGTGACGCCATTGACAACGCAACTTATCATGTGACCCCCATTGTTAGCGGCCCCTTTGCTGGTTCCTACTCGGCCCTAACGTTGGTAGATTCCGCTCCGGTCAGCTATGTCCAAAGCAATGGCGGGCAGAAGAACGCCTTCGAGAATGGGTGGATGGTCGAGTACGCGCGGTTCGCGGGCAGCCGTAAGACGTGGCAGAATACTTATGATTTAGCGGGTCCGCCCAGTGGGGCCAACAACATCTTGAGCATCAATTCGAGCGCTCAAGACATGGCTGCCCAAGACTGTGGTGCGGCGTTGACCCGGGCTGGCGTATTGGAGTGGTCGTCTGATCCAGTCGGGGACGGATGGTCCGAGGATGACATCGTGATGTATCGGGTCGGTGGCGACCCGACCTTTGACACGTCCCAATTCCAGGACACCAGCCTCAACGCCGGTGATGTTGATGCGAATGATCAGTTGTACTTCAACACGTTCCTGCAGGCCCGGTCTGTTTTCTATGCGCCTGATCAACCGGCTATTGATGGGGTGCCGATCCCGAACGGCACCCTCTTCACCAACCACGCCAATCTCATGAAAGGCTGGGATCCGGCGTTGGGTATTGATTCGCCCGACCTCTGGTATGGCCCTGGCGGGTATGATCCGAATGCCCACGCTGGGATCAGAGGGGCGACCACTATCGATTACGGCGACCGATTGATCTATCGTGGGGCCTCCATCGATATCGATAAAACGGCTGACGCTCCGGGTTCGCCGCCTGGCACGGACGATCTCCAGGAAGTGTTTGCGGGTGACCCGATCATGTGGTCCCTGAACCCGAAAGTCATCGCTGTCAACGACGAAGCCATTGCGCGCAGCGTCCAGGTTACCGATGTCTTGCCGAAGTTCTTGACTTATGATCCGTCGTGTACTCCGGCTCCGCCGGCGGGTGTTGTTGGGCCGTCGATCTCGATGGATACTCCTAATGCTGGTGAGACTACTTTGACTTGGTCGCTGGGGGATCGGCCAGCGAATGTGGCGATCGATCCGATCGCGGTGTGCACGGTTTCGTCGCCATTTACTCCGGCTCCGGTGGATCTGGTGAACAGCACCACGGCTAGTGCCGGCAACGCCGACCCGGCCACGAATGATCGTGGTGTTCGGATTTTGCAGGTGGGTCGCTTGGCGGTGGAGAAGTCGGTGGATCATAGCTTGGATGAGTTGAACGACGGTCAAGTGTGGACCTTGAACTGGGCCAATACCACTGATAACACCGCGCCGGTCACGTTTGCTCCGGTTGATGTGATCGATGTCCTGCCCTTCAATGGTGATAATGCTGGTGAGAGCCCGCGTATTAGGTATGCCTCGGATTACACGGGGACCTTGGAGATGACGGGTCCGATGCCGTCGCCACAGCGCTCTGTCGACGGGGGCGCTCCCACGGATGAGCCTGGGACGTGGTATTACACGGCTGATGATCCGGCGACGGTGAGTCATGATGCTCATGATGCGTCGAATGAGTTGGGTCCGACCGCGGCGACGACGTGGTGTTCGTGGACTGGGGCGGCGTTCTCGTTGGCTGGTGGGACGGGGCTCTGTCCTTCGGGTTGGGATGCTGTGACGGCGATTCGGTTTATGTCGACTAATGTCTTGCCGTTCCAGACCGCGATTAGCGTTGATTTGGCTCTCCAGGCCAACGGTAATGAGCGGAACGATTTCTATGTCAACCGGTTCGGTGGTTACACGGCCACGTTCCCGGACGATGCGGTGTTGTCGAATGAGCCGTATGTTCAGGTGATTGGGTTCAGTGTTGGTGACCTAGTTTGGGTCGATGTCGACGGTGACGGCAAGTACACCGAGGGCATGGATACTCCGGTGGCTGACGGGACCGTCGTTCAGATTTACGCTGACGGGGCTGATCCTGGGGTGGATGTTCCGGTCGCGTCAACGACAGTGGCGAATGGTCGGTATCTGTTCGAGGGTTTGCCTCCGGGTGATTATTTCGTTGTGGTGCCGACGTTGCCGGCTGGGTTGTCTGCGGCTCCGTCGCCGTCTCCGGCGGATGATGATCAGAACGAGAGTGTTGATCATTCGGCTAGTGAGAGCCCGGGTGGTGGTGTGCAGACTGACGTGTTCACGTTGTCGTACACCCAGACTGGTGACAGTTTCTCTGGTGATGAGCCGTTGGGTGACAATCTGGCCGGTATTGGTGACCCGTTGGTCCAGGATGGGTTCACGAACTTCACGATCGACTTGGCCCTGGTGGGTGACGTGTCGGTTGGTGACCGGGTGTGGATCGATGCTAACGGCGATGGTGTCCAGGATCCTGGTGAGGAGGGCATCAATGGGGCGACGGTGACGGTGACCTGGTTCGGGTTCGATGGTGTGCCCGGTACTGCGGATGATGTCGTGTATACGACGGTGACGTCGGGTGATGGTGAGTACCTGGTGGAGAACCTGGTGCCTGGCCAGTATTCGGTGGCGGTCTCGGGTCTGGATCCGGATTTCGCGCCGTCGTATGACTTGGATTCGGGCACGGCGAGTCCGGATCGGACGACGTTGGTGACGTTGACCGAGGACCGGACTGATGTCGACTTCGGTGAGAAGGTTTCGTTCGCGCTCGGTGACCGGGTCTGGGTTGACAGTGATGGTGACGGTGTGTTCACCGATGGTGTCGACGGTGTGGTGCCTGATGGGACGACGGTTGCGTTGTTCCGTGCGGATGGCACCCCGGCGGGGACGACCACGACGACTGGTGGCTTGTACCGGTTCGATGGTCTGGCTCCTGGGGACTACTACGTGCAGGTCCCGGCAGCGGAGTTCCTTGGTGACCTGGCTGGCCATGTGGCGGCACCGGGTGGCGTCGCGGATCCGAATAATGACGTCAATGATGATGCTGACCATAATGGGATTGATGGGCCGGCTGGTGCTGCGGCGTCGGGGGTCCGGACCGGGGTGATCACATTGGGTGGCACCTTGTCGGATACCCCGAATGAGCAGTTCGTTGGTGGTGAGCCGGAAGAGGGCGGGTTGTTCAACAACACGCTTGATATTGCGTTGGCTCCGCCGCCGGTGATCCAGGTCGATAAAGAGGTGTGCCCGGACGGGGTCACGTGTGACCCGGATGCTGCGGTTGGTGCTGGTGGCTGGGTCGAGTCGGCGGAGTTCCCGTTCTTGTCGACGGTGACGTGGCGGATCACGGTGACGAACACTGGTGGGCAGGGTCTGACTGGTGTGGCGGTGACGGATCCGTTGGTGCCTGGGTGTGACAACAGCGCGGTCGGTGACCTGGCGGTTGGTGCGTCGACGTCGTACACGTGTGAGTTGACCGGGATTCTCGTGTCGGTTGACCCGAACACGGCCGAAGCGACTGGTTCGGGTGTGGTCACTGGTCAGGAAGTCACGGATGAGGACACGGCGTCGGCGACGGTTCCGGAGCCTGACCCGGGTATCGAGGTCGTGAAGTCGATCGATGGTGATGACGCGAATGTTGCTCCTGGTGTGGTGGCACTTCCGGGTGGCGTGCTGGATGTGTCGTTCGAGGTGACGGTGACCGGGAACGTGGCTTTGGCTGATGTGACGGTGACTGATGACGTGTTCGCTGATGGTGACATTGATTGCACCCTGGGTGCTGACACGGGTGACAATGTGATCGCGGGTCCGGTGTCGCCGGGTGAGTCGTTCACGTGTGTCGCATCGTTGACGGTGCCTGAGGGGCAGCACACGAATACGGCGACTGTGTCGGGGACCCCGATCACGGGTGGTCCGGCTGTGGAGGCGACTGACCCGGCGAATGCGTTCGGTCCGACTGCTGGTATCGGGATCGTGACGCGGGTGCAGACGACGTTCGATGCGAATACTCCGACTGGTCCGAGCGTGGCTGTTGGTGACCCGGTGCGGTGGACGTACACGGTGACGAACACGGGTAACACCGCGTTGGCTGACGTGATCGTGACTGATGATCAGGGTGTCATCCCGGTGTATGTGTCGGGTGATACCGATGGTGATGGTTTGCTTGATATCGATGAGGAGTGGGCGTTCGAGGCCACCGGTACGGCGACTGAGGGTCAGTACGCCAACGATGGTTCGGTGGTCGGGAACCCGGTTGATGACCAGGGTGGCGATATCACGGTTCTCGATGATGTAACCGCGACTGACCCGGCCCACTATCTCGGGGTGGCCCCGGCGATTGCTGTGGTGAAGTCGGTGAATGGTGATGACGCGAACACGGCGCCTGGCCCGTCGATCGAGGCTGGCAGTCCGGTGACGTTCACGTATGTGGTGACGAACACGGGTGACACTCGGTTGACGAATGTGACGCTCGAGGATGACGTGTTGGGCACGATCGTGTGTCCGGAGACTGCGTTGGATCCGGGTGTGTCGATGACGTGTGAACGCAGCGGCGGTGTCGCGGTCGAGGGTGACTACGCGAATGTGGGCACGGTGACTGGTCGTGGCCCGAACACGGTCGATGAGAATGGTGCGTCGGTTCCGGGCAGTGAGGTGTCTGCGCAGGATCCGGCTCACTACTTCGGTGTCACGTCGGGCATCGAGATCACGAAGACGGTTCAGACACTGGACGCGGACACGATCACCGGCCCATTGGTGGCTGTCGATGGTGGTCAGGTCCGGTGGGGTTTCACGGTGACGAACACCGGGAATGTCCCGTTGACCGGTATTGCTGTGTCTGATCCTGATCTGGGTGAGGTGACCTGCCCGGCGACCGAGCTGGCGGTTGGTGCGTCGATGGAGTGTGACTCGATCGATGGGGACGCGGTGGTTGGTCAGCAGACCAACGTGGCCACGGTGACCGGGACTGGTCCGGAAGTCCTCGGCCCGGACGGGCAGCCGGTGACTCCGGATCCGGTGACTGATGACGACCCGGCCAACTATTTCGGTGCTGACCCGTCGATCGATGTCGAGAAGACGGTCCAGACCTTTGATGCCGACGATCCGTCAGGGGTGTACCCGGATAGTCCTCAGGGTATGGTGCCGGTCGCTGATGGTGGCACTGTGGTGTACCGGTACACGGTGACTAATGACGGTAACGTGCCGTTGACGAACGTGGTCGTCGTTGACGACCAGGTGGCTGTGGACAGCAGCATTGTCTGTGATGTCAACGGCACGAACGTCATCGGTACGTTGCAGCCGGGTGTGTCGTCGACGTGTACGTATGCGATCACCGCTGATGCGGCCGTGCATGGTGACGGGTTGACGAATACCGCTACTGCGACTGGTGTCGGTCCGAGCACTGTCGGGCCTGATAGCGAGAGTGTTCCGGGTGTGACCGTGTCTGATGAGGATCCGGCGACGTTCTTCGCGTTCACCTCAGGTGTCGATATCGAGAAGTTCGTGCAGTCGAATATCGATGCTGATGACGCCCCGGGCCCGCTGGTGCGCGAGGGTGACGTGACCCGGTTCGTGTATCAGGTGACGAATACCGGGACCCTCGATCTCATGGATGTCGAGGTGACGGACTCGATTCTGGGTGACGTGTGCGCCATCGAGATCCTGGCTGCTGGTGTGGTCCAGACCTGTGAGGTCGAGGCGACTGCGGTCTCGGGTGAGTACGAGAACACCGGCACGGCGACCGCTACCGCACCGGACACGTTCGACGCTGATGGTGAGCTCGTGCCGGCTGACCCGGTGACTGACACCGATGACGCGCACTATGTCGGTGCGAGTCCGGGTGTCGAGTTGGTGAAGTTCACGCAGACCACGGATAACGACCTC
>PDWJ01003743.1_pt1 | contig 14229 bp, 11 predicted proteins | sample 1430881 | NCBI WGS metagenome assembly PDWJ01 (sample SAMN01162460, study PRJNA174530) | Oral metagenome, whole genome shotgun sequencing project. | biome: Marine environment; feature: Marine mammal; material: Swab sample of the gingival sulcus; isolation source: swab sample of gingival sulcus... | reverse complement strand
GAAGCGCGTAGTCCCATGCTGGATTATCGAATTTTTGAGTTTATGCAAACTTTGCCGGGTGCTTACAAATTACAGCAAGGGCAGACAAAGTATATACTTAAGAAGTTTGCTTTAAAATATTTGCCAAAAGATATCGTCTATCGAAAAAAGCAAATGTTCACCGTACCTATTGGAGAGTGGTTTAAGGAACATCTAAAAGATTATTTAATTAGTGTTGTTCAAAGTGATAGCCTTAAAGCCAGAGGCATTTTTAATCATGACTATCTCGCTTATATGGTTGAGCAACATATTAATAGCTATAAAGACTATACTAGAGAGCTGAGAGCCATCGTTAATTTAGAAATTTGGTTTAGGAATTTTATTGATTAATAGAATTTTCTACTTTTAACTATTCTTTTTTAGAGGATAGTTATATTAAACAAGAAAGGTTTAACTAAATTTTTGGATTCTGGTAATTATAATTTGCCTAGTCTGCTATTATAATTACATGAATATTTTAGATTGAGCCATATTAGAGATTATTCTGATAGTAGCTTACAACTTTTAGTTGATATTTATGCAACAAATAAAATCATTATTGATTAATCTACCGAGAAAGACTAAAAAGCAGATTTTAATATCACATGATGTGGTGATGATTTGCTTGGCTTTCTTTTTTAGTTTGCTAATGCGCCTAGATGGTGAGGATATTTTCTATAATTTTAATATTTATATTATTTTATTGGGTATTTTGCCACTGACCATTTTGGTTAATGCATATTTAGAAACTTATCGCACGATTTTAAGATTTTCGGGTTCTAAATTTTTTAGAGTCTCGCTAATCAGTAGTAGTATTTCTTCTTTGTTGTTTATTGCCATCGCTTTTTTATTGCATATACCTTTACCGCGTAGTGTTCCGGTAATGTATTTTCTAGTGCTGATGTTATTATTGGTGTTTTCTAGAGAAATGATTAGTTATTGGCTTAGAAGTAATTTTAAGCAAAAAGATAAACATCATGTGCTTATTTATGGTGCCGGGGACTCTGGCCGTCAATTGCTGGAAGCAATTAAGCAGGTAGGAGATTATCTGCCGATAGGTTTCATTGATGATAACTTGAACTTATCGGGCATGTATATTAGGGATTTGCCGGTTTATAGACCGGATCAGACCGCAGAAGTCATTAAAAAGTATGGAATTGAAAAAATTTTATTGGCTTGTCCTAGTGCGACCTCGAAGCAAAAGAAAAAAATCATTCATTTTTTGGAGCCTTTTGCTTGTGAGGTATTAACTATTCCTGGGATGAAAGATCTTGTTGATGGGAAGGTAACAGTCAGTTCGCTAAAAAAAATAACGATAGAAGATTTGCTGGGGAGAGAGCCTGTTAAGCCAGTTTTATCATTAATGCAGGCAAATATTTCCAATAAATGTGTCATGGTGACTGGTGCTGGTGGTTCTATCGGTTCCGAGCTTTGTCGCCAGATTATTGTTCATAATCCTGAAAGATTAATTCTTTTTGAATCATCTGAGTATTCTTTATATCAGATTCATAAAGAAATTAGTGAAAATTATTTAGACTTCATAAATCATGTTGATGTTATCCCTCTATTAGGCTCAGTACAAAATCAAGTTCGACTCGAATTTATCATGCAAAGCTTTGCAGTACAGACTGTCTATCATGCGGCGGCTTACAAACATGTTCCCATGGTGGAATATAATGTTATCGAAGGGATTCGCAATAATGTATTTGGCACACTGCATTGCGCGTTAGCGTCCATAAAAGCTAAGGTTGAAACTTTTGTTTTAATTTCAACGGATAAGGCAGTCAGGCCAACCAACATTATGGGGGCAAGTAAGCGTATGGCCGAACTTGCCTTACAAGCCTTATCGCATCGAAAAGATATTGTGACAAAATTTTGTATGGTTCGGTTTGGCAACGTTTTGGGTTCTTCAGGTTCTGTAGTGCCGGTTTTTGAAAAACAAATCGCCAAAGGCGGACCTCTAACCATTACCGACCCGGAAATCACTAGATTTTTTATGACCATCCCTGAGGCGGCGCAGTTGGTTATTCAGGCGGGAGCGATGGGGGTTGGCGGCGATGTGTTTGTATTGGAAATGGGCGAAGCAGTGAAAATAATCGATTTAGCCCGGCGTATGATTCATCTTTCAGGTCTGCAAATTAGAAATGACAACAACCCCGATGGTGATATTGATATTATCTATACTGGATTAAGACCGGGAGAGAAGCTTTATGAAGAGCTATTAATCGGTGAAAATGTGACCGAAACGTCCCATCCACGTATTTTAACGGCCAATGAAATTTATTTATCTTGGGATGAGTGCGAGCCGCTTTTTCAAAAACTTGATCAGGCTTGCAGAGAGAAAAAATATGAGCTGATTCAAGAGATGTTGTTACAAGCACCGCTTGGGTATACTCCTAAAGACGGTTTAAGTGATCTTACTTGGTTGGCCACCAAAAAAGAAAAACATTAAATGCTTAAGCATTTACTCTCTCCAATATATTGATTCTGATGTGTGACAATAATCAAGATACCGTTTCGCATTCTTATTTTAAGAGAGTTTAATACTTGGTTGGCCGTGTCGCTATCAAGTCCGGCGAATGGTTCGTCAAGAAGAAGAATGGATTTAGGGCTTAATAATAATCTTGCCAGTGCGATACGTCGCGCTTGTCCACCAGAGATAGCAGCACCATATTCACCTAATAAGGTATTTAATTGCTGAGGTTGAGTTTTTGCCCATTCGGCCAATCTAACATCTTCTAGTACTTGCCACAGGAGTTTTTCATCCGCCTTAGAGTTGCCAAACCGCAAATTCTCGGCAAGAGTTAAATCGAAAATATCAATTTGCTGGGTAAGATAGCCTAAATGATGACGAGTGTCCCAATCACTTAAAGGACGTTCATTGATAGTGATGCGGCCACTTTGTGGCGTTAGCTCTCCTGCCAGCGCACTTAATAGGGTAGACTTTCCTGATCCTGAAGCGCCGGTGATAAATAAGACCTCGCCGCTACATAATGAAAATTCGATATTATTAGCACCTTGTATAGCATTATTATGTTTGACGTATAATTGTTGAACGTTTAGCCGTAAAGATTGCAAAGGCAGGTCAGGATATGTCTTTGTTTGGGTAGGCGCTACATTTTTTGCCAGTATTGTGTTTAAGCGCTGACGGGAAGTAAGAGCTAACCCTAAAGCCATAAAACCGCTACTTAATGGGGGAATAAATTCGTAAAATCCGAAAACCGCTAGTATTAACGCCAGTAACATAGGAACGCTCAATACCGAAGCTTCAATAAGAGGGAATCCTTGATAAAGCAGCCATAAAATAGTGCCGGCTAGAGCGCTTTGTTGTAATGCAATCAGTAAACTTATCAAAGATTGTTGTCGCTTTTCTAGTAAATGGTAGTTCTGATCAGAAGTGATAAAGCGCTTGGCAAAATGGCGCCATTGTTGCCAAAGTAGCAAGGCGGTAATGGCACGTAAAGGCTGTAGTAAGTGTTGGCGACGTTGCTCTGCTATTTGACTTTGCCGATAAGCAAGCTGGATTCCGATAATATAGCCGCTTACCGGGATAAGCAAACCAGCAATCGTTAATAATAAAGTGATAGGTACTAATAAAGTTGGTGCGGTTAGCCATAACCAAAATAAAAAGGCAATGATAAGTAGCTGGGCCCAAAGCCAAGGCGCCCAAACTCGCAAAGGTAGCTCATCTAGTTGTTCAATATCGGTAGTCAGACGATGCATTATTTGCTCGGAGTTTATGATGGCGATGGTGTGGCTTATCTTGGTTTTGGTAATCGCGGCGAAAAATCGACAGCGTAAATCTTTTAGCAGTCCCAATACAGCGTGGTGAGATACCATCCGCTCTCCATAGCGTCCTGCTGTGCGGATAATGGCAAATGCACGTATCAAAGCCGAGGGTCGGAAAAAATCAAAACTAATCGCCGTCGCACCAGTCACAAGACCAGCGATGGCGGCAGCGCTAATAAACCAACCTGATGTGGCCAATAAGCCAACCATTGCAATTAATGTAAGCGCTCCGATAGTCCAGGCAAGAGACCAACTGCCGGCTCTTAAGTTGAAAAGTTCTATCAGTTTTAGCGGCTTGCTAGAATATTTACGCATAAACCGCCTCTTTGTTGATAAGTGCTTCTAAGTTATAGCAGTGATCTAACCATGAACAGGGCTGCTCATCATGGGTTACTAAAATAAGCGTTTTCCCAATACTTAATTTGCCAATTAAATGATAAATATCGTTAGCGGTCTGCGGATCAAGGTGTGCACAAGGCTCATCCAGCAGCCACAACGGTCTATTTTGTAATAATAGTTGTGCCAAAGCAAGACGTTGTTGTTGTCCTCCGGATAGCCCTTGTCCCCGTTCGCCGAGCAAAGTATGGATACCTTGCGGTAGCTGACTGATTAAAGGCCAAAGTTGTACTTGAAGTAAGACTTTCTTTAACTCTTCATCGCAGGCATGTGTGTCGGCAAGACGTAGATTATCTGCAATGCTCATTGGCATTAAGGGTGGCGATTGTTCAAGATAAGCCATATAAGTACGAAGGTGTTCAAGGTTAAGATGAGCATAGTCGTGACCATTTATACGGATTTGCCCCTCAACTGGAGCAAATCCCAAAATAGCTTGGAGCAGACTGGATTTCCCCAGACCGCTTTGACCATTAATAGCGATTCGCTCAGCTGAGGCGATATGCAACGAACATTGAGCCAGACGTAAACGTTGATCTGGGGCAAATATTGTAATTTTTTCTAAGATGATGCTAGGTGCACTATCAAGCTTAAGTGTTTGTTGTGAGTGGTGTTGGGTAGTGTCGTCAGGATTGAGTAATAGTGTATGTCGATCAAGCAGGTAACTAAGTGTTTGCATAGAAGCCTCGGCCTTGGCTTTGGCGTGATAGTCACTACCTAGCAGCCGAAGCGGAGCATAAAACTCTGGTGCCAACAATAATATAAATAGAGCGCCTTGATAAGGAACAGGGGTAACCTCTTTACTCCATGGCAATATTCCCAAAAGCCCCAAACCAAGATAGAGAGCAACCAAGGCAATAGATAGCGATGCAAATAATTCAAGGATGGCACCGGATAAAAAAGCCAAACCGAGAACCCCCATGGTTTTTTTCTGATATTGGCTGGCGCTGGTGTGAATGTTATGTAAAGCAACAGTTGTCGCATTGAGGCGTTTTAAAGTTGGCATGCCACGAAGTAAATCTAAAAAACGGCTGGCTAACTGGGCAAGCGACTGTAATTGTTCACGGCTATTATTGGCTGCCGCTTTCCCGACTAAAATCATAAATATTGGCACTAATGGAGCGGTAGATAGTAATAATATGGCCGCTAGCGGACTGTAATAAAAAGCTAAAATCGCGATGATAATAGGCGTGGTGATAGCTAAATATTTTTGGATATAATAACGGCCGATGTAGCCGTCTAAAGCGTCTACTTGCTCAATGAGTTGTGTACTTAAACTGCCATCACTGCCATAGTAACGTCGCTCCGGTCCCAATAGTTGTAATATCTCAACCAAATGCTGGCGTAAAGATACACGAATGCGGCGGCTGATGTTCTGGAGATGCTGGGTTTTCCATGATTCTAGCCAAGGCCTTAGCAGCATACAGGCGGCAAGATAAGGAAGGCTTCGCTTTAACACCTGAATATTTAGTGGTTGTTGTTGGCTAAAAGCATTAATCCAGTCAGCAAAAATCCAAGCCAGAAGAGCATTTTGGATAATCAATAAGGTTAAACTCAATAAGGCAATAGCATAAGCCAAACTAAAATGCTTTTTATAAGGCGCTAAATATTGTTGTAAATATTGATTAGACGCGATGTTCGCTTCTTTGGCAGTCATAATGGTATTTGCATGAATAAATGTAGAAGTTAATGCTATCTGTAACGGTTAACAGTAAGGTGAGTATAGTAACATATAGCCGTCTTTATTATCTGGTGGTTTGTTGAAGGTTATTGGTTTTAATTTGCTTGTATCATAGACTTTCTAGCTGAGCGCTCTTTAGGCTAGATTGCGGTATTGTTGTGTGTTATAAATTTATAGTAATTTTTGTCAGCGATATATGTAAAGATCAAAATGGAATATGCTAAATATAGCTGATGATGGGCATTTATTATCACTGGTCGAGAGAAATTTTTAATAAAAGCAGTTAATTGTGAGCGGTTATGGTTATGGTATCAATCAATTGAGAAAATTATGTTAATAGACCAATTTATTGTTTTTGCAATTATTATTTTTTCGCTGACTTTTTTTATTTGGGGGCGGTGGCGCTATGATATTGTCGCACTGGTGGCGTTAATGCTTGGCGCAGTTACCGGTGTTATTCCCTTTAAAGAAATGTTTGTTGGCTTTGGTCATCCTGCGGTTATTACCGTTGCTGCTGTTTTAATTATTTCCGAAGCGGCGATGAGCGCCGGCATTGTCGATATCATTGCCCGACTGTTGACCAAAGTAGGGAATAATTTAATTGTGCAGTTATTTACTCTCACGGGGTTGGTAGCACTATGCTCGGCGTTTATGAATAATGTTGGCGCATTGGCCTTGATTATGCCTGTAACCATTTGGTTGGCTCGTAAATCCGAACGTTCACCGAGTTTGATGTTAATGCCCATTGCCTTTGGTTCCCTGCTAGGGGGGATGTTAACGCTGATCGGCACGCCACCGAATATCATTATCTCGCAATATATGGCGCAAGCGAGAGGCAAACCTTTTGCCATGTTTGATTTTTTACCTATTGGGCTGGCCGTAACGATGGTTGGAATATTGTTTATCGCTTTAATTGGCTGGCGGCTTATCCCGCAACGAGACGACACTCCCGTCAATAAAGATTTGTTTTCTATTGAATCTTATATGACAGAAGTTATTATTCCTAAAGAAAACAATTATATTCGTCAAACCTTGCACGATTTACTCGAAGCGGTGGAAGAAGAAGCGGATATTAGTATTATCGCTTTAATTCGGGGTGAGAGGCGCATTACTTTGCCATCGACTTATGAGGTGCTAAGGGAAAACGACATTCTGATGATTGAGGCAAGTTCAGAGAGTTTAAAAGTGTTGTTGCAAAATACTGGCGTTAAACTGGCGGAGGACGTGCGTCATTATGAAAAAAATGATGAAAATAGTTCGGATAAAACGGTATCGGGTAAAAAAGACCTAGCCAATATCAAACTTGCCGAAGTGATTGTTTCCCCAGGCTCTATGCTGGTCGGAGCATCCGTTTCACGGCTATCCGTTCGGGAAATTTACGGTATTAATGTCCTAGCGGTGGCTCGGCAGGGACATCGTTTACGCCGGCGGGTAAGTCGGGTTCAGTTTTTACCGGGGGATATTTTATTAATTCAAGGTAAATCAGATACATTATCCGATGTTTTAAAAGAACTCGGATGCTTTCCACTTGCTGCACGTAGTTTGAGTATTGGTCGGCCCCAAAAAGTTTTATTAACCAGTGTTATCTTTTTCACTGCGGTCGCTGTGATTACTTTTCAGCTAATGCCGGCAGAAGCAGCGTTAGTGTTAGCGGCGTTATTTATGGTGTTGTTGAATATCATCTCCCCGGCTGAGCTTTATAAAGGTATTGATATGCCGGTGATAACTTTATTGGCGGCAATGATTCCAGTGGGTGGAGCTCTTGAGACGACGGGTGGTTCCAAGCTAATCGCCGATAGTGTGTTAATGTTGACGAGCAATTTATCGATCGTATGGGTGCTGGTGATATTAATGTCGGTGGTTATGTTGCTTACTAATATTATCAATAATACGGCCGCCGCCATTTTAGCGGCTCCAATTGCGTTAAAAATTGCTGAAGGGTTAGGGCATTCGCCGGAACCTTTATTGATGGCTGTGGCGATTGCATCATCGAGTGCTTTTTTAACCCCGATAGGACATCAATCCAATACTTTGGTAATGGCGCCGGGAGGTTATCGTTTTGCTGACTACTGGCGTATGGGACTGCCGTTATCGATTATCGTATTGATTGTCTCTATTCCAATGATTTTATGTATTTTTCCAATTTAATTATACTTGTAACCAAAAAGTAACTGGCCCGTCATTAATCAAAGACACTTGCATATTCGCGGCAAACTGGCCTACTTGGGTGCGAGGGTGTTGTTTAAGGATAGTGTTGACCAATTCGTTAAACATTATTTCGGCTTTCTGTGGTGGCATCGAAGGATCAAAACCAGGGCGGTTTCCTTTTTGGGTATTGGCCGCTAAAGTAAATTGAGACACCAGCAATATTTCCCCATCTATTTGGGCAATGTTTAGATTCATTTTATCTTGTTCATCGGCAAAAAGGCGGTAGTTAAGAATTTTTTGACAAAGTTTATTAAGCTCGGTATTGGTGTCGGTTTTTTCAATCCCGATAAACACCAACATCCCTTTTTGAATAGAAGCGATAGTTTTGGCATCGACACTAACGCTGGCTTGGGAGACTCGTTGAATTAAAGCAATCATAGATTAAGTACTCATTTAAATTTATCTGGTTGAAAGAAAAGGAAATAACTATCACCATGGTTTTGTTGATGATACAACTCATATAAAGTTTAAAGCCTTTTAGTTATAATACCAATAAATTATGCGCAGGAATTACCAATGAGTCTGTTAGGTCGTCATATTTTGTCAATCGATCAGTTTGATCGCCAAGAGTTAGAGTCTTTATTAGAGATAGCCAAAACCTTAGAGCCGGTTGCCAAACGTAAGATGCGCTGTGACGTGCTTCGCGGTGCGGTAATGGCGAATTTGTTTTTTGAAGCAAGCACACGGACGCGGTTGAGTTTTCATACGGCCTTTGCGCGTCTTGGCGGTAGTGTGATTAGCACAGTAGGCTTTACTTTTTCTTCTATTTCTAAAGGGGAGTCATTGGGTGATACTGCGCGGGTTATTGCCGGCTATGCCGATGCCATTGTGATGCGCCATCCTGATATCGGTTCAGTGGCTACTTTTGCTAAAGATATTCATATTCCTGTGATTAATGCTGGCGATGGCGCAGGAGAGCATCCAAGTCAAGCATTATTGGATTATTATACGATAAACAAAGAGTTTAAGCGCTTAGGAAAAACCATTGACGGGATGCATATTGCCATGGTGGGGGATTTAAAACATGGCCGTACCATTCACTCGTTGTGTAAATTATTACAGCGCTTTGACAATATCTGCTTTCATTTTATCGCCCCGGATATGTTAAGAATTCCCAATAATATCATTCAGATGTTAAAGCAGTCAGGGCACCAGGTTTTTGAATATGGCGATTTGGCTGAAGGCTTGGCTGGCGTTGATGTGGTTTATGCAACCCGGATGCAAAAAGAACGGTTTACTCAAGCAGGAGACGATCTGACTGGTTATAGTGAGAATTTAAGAATCAATTGCCAGGCAATCGAACAATATGCTGAAGATGATGTGATTATTATGCATCCGCTACCGAGAGACAGTCGGGAAGGGGTTTATGATCTAAGCGAAGATTTAGATGATATGAGCCAACTGGCAATTTTTCGCCAGGCCGATAATGGAGTAACCATGCGGATGGCATTGTTTGCTTGTGTGTTAGGGGTAGAAAAAACGATAGGACAATATTTAACGCCGAACAAAGCCTTTGTGCCTGAGCGTTATAGCAGTAAGGATGCCGATTTCTACCAAATTGATTAAAAATAGTTGGAAGCAAAATGAAGATAGTGACCGCAGTGATTAAGCCGTTCAAACTAGACGATGTTCGCGAAGCGCTGGCTGATATTGGTATTCAGGGAATTACAGTCACCGAAGTCAAAGGTTTTGGGCGTCAGAAAGGGCACACGGAACTGTATCGCGGTTCGGAATATGTTGTTGATTTTTTGCCTAAGTTAAAATTGGAGATTGCCATTACCGACGAACAAGTAGAACATGTGGTTGAAACCATTCGGGAAACAGCAAATTCTGGCAAAATAGGAGATGGAAAGATTTTTGTCCAGCCACTTGAACGGGTAGTGCGAATTCGTACCGGTGAACTAGATGATGATGCAATATAACCAATTAAAGTTACTATTGTTTTAAAATGACTTCTGCCATAGAATTGTGCCGAAAACTGGCAGTAGCGATTATTATCTATCGTTATGAACATGAAGCATAATACGAATCTTACGGATTAGAGGCGGCGGAAAAATTTCATGTGTTGCTAAAACAGGTATTTAAAACATTAATTGTCAGTGAAGGGAAATTATTGTATGTGGCTTTGGTTCTGGTGACTGAATGGTTAAATCTTAAAAAACTGGCTAAAGTTGTTGGGGTCAAAAAATTTGCGTTAGCAGAGCCTCATGAGGTTGAAAAAAGACTGGTTATATTTTAGGAAGAGTCAACCCATTAGCACAAAAGCATCTACTGCCTACTTGGATTGATCAGTCGGCATTAGAATTTTTCACCATGTATATTAGTGCGGGCAAACGAAGGCTTGGAAATAGAGATAGCGCCTAATTAATGATTTAAGGCGGCTGGTTTAGGCAAAATTTACCCGCTTAACATAAAAAGATATTTATATTGTTATGATTTTTAATATAATTGATTTTTTATGACTCAATAGAATAGGAAAAGCAGATGACATTTAAAAATATACTGATGCTTTCTTTTGCCACATGTATCACTACGGCTTGTATTAGCAATGTGAGTGGCAATATAAATATATCCGATAGAAACTCTCAGCAAAACAAACCGAATTCTCCTAATTTACCCAATCATCAGGGGAATCCGAATGCTTCAGGGCTTACGACCGGTTATGCCTTATCCGTACCCAAATCAAGGAGATTTGCGCCAAAGGTATTTGCAGTAGAGGGGAAGGGGAGAGGTATAAACGAAGTTAAAGTTGGAGATACCACAGTAACCTTAGCCTATCCCGGCGTTATTTCGGGTAATTTTTCTTCATTTGAGGATAGCTCACAGAAAGTAATTGCCAGTGGTAGTGATTATAAATATACGCGTTTTGCTTATTATAAAGTAAAAAATAGTCGTCAATCCGGTGCGGAAGCCGTAATAGCTAATGGTAAGATGACGGATATCACTGACGTCCCGACAATTGGTAAAGTCAATTATAAAGGCGGAGCACTTGGTGTTCATTTAGCTGATGGAATGAACATTAAAGGCAAGTCGGTATTTGAGGTTGATTTTGGGGGTAAAATAGTGAAGGGTAGGGTAGGTGATTGGTATACCTCTAAATTTGATCCTAATTTGCAAAATACCATCACGACTGGCTATCCTAATATTGGCAATATTAATATCAATGCAACCATTAATGGTAATACATTTGGTCAGAATGATGCGATAAGAGTTAATGGGGCTTTATACGGACCCCAGGCGGCAGAAATTGGCGGGGTAGTTAGTGCTTCTGACGTAGTGGCGGCATTTGGTGCTATTAAGCAGTAAAATGTCTAATAGTCATCTGATTAATCTATTAAACCGGTTCTTTTTATGCTTATTAGTGTTGTCGTTTACTAACTTTTTATAAAATGGTACCGGTAGAAACGCATCCCTTACCAGCATTTGCCCCGCTAAACGCAAAGTTGCTTATGCTTGGGTCGTTTCCACCGCCACGGGCGCGTTGGAAAATGGATTTTTATTATCCGAATTTTCAAAATGATATGTGGCGGATTTTTGGTTTAGTATTTTTTAACGATAAAAACTATTTTGTTCAGGAAAATGGTAAGGCATTTAAAGAAACGTTATTGCGTGAATTTCTAACCCGCAAAGGCATTGCCATTAGTGATAGCGCTTATCAAGTCAGACGCTTACAAAACAACGCCTCTGATAAATTTTTAGAAATTGTGACCCCGATAGATTTGCAAGCCTTATTAGAGAAATTACCTTTGTGCGACACTATTATGACCACAGGGCGGTTAGCAACGGATACCTTATTATCGTTAATGCCTCAAGGAGTCGCTAAGCCCAGTATTGGTGAATTTATCGAAATTACATTTTATAACAGATACTTGCGATTGTATCGACTGTTATCATCATCACGGGCCTATCCTTTGGCGCTGGCTAAAAAAGCTGCGGTATACAAACAGTTTTTTACCGATATCGGACTAATGTAAATAGGAAAATTTTATCCAAAAACCGTTAATAGGCTGACTTTAAGCTAATCATTTTGATTGCAAATACCATACTGCTTACTCAGTAATAAAAAATACTTGTCAATTTTTCGGTGGCTTAATTGACACTTTATACGCTATGATAAAACCTTATTTAAACACACTGTTAAAGCAGATAAAATATGTCTAGCCCGATTCGCGATCAAGAGACCATCAGCCGCTATTACACGGCGCTTTTGAACAAAGATTCAGACTATCTTGGCATTTTTTACGCCGCGGTGAAAACTACTAATGTCTTTTGTATTGCCACCTGCCGTGCGCGTAAACCCAAGCGTGAAAACGTCGATTTTTACCCCGATCTCTCTTCAGTGTTTGCCGCGGGCTTTCGTCCTTGTAAAATCTGCCGACCAACCGAACATGCCGCCGCGCCGCCGCCTGTTTTTCAACGTGCCATCGCCCGCATCCGCCAACACCCCAAAGAAAAGCTGCGTGACGGAGACCTGCGTCACATGGGGATCAGCCCGGAAGCGCTGCGCCGCTGGTTCCAGCGCCATTACGGCATGACCTTCCACGCCTACCAACGCATGTACCGCATTAATCTTGCCTACGAGGAATTAACTATGGGAAAGACCAGCACCGACATCGCCGCCGACAGCAGCTACGACTCCGCGAGCGGCTTCGCTTACACCTATAAAAAACTGCTCGGCAACGCGCCTCAAGCCTCGAAAAGCCAACCGCCGCTGCGCATCGACCGCCTGACCACCCCACTCGGCCCGATGTTTATCGCCGCCAGCGACCACGGCATCTGCCTGCTTGAATTCCACAACCGCCGCGCGCTGGAAAATGAACTTGCCGACCTGCAAAAGCGCCTAAACACCACTATCATTGCCGGCGAGAATGCGCACATCCGCCAAGCCAAAAGCGAACTCGACGCCTATTTTAAGGGCACACTGACTAAGTTTACTGTCGCGCTGCATACGCCCGGCAGCGACTTTCAGCAGGCGGTATGGCAATGTCTGCAAACCATTCCCTACGGGAAGACCTGCAGCTACGCCGAACAGGCACAACGTATCGGCCGTCCCACAGCGGTACGCGCCGTCGCTAACGCCAACGGACAAAACCGCATATCGATAATTATTCCCTGCCACCGCGTTATCGGTAGCAACGGCACCCTTACCGGCTACGGCGGTGGCCTTGAACGCAAACGTTGGCTGCTCGACCACGAACGGCGCCACGTAAAATAGAGCTCAAGCATTGCCCGATAGCTTATGGCAACAATGTAGTCTTGACGCTTGTTTTTGTTCAGTGGATATCAGGTTAAACAATGCGCGGGGCGAATAAATGGTCATCGACAAGATGAGCTGGCTTCAATTTCAGTTTGATGCGTGATGGCTCATCGGCATTATAGTGATAGATACGGTTGCTGCATGTCGGGCAACATTTTACGATATTGTGGATACCGCTGCCTGACAGCCGTATCCATTCTTTCATTTCACGGTAAAAGATGATTGCATCCGTAAAAAAATAGCCGTCACACTGTAGGATGTTCGTCGTGAGGTTATGACATTCAGTGCAGTGGCAAGCCTGAACCAGCAACGGTTTCGCCAATATTTCGTATGTAACCTGTCCACACTGATAGGCAGTATGAATGGAAAAATCTATTTGTACTCCTTCGCATTAAACAAACCACTATACTGCCATCACGTGGATAGAACTGAAATTTTTGAAAATCTGTTGATATTCATTAAATTTTTTAAGTATAATGCTAAGTTCGCCAGCGAGTGTAACGACTTGTCAGCACTTTTAATACTTGCGAAATTTCTTTATATACGCACGTATTTTTTTATAGCCTAGTCATAATGGCTAGATGTGGCAGATACACAATAAGCTCAAGAGTAGTGGCTCCTGTCCAGTTAAAAAACTTTTTCGTGAAAAGTTCTTCGTTGCTTCTTCAGTCATTGAGCTAATTAATTCCCAGAGTTTTTAAAAATTATCGACCGCTGCTTCAGTCAAGTTTTCCTTTGTTGTAAGTCTTGTCATTTTTCCTCCAATATAAGTGCAACAATAATTTGTAAGAAAACGTAGCGTTGTTTACACTCTTTTAGGAGAATGTGAACATGAACATCCATAAAATACCCGATTAACTCCGCATAACCGCCAGGCGATCTG
>PDWJ01003742.1_pt1 | contig 14230 bp, 7 predicted proteins | sample 1430881 | NCBI WGS metagenome assembly PDWJ01 (sample SAMN01162460, study PRJNA174530) | Oral metagenome, whole genome shotgun sequencing project. | biome: Marine environment; feature: Marine mammal; material: Swab sample of the gingival sulcus; isolation source: swab sample of gingival sulcus... | reverse complement strand
CAGAAAGATTGTTGGCTGGTTGCCCGGCGTGCTGCTTTTTTGTTGCTTCTTTTAAGTACAAAGAAAGTACTTCATAAAAACGAGCTTTATTAACGGGTTTTGCCAGATAACTGTTACAACCTGCCTCTAAATATTGCTTTATCTCGTAGTCCATTAAGTTTGCGGTAATGGCAACTATTGGTTTTTCATAGCCATTTTCTCTTAACAACTGGGTTGCAGTCGTTCCGCTCATCATTGGCATTTGAATATCCATCAATATCAGGTCGTATGTCTTTTCCAAAGCCTGAGACATGGCCTCTGCACCGTTATTTACCACTGTTAAGCTGGCACCGGTTGGCTTAATTAACATTGAAATCAGATCTTGATTGTCAATATTATCTTCTGCATACAGTATGCTGCCAACCAGTGATGGAATAGTAACGGGAGAGTTTTGATCTTCCTGCTGTAACCCTGCATCAGCAATATCTTCAATCCATTCAACATTAGTTAAATCCCCAGTGTTTACCATCACTGCAAACGAACTGCCTTTATTTAATTCGCTGGAAACAGATAAGGTGCCACCCATCAATTCAGCCAGTTGTTTTGCAATGCTTAGCCCTAAGCCAGTGCCGCCATGCAACCTGGTAGTTGAAACATCTGCCTGAGTGAAAGCATCAAACACCTTGCTCTGCTGCTCTTGCGACATTCCAACCCCGGTATCCTGGATTTTAAACCCGATCTGATCTTTATCTTTATTCAAAAAGACTGAAAGTGTAATGCTGCCTTTTTCCGTAAACTTTAAAGCATTACTGGTCAAATTCAGCAATACCTGTTTTAAACGGGTTTGATCTGAAATTATTTTCCGTGGTAAGGGAAACTCATACACCACATTAAAATCCAACCCTTTTTCTCGGGCCTTAACTTCCCAGCAGGACTGTATTTCTTTAACCAGAGAAAAAACATCAACAGGCAACAGCTCTATATCAACTTTATTGGCCTCAATTTTGGAAATATCAAGAATATCATTAATCACATGCAGCAGATGATGGCTGTTGCGAATAATCGTTGACACATAACTGGAAGCCCGGCTTTTATTTAGCTGATCATCTCGCAAGGATTCGGCAAATCCAATAATGGCCGTTAATGGTGTGCGTATTTCATGGCTCATATTTGCCAGAAAATAACTTTTTGCCTGAGTTGCTTCAAATGCTGCTTTCTTTTCCAGCTCGGCCTTTTCCCTATCACGGCGTTCAGTAATATTGCGTAAACTTCCTTCGAAAAATCCACGATGGCCCTGCTCATCTTCTACCATACGCAGGGTCATTGACCCCCAAAAAGAACCCCGCTCTTTGTTAAGTAACTCAGCTTCGAACTCACTGACTTTTCCCACGGAACGAAGCTTTTTAAACAATTCGGTAACCTGCCTTAGATCTGCAAACATATCCTCTTTAAAACTAAATCGGGATATCATTAAAGCTTTAACGTCAGAAAACCCCAGCATATTTGCCAATGCCGGATTAGCATGTACAAACTCACCTTTCTGGTTACATTTAAACATGCCCTCCAATGATTCTTCATACAGTGTTTGGTACTTAGCCAAGCTTTCAACTGCTTTTTGATTAGCCTCTAGCGCTTCTTCTGCCGCCTTATTTTTATCTTCTTTTGCCTGGTTAAACCGCGAAGCCAATGCCAAAGAAAACAATACAGCCTGTCCAAGCGTACCTATTATCAAGGCGTTTTCGGTAGCAAATATGGCTGGCAGCAACCCAACTTTATTGCAAGCCAGCAGCACCACACCTGCTACAAACGAAGCCCATGCAAACACGAACAGATCGGCACTTTTATTTCCCTTTTTCCACTCAGCTATGCCAATACCGAGAAAAACGAAACACATCATCACAGCCGAAAGCATCATAGGCTTAACGATCTGCTCGTAGGGAATGACGAAAGACAGTAAGAATAAAGCTACACTTAACCACAGCATCATACTTTCAAGTCGATGCGGTAATACTTGCTCCTTTTGAATATTCAGAAAATGTTTTGCAAACAAAGCTGCCAATACCATTTGGAAAGCAATAAAAAAATTTGTAATGTTAGCTTCAAATAAAGGGATTTCAGGGAAAATGAACTGGTATGCATACCCTTCCAAACCCGCCTGAAAACCCATGGTACTGGCAACCAGTGCCACATAATAAAGGTATACACGCTCTCGTAGATAAATGAACAATGCAAAGTTATACAATATCATTGCACCCATAGCACCAATATAAAGGGTATCCGCCATAATTTGAGCAGAATCAGCTTCCCAAAAGGAGGTCTGATTCCAAAGAACAACGGGAAACTGTAAAGAATTCACTGTTTTAACGCGAATATAAACTTCGTAACGAAGACCTTCAAAGAGCCTCACAGGAACAACAAAGTGTCGGTGCTCAATAGGCCGCTGATAAAAAGGGTAAGCATCACCTAATTGATAATGTTTGAGTATCACGCCATCAAGCAATACATAAACATCAACATAATCTGCCAGAGGAGCAGCAAACTCCATTACACCATGAGAATAACTATCATCTACCGGCATAATCTTATACCTGGCCCACACCGCATCCTCCGTAAAACCAAAGTTAGGTACGGCGGCTTCACTATGCTGCCAGCCTGCATCTGATTGATCACCAATGATATCGTCGATGGTTAATGTACCCTTGGGATCACGCAAATACTCCCCCGCAGAACCAAGATTGAATGGCATCTGTTCACTGGAGACCACTAGAACACCAGGTTCTTCCGCATATGAAAAATGGGAAAAAGCCAATAATATCAATAAGCTAATTTTAAGAAAAAAAGACATCACTATTACCAGAGCCGACAAAGCACAACCACTTGATTTAAGCTTAGCAACAATTCAGGTTCGGATAAGAAAAGATTTTGAGCTACTTCAGTATTTTGATACCCACCGGCAGCGCATCGCCTAACATAGACTGGGTGTCTCTGCTGGCAAGTACCACATGCTCTTGAATAAGCTGAACCCAGCTTGAAGCACATTTTGATGCCTGCAACTTATCAATAATATGCAATGCCAAGCCTTCTGGAATATCACGACTGCGGTCATTGGTTTTCCTGGCCATTTGTACGCAAGCCAGCGCTGCCTGCTGGTTGTTGACCCAGTCTTGGGCCAGTGAAAGTTCAATCCAGCTACTTACCCGCTCCGGCGATAACACGGTATCAATGCCAGCATAAAAAGGCTCCCTCGCCCCCAGCCTGCCCAGCGCCCACCAGCTGGAAACTGGCTCCGAGGATTTTGTCAACCGCTGTGCGAGCCAGTCTCCAGCCTGAATTTTTGAAGCCTGTGCCAACTTTTCCAGGCCGCCAACCAAACGCACCATATCATCGTAGGATCTGGTTTTCAGCTGGGTTTTAATTTTGCTATTCCTGCTGTTAGCAGGATCGATAAACTCGGCCACATCGGAAAACAGTTGCGCTTGCTGATCTTTGTTCAATCCTGCCGCAAGGCGACGCCAAAATGTCCACCATTCTGCCCATGCTCTGGTTTCTTTAGGGTACTGAAGCCCTTGAGCATAGAGCGCCCAGGCCTCATCAATTCTGAATTCATCGCCGCTAAAACCCACTCCGGGGCGCATACAAAACCCGGCGATGTTGAACCATAACCGTTCATGGTGTTCGGAGCGCCGCCTGCGCTTTGCAGATTCCAGCAATATGTCAAAAATTGCACGCAACAGGGCTACGTCCCATGCATCACGCTTACCCAGCAAGGCATCCAGTTCTGAGCGCAACTTGCGAACATCAACATTGGCTTTACCTTTTCCACCATAATAATTGCGAATCTGATCCCGGGCTTTGGCAAAATTTTCCGGCAATGCGACGGGTGCTTCTTCTATGTTATCTGACAATGCCGAATGCATAGGCTTACGCAAATCAAATTCAACCTTCCAACGCTGCTGGTTAACCGTGCTGACGCAATCCAGATTCAAGGTGCCCACTTCCGTTAACTGGCACGCCAGGGCAACATCAACCTCCTGACCACCCGATGCGGTAATCTTGACATTCGATGGTGGCAACGCTTTGAAGTCATCGTTGTTGATATGAACAACCTGGCCGGACACAAAGCCTTCGTCGCCACTGTTAGTCACCAACTGAAAGCTCACAGGCTGCCCTACTTTCAGTGAAAAACGTGAGTCCTGAAGGCTGATCTCGGCACCCTCTTCAGTCCCCTTTGGCAACAGACACACGCCAGTCTCGTGCTCGGAAGATGCATCTTCCACCTTCAGAAAGTAGCTTCTTGGTGCGCCACCACCAATTTTTAGAAATGCACCACGACGGGCCAGGCCATAAGCAACCGCACCATAGGCAACGGCCAGATCAGGGTGTTGATTATCAAGGATTTTAACGGCGCCATCTCGCCACGACTGCAATAAATCCCGTGCCCGATGACGCAGCAGATCGCTGTTGAAAAAGCCCCCGTTAAACAAAATGGCATCGGGCAGATACGGCCCTTGTGACTGTTCGGGGAAAGCCTGCTTTGCCGATGCCTGATGATGATTCAGGAACTGACAGATATGCTTACTCACGGCTGGGTCAGAAGCATAAGGCAGGCCAAATTCAACCACCGCTGAATACCGCTGTTGCGGCATATCGCCCCATTCTGTGAGCGGCAGAAACCCGTCAACGGCTAAAGCCCTGACAGCCTGCTGCTGAAACTCGACACTTTTAGCACCCCCGATCAGCCTGGCACCCGCACCAAGAATGGTCGCTTTTGCCGATTCGGGCGCAACCGATGCCAGCAGAGTTTCTTTTACCTGCCGACATTGCTGTATGAGCTGAGACAATGCACCGGCACTTAATCGCCGTGCGCCAAGCTGTTGCTCTGCCTGATGTGCCAGCGCCAGATCAATATTATCACCGCCCAGCATTAAGTGATCGCCCACGGCGATACGATCCAGTTTTAATTCACCACCCTGCTCACCCACTTTAATCAGGCTAAGATCAGTGGTGCCACCGCCAACATCGCACACCAGCACCAGATGGGTATTTTTCAGAATCCCACTGGCTTGCTCCTGATGCCGCAAATACCAGTCGTAACAAGCAGCTTGAGGTTCTTCGATTAAATGCACATTCATAAAACCCGCCATTTCAGCGGCTTTGAGGGTTAGCGAACGGGCTACTTCATCAAAAGATGCCGGGATAGTGATAACCACGTCCTGAAGTTCCAGCGGGTATTCCGGGTGAACACAATTCCAGGCGGATTTAACGTGGGCCAGATAACTGGAACTGGCTACCAACGGCGAAATTTTTTCCACCCCTTCGCTGCCCCAGGGAAGAATCGGGGAAGTACGATCTACACCACTATGGCATAGCCAGCTTTTTGCAGAGGCCACCAGCCTGCCATCAACTTTTGCTCCTAAATCACGCCCCCAGGCACCAACAATATGCGGGTCAATATCCCCCCGAATCGGCATTGCAAACCAGGACAACTGCAATTCACCGTCCGTTATTTCCTGTTCAGCAGGGTGATAACGAAACGAGGGAAGCTGGTTTTTTGGGGCAACGGTACCCGACGCCACCAACTGCTCAATGGGAAAAATCTGCGGTTTGGCCTGTTGCAGGCCGTTTTCCAAATCAGCGTAGGCTACCACCGTGTTGGTGGTGCCCAAATCAATTCCGATCAGATAGCGTGCATTAATCATGTTCAGTTTGTTCTTACTTCAAACTCCACCTGCCAGCGGTGGCTGTTTTCTACTGATACTGCTTCCAGCTTTAATGTACCGATTTCGGTGACACTGGCTGCCAGGTAAACAGGCACCACCTGCCCCGCCTCGCGGCCTTCTGTAGGCAAGGTTACTTCAATATCAGGCAAACTTTCCAGCTCTTCAGGCTGCCAGAAATCCAATAAAGTACCCGCTTGATCTTCACGCCGCACCGCAGAGCCATAAAACTGGAAACGCACCGGCTCGCCAATCACCAGGCCGAAAGTGCGCTCGTGAACCTCGGTATTCGTTCCCTCTTCCATGCCGAAAGGTGCCACACATAAAGCTTGCATTTGCGGGGGCATACCGGGCACCGCAGGCATAGCACTTTCGATACCAACATAGTAAGCATTGGCAATACCGCCGCGAATACGCACACCTTTCCCCCGTTTGACTGAACCAAAATAGGACGCACCTTTGGCAACGGCCAGATCCAGGTCGGCACCGGAAAGCAATCGCGCTTGCTGAGCACCAGATGCCACTAACCAACCATTGATTACCGACATTAACCGTTCAGACAGCACCGGCGCTTTAAGCACACCGCCGTTTAACAATATCGCTGTTGGCTTGATAAAGCCCTCTGCCGCCATTGATAACAAGCCATCAGCGGCGCCAGAGTGCCTGCTAAGAAACGCTGCTAAATGTCGCGTGATACCGGCATCCTGAGCATAGGGCAAGCCCATTTGCGTCAACGCCCCTCTAGGTTGCTGCACCGGCTGTTCTTCAACCCCTGCATAAGGGAAAAAGCCATCAACCAGCGTTTCTTCCACGTCCTGACGGGTCAGCTCGGTTCTCAGGGTTGCTCCTAGCAATTTGGAGCCACGACTAGGCACCACTAGCGGCACCGATTCTGTATGGCTATCGGATAACAGCTGTTCTTTGGCATCACGACAGCCATGAGTCAACGCCTGTATTTGCCAGGGTTGTAACTGCTTGCCTTCGGCATTGAGCTTGGCATTAATTCGATACGCCAACGCCAGATCCATGTTATCGCCGCCCAGAAGAATATGATCACCCACCGCGATGCGGTTTAACGCCAGGTTGCCCTCTTCTTCAGTTACTGCCACCAGTGAAAGGTCTGTGGTGCCACCACCTACATCAACCACCAGCACAATATCACCAACCTGTAATTGCTCGCGCCATTCGTCTCCCAGGGCTTTCACCCAACTGTAAACTGCCGCCTGCGGCTCTTCCAACAGCGTTAAATGCTGCAAACCAATGGCCTTGGCTGCTTCTGCTGTTAACTCCCGTGCTGCCGGGTCAAAACTGGCAGGAATGGTAATGGTGACATCCTGATCTTGCATCAACGCATCCGGGTACTGATGATTCCAGGCACCACGCAGGTGCTCAAGGTAGCGCACAGTCGCATCAAAAGGCGACACTTTGACGATTTCATCAGGGCTGTTAAGCGGCAGAAACCCAGAGCGGCGATCAACCCCTCCATGACACAACCAGCTTTTGGCACTGGCCACTAGCCTAAGAGGGGTTTTGCTACCCATGGAGCGAGCAATATAACCAACTAATGCCTCGGCATTATTACTCCAGGGCAATACCCTGTCTGCTTCATTCAATTCAGACTCATGAGCCTGATACAGAAACGAAGGCAGCTGGGGATGCTCTTCAACCACTCCGGGCGCAGTCAGCTGAGGTATGGAAAATACCGAATGAACCGGATTGTCTTCGTCTGATTGTAAATCGACAAACGACAAAACGTTGTTGGTTGTTCCAAGGTCAATGCCGATTGAATAACGCACCGAACCTGTTTCTTCACCCAAAGCTTCACCTGTACTCATAGCTCCACCTCTGCCGGGGCAATAATGGCAGCATCGTGATCAGGGGCAAGTTTCGGCAATTTTGTGGTAGTTACCTTCCAGCCCTTGTGTACCAACACACCTGTAAAAGGTGCCTGGCCAACAACGTTGCCGGTTAAACGTACTTCGGCAGCATTAAAACCCTCAGGCAATGTCACCTGGGTTTCTTCATCTTCTGATCTTACAGGGGCCAGCTCAAAGTATTCATTAAGCACTTTTTTGCCACCTTCATGTATCACCCTGGCCGTAGCGCCGATATCTGCATCTGAAAAACCGGTAAGGTTTTCATTCAAAAAATCCACCAGCCGGGCTTCCTGCTGAAACAAACCAAGCAGCTGCAAGGCGGCATCCGGTTTGGCTTCTTTCAAACTTTCTACCGGCCTGGGCGCTGGCGTAGAGGCTTTTTGATTTTTTTCGGCACCGCAGTTTCTGAACACGGTCAGCAGAATAACTAACAAAAGTAACGCCAACGCACCCAAACCAATGTGAACGGCATCTAATGTGGTGGGAATAAGGTGTAAATCAATCTCAACTTGCATAGAAACTCTTCCTAACTCGTTTACTTTCTTTCAATAACCGGGATCAAATGCTTTAAAAAGTGGCGCATAATACCACGACTCGGCAACGATCACAGCGTTGTTAACGCTGCATTATGAACACCCTGTTTACCACAGCCCCTTGCTAAATATGGCCTTGTAACTTGTTTGACCAACATCAATATGATGTATTAAGGTGTCACCTATACTCGCTTTATCGTTAAAAAAACCACGTTTTATAAAGGAAATACGAATGTCATTACAGTCTTTAGAGAAACACGACTTATTACACGAACTACCAGAGTCAAAGGAGACGATTCACAGTTTAAAAATGAACAATAATCACTTCTCTAGATTGTTCGATGAATATCACGAAGTAGACCACGAAGTTCACCGCATTGAAACTGGCGCCGAAAATACCAGCGATGAGTACCTTGAAGCTAGAAAGAAAGAGCGCCTAAACTTGAAGGATCAACTGTTCGCGATGATCAAAGAACATGAGGCCGCTACCAGCTAATTAGTATGTACCGTAACGCTTTGCAAACACACTGTTCCAGTGTTTTGCCGCTCAAAACAAGCAAATTTGCGAAGCGTTACCAAATTGTCTCGTTACCCGCCACAACCCCTTTAAAACAACACACTTCAACTTAAAGCGCTACGTAAACGTTGGCGCAAGTTCAATGCCGTATTAGCCCTGCCTTTTCTGTTCACCATGGGAATACCGGCAGATACCAGATTCATACCGATAACTTCTCCTGCTTCATTAATCACCGGTGCACCCGATGCGCCTCCGGGATTTAACCGCTTATTATCAAATTTGTATTCAATATAATCATTAGCAACGGCCACTACTGTAGCCGGATGAAGCATGGTATCGCCTGGTTTCTGTTTTTTTAGACGGGCAACCAGAGACACTTTGTCACCGACTGATGGCAGCTTCTTTGCAAGTTTAAAGGCACTGCATTCAACAACGCTAACAGCAAAAAGATCATCGGCCGTTGTAGCTGGCTGGCGGCCTTTGGCACCCTTAAACGTCAACACATTACTGCTGGCCAATATCACCTCATGGGTATCGCAGGCTCTGGCAGTCACGGTAATATCTAAAGCCGCTAATTCTTCACCACTGTATTTTTTATTGAGCCCGCCAGCAGGACCAAACAAATGCATGGCGGTTAGCAAAACATAATGGCCTTCAAAATTGACCACAAAAGCGGTGCCAGCCTTAAAATCAAATACTTTGGATTTGAAACCCGGTTTCAAAACAGCTTGCCTGTAAAACGATAATGCTTCAGACATATTTGCCACTCCAAATTTCACAAAGAAGCTTTAATGGTAATGCTACCCGTAATAATGTTTATGGTCGCCAGCCACAATGGCGATAAACTAAACCCCGGTTTTCAGAAAAACAGCAATAACCCCTATCAACAGGGAACATTACCAAATTCTGGCAGAAATGACAGGATCCTTTTCTGTTAATGCAATACTAGCGGGCCTGATGTCTAAATCGCGTCATTTGATTTTCCCTAAACCAGGGTAAAGGACATTCCCGTTAGAACGAACGGACAAAAAAAAACCGAGTTATTGCTAACTCGGTTTTAATAAAGGTGGCATCCCGTAGGGGACTCGAACCCCTGTTACCGCCGTGAAAGGGCGGTGTCCTAGGCCACTAGACGAACGGGACACAGCTTGATCATATGATCAAAAAAACTTGGTGGAGCCTAGCGGGATCGAACCGCTGACCTCAACACTGCCAGTGTTGCGCTCTCCCAGCTGAGCTAAGGCCCCAAGTTTTCAGCAGTTGCTGAAAAGAGCTGCGCATTCTATTGAGATTCGGGGTGGCTGTCAACTGCTCGTAACAACCCCTGGTATTCTTTTTCCAGCTTTTTCAACGCCTTCTTGCCTGGCACACCAAAAACAGACACGGCATGGCGCACTCTGGCACGGGTCATATCCGGCCCCAGATGTGCCATCGCGTCCATGATCGAGGGGGCTGACTGCTTGCCTGAGACCGCCACAAATAACGGCATCATAAAATCCCTCATCTTATAGCCCATAGCATTACACAGTCCCGACAACGCCTGCTGGATTTCCTCTGTTGTCCAGTGACGAATCCCTTCTAAAGCCCAAAGGCTGAATTGCAGAATCTTTTTGGTGTCCTCATCGGTCAGTGATTTATGGGCAAAGCTTTCAGCTGAAATATCCACCATACCTTGCAGATAAAAGCCCGCTAGGCCAACAGCATCGCTGAGCAATTCAATGCGCTGTTGTATATTCGGCAGAATCGGCTTCAGGTAGTCGCCATTCACCGCCCATTCAACGAATTTATCGGCCAGTTGATCCGTGGTCAGATCTTCACGAATCCATAAACCATTCAGCCAACTCAGCTTTTCAGTATCAAATACCGGCCCACCCAGGGATACACGGCCAATATCAAAGGCTTTAAACATATCATCCAGGGTAAATTTTTCACGCTCATCAGGCATCGACCAGCCCATTCGCCCCAGATAGTTCACCACCGCCTCAGGCAAAAAGCCCATGCGCTGGTAGTACAGAATGCTGGTTGGATTCTTGCGCTTGCTGAGTTTGCTTTTATCGGGGTTTCTTAACAACGGCATATGGATTAATTCCGGCATATCCCAGCCAAAATATTCATACAGCAGCTTATGTTTGGGGGCCGAGTTAATCCATTCTTCACCACGAATCACGTGGGTGATTTTCATCAGATGATCATCCACTACATTCACCAGGTGGTAGGTAGGCATGCCATCAGCCTTCAGCAAAACCTGCATATCGACCTGTTCCCAGGGAATTTCGATGGTGCCCCGCAGCCTGTCCTGAACTTCACAGACACCTTCCTGCGGAATTTTCATGCGAATAACATAGGGCTCGCCCGCTGCCAATTTAGCGTCGATTTCTTCCTGGGAGAGTTTCAAACCTCGACCATCGTATTTTTGTGCTTCACCGTTGGCCATTTGCTGCTTACGCATTTCGTCCAGTTCTTCTGGCGTGGCAAAACAGTAAAAAGCGTGACCTTTTTCGAGCAAATCCCTGGCGTAGTCAGCGTACATGTGTTGCCGCTCGCTTTGGCGATAGGGGCCGTAATCACCGCCCACATCCGGGCCTTCATCCCAGCTCAGGCCCAACCAGCGCAACGAGTCTAATATAGCTTTTTCTGATTCATCGGTGCTTCGGGTTTGGTCGGTATCTTCAATACGAAGAATAAATTCACCCCCATGCTGACGGGCAAAAGCCAGATTGAACAAAGCAATGTAGGCGGTGCCTACGTGAGGATCTCCGGTAGGCGAAGGCGCAACGCGAGTGCGAACAGTCATGCAATTTTCCTAATCATTCAGATGGCACAATAAACGGGGGCCGATTATAACGATTTGCGGAATAGACCGCGAGCCACTTTCATCCTTACAGGCAAGTGAACACTACGAATATTACTGTACGTACCCCCTGAGATTTCCGGGTGCGCCCTGCGCTTGTCTGGGGTAAAATTCGCGGCCAGTTTCACGGGACATTACCATCATGCAACCTGCCAAACAGCTGTTCTCCTATCCACATTATTGGGCCGAGTGTTTCGGTACCGCTGAATTCCTGCCCATGTCTCGCGCCGAGATGGACACGCTGGGCTGGGATAGCTGCGATATTATCATCGTCTGCGGCGATGCCTATGTGGATCACCCCAGCTTTGGTATGGCAGTGATTGGCCGCTTGTGGGAATCCCACGGGTTTCGCGTGGGTATTATCGCCCAGCCTGATTGGAACGATATTGAATCATTCAGGGCTTTAGGCAAACCGAACCTGTTTTTTGCGGTTTCTGCGGGCAATATGGATTCCATGATTAATCGCTACACCGCCGATTTAAAGGTTCGTCAGGATGATGCCTACACGCCCAATAACGAAGGCGGCAAGCGCCCCGATAGAGCCGTTCTGATCTATACCCAACGCTGCAAACAGGCGTACAAGGAAACACCGGTACTGATTGGTGGTATTGAAGCCAGTTTAAGGCGCATGGCCCATTATGATTACTGGTCGAATAAGGTGCGCCGTTCTGTCCTTCAGGATTCCAAAGCTGACCTGCTGGTATATGGCAACGCCGAACGCGCTGTGGTGGAAATTGCCCATCGGGCCGCAGCAGGTGAACCTTTAAAGCAAATGACGGATTTGCGTGGTACGGCCTGTATGTTGTCGGAGCTTCCGGCGGGCTTAAAAGTGAAAGATTCCACACGCATTGATCGCCCCGGTAGAGTGGATTACCACAAAAACCCTTACGAAGTTGAAAGTGAAAGCAACCAGTGTTTAAACGAGCCTGAAGCACCCGCCGCCGCACAGGTAGTACATATTCAGCCAGCGGCCAGTGATAAAGACGCGGCGATTTTATTGCCTTCCTATGAAAAGGTGAGAAACGATCCGGTATTATACGCACACACATCCAGAGTGCTGCATCTGGAAACAAACCCTTCCAATGCCAGGCCACTGATCCAGAAACACGGCGACCGCTATGTATGGATTAATCCACCAGCGATTCCCCTGTCAACGGAAGAGCTGGACGATGTCTTTGAATTACCCTTTCAGCGGATACCCCATCCGGTTTATGGTGATGCCCGCATACCGGCCTATGACATGATCAAGTTTTCGGTGAACATTATGCGCGGTTGCTTTGGCGGTTGCTCATTCTGCTCCATCACCGAACACGAGGGCCGTGTTATTCAAAGCCGTTCTGAAGATTCCATTATTCGTGAAGTGGAAAACATTCGTGATAAAACCCCCGGCTTTACCGGTACCATTTCCGATTTAGGCGGCCCGACCGCCAATATGTACCAGCTCAACTGCAAAAGTGAATTGATACATGCAAACTGTCGGCGGCTATCGTGCGTATTCCCTACGGTATGTAAAAACCTGGTAACAGATCATTCACCCACGACACGACTATACCGCCGCACCCGTAAACTCGATGGTATTAAGCGCATTATGGTGGCCTCGGGGTTGCGTTATGATTTAGCGGTATTAGATCCTGAATACGTCAAAGAGCTGGTAACACACCATGTGGGCGGATATTTAAAAATTGCGCCTGAGCATACCGAAAGCGGGCCGCTATCAAAAATGATGAAGCCGGGTATCGGCACCTACGATGCTTTTAAGGAAATGTTCGAGAAGTTTTCTAAAGAAGCCGGCAAGGAACAGTACCTGATTCCGTATTTTATTGCGGCACACCCCGGCACCACCGATGAAGATATGATGAACTTGGCCATGTGGCTAAAATCCCACGGTTTCAGAGCGGATCAGGTGCAAACTTTTTATCCCTCGCCGATGGCAATGGCCACCGCCATGTATCATTCTGAGCGCGACCCTATTCACCGGGTTGCCTACAAATCTGAAAAAGTCAGTTCAGCAAAAGGTTTGCGCCAGCGGCGCTTACACAAAGCTTTTTTAAGGTATCACGACCCTGATAACTGGCCACTGCTACGCGATGCTTTAACCCGAATGGGTAAATCGCACTTAATCGGTTATGGGAAAAGGCATCTGATACCGCCCACGCAGCCTGCTAACCATCCGAGCGCAAAAGCAAATACATCGAAAAAAGCCCATGCGCCTAAGAAATCCAGTTCGCCACGAAAAGGCCAGATACTGACACAACACACAGGATTACCGCCCAGGGAAGGCACCACAGGACGCAGGAAAAAAGTCAAAACCAGCAACAGGCCGGCAACCAAAAGGGCAAGCGGTGTAAAAGGGAAAAGGCGTTGAGCGTTGGCGCTAGCGGTTATTGGCCAAATATTTCCTGCAGCGCCCTTTCAGGGTAAGTCATCTGATTAGTTAGCATTACCGGTATCCGCACCATTCTTAGGTGCAATCAACGCCCAATAAATTAAGTCTCTGATCGCCGCATAGCCGGTGATTGTTGCTATTTTAAGCTCTTCCCACCAGGAAAAGCTGCTACCGTTTAGATGCCGCTCCAATGCTCCCACCATAAGTTTGGTGGTTGTCGGGCACTGGGTACTGTTACATTGGCGCATCATATAATTACTTAAAAGATCAATATGCTGCTTGCCGTTTGGAGGGTTGGTCACTTCATCATAGGTAAACACGTAATCAGGTGCGAACCAATCCACAAAGCTGGTTTTATCTTGTTGGCGTT
>PDWJ01003741.1_pt1 | contig 14231 bp, 15 predicted proteins | sample 1430881 | NCBI WGS metagenome assembly PDWJ01 (sample SAMN01162460, study PRJNA174530) | Oral metagenome, whole genome shotgun sequencing project. | biome: Marine environment; feature: Marine mammal; material: Swab sample of the gingival sulcus; isolation source: swab sample of gingival sulcus... | reverse complement strand
ACTCGACAAATCTAGGGTTTTAAAAGCGAGATCTCTCCACTCCGTACTTCGTACTATGGTCGAGATGACATAAGTTCAGCAACTCGACTGAACAGTTACAAAATAAGTTGATAGCCCATTAAATTTATTGTTGCTATACAAGCGTTGATATGTTAGATTCAATTTAATAGATATTTGTTTGTGTCATAAGGGAGGAAGACATGGAAATTAAAAAGAATTATTACTACACAGAGGATCATGAATGGGTAAATGTTGAGGACAATGTTGCGACGGTCGGCATTACTGATTTTGCGCAACATGCTTTGGGCGACATCGTCTATGTTGAATTGCCTGAAGTTGACGAAGTGTTTGAAGTGGGCGATGAGTTCGCCGTTATTGAATCGGTTAAAGCCGCTTCTGACGCTTATATGCCAGTAGCCGGTAAAATCGTCGAAATTAATGAAGAATTGGAAGACGAGCCGGCGTTGTTAAATGAGGATGCCTATGCTAATTGGATTGTTAAAGTAGAAGTTGATAACGATGAAGACCTCAAAAAATTAATGGATGCGGCTGCTTACGAACAATTTTGTCAAGAGGAGGAATAATGTTTCCCTATATTGCCAATAATGAAAATGATCAGCAAAAAATGCTGAAGGTAATTGGCGTCGACTCAATTGATGCGTTATTTGAAGACATTCCGCAATCGATTCGCTTCAATGGTCGACTCAATTTAGCTGAGCCGATGTCAGAAATTGAAGTTTCAAAATTGGTTACCGGCTTGGCAGCGCAGAATACCAGCGCAACGGATTTAACCTGTTTCTTAGGCGCGGGCGCCTATGATCACTACGTGCCGAGTATCGTCGATCACTTGGCAGGACGCTCTGAGTTTTATACTTCATATACACCTTATCAGCCGGAAATTTCACAAGGTACACTGCGCGCTATCTTTGAGTATCAGACGATGATTTCAAATATCACCGGCATGGAAATCGCCAATGCTTCACTTTATGACGTGCAGACCGCTGTGACTGAGGCAGCTTTGATGGCACTTAGCGCTGTGCGCAAAAGTGATACGATTTTGTTGTCACAGGGCGTTCACCCGGAAAGCCGTCAAGTGTTAAAGACTTATTGTAAAAATCGAGGCTACACTGTAGTTGAATTGCCCTTAGTAGATGGCCGCACCGATAGTGCAGCACTACAAGACAATTTATCGGACAAGGTTGCCGCTGTTATCGTACAGTCGCCTAACTTTTTAGGTGTGATTGAAGACGCGCAGCCATTAGCTGATATAACACATCAAAGCAAGGCGCAGTTTATTATCAGCGTTGACCCGATTGCGCTCGGTTACTTAAAGACGCCAGCTGAAATTGGTGCCGACATTGCGGTTGGTGAAGGTCAATCGCTTGGTAACTACATGAGTTACGGTGGGCCATATTTAGGATTTATTGCAGCAACCCAAAAATTGGCACGCAAAATGCCGGGCCGCATTGTCGGCCAGTCGGCTGATCACGATGGTAACCGCGCCTTTGTTTTAACATTGCAGGCGCGTGAGCAGCATATTAGACGCTACAAGGCGACATCAAATATTTGTTCTAACCAAGGCGTAATGGCTGTTAGAGCAACGATTTATTTGGCGACACTTGGCAAAAAAGGGCAGCGTGAAGTGGCCGAGCAGTGTATCGCAAAATCACACTATGCGCAGCAAAAATTGACGGCGCTTGCACAAGTAAGTGCGCCGTTTGACGCGCCATTTTTTAAGGAGTTTGTCATTTCTATTAACAAGCCAGTTGATGTCGTCAATCGCGCTTTAGCTGAAAAGGGCATTTTGGGTGGCTACGATTTGTCGAAGGACTATCCTGAGCTGGGCAATGCCATGTTAGTGGCAGTTACCGAAAAGCGTAGCAAAGAAGAAATTGACGCTTTTGTTGCTGCATTGGAGGTGATTTTATAATGGCTTATGATAAATTAATTTTTGAATTGTCGAGCAGTAATCGTGTAGCTTATAATCTGCCGAAACTCGATGTTGATGCAAAATACTTGGAAACCATTCCAGCTGAACTGAAAAAGCAAAGCGAAACGGTCTTGCCCGAAGTTAGCGAAGTTGATGTCGTGCGCCATTATACAAATCTATCGATGTTAAACTACGGTCTAGATGCCGGATTTTATCCACTTGGCTCTTGTACCATGAAGTACAATCCAAAGATTAATGAGAATATGGCAGCACTGAACGGCTTTAAGAATTTGCATCCATATCAGCCTGTTGAGCAAGTACAAGGCGCATTAGCTCTAATGTACGAACTACAAGAAATGTTGGCTGAAATTGCCGGGCTTGAAACGATGACATTGCAGCCTGCTGCCGGTGCACATGGTGAATTTACCGGTTTACTAATCATTAAAGCCTATCACGAAAAGCGCGGCGATTTTAAACGCACCAAGATTATCGTGCCCGATTCGGCGCATGGTACGAATCCATCGTCGGCTTTTGTGGCCGGTTTAGAGATTGTTGAAATTGCTTCCAAAAAAGATGGCACAATCGATTTAGAAGCGCTTAAAGCAGTGTTGAACGACGAGGTGGCCGGGTTTATGTTGACCAATCCATCTACGCTCGGCCTATTTGAAAGCAACATTAAAGAAGTGGCCGATTTGGTGCACGCTGCCGGTGGTTTACTCTATTATGACGGTGCCAATATGAATGCTGTTATGGGCAAAGCACGTCCCGGTGACACCGGTTTTGATGTTTTGCACTACAACTTGCACAAGACCTTTTCAACACCGCATGGTGGCGGCGGACCGGGCGCCGGTCCGGTTGGGGTCCGTAAGGATTTAGTGCCGTTTTTACCGGTTCCGGTTATTGAAAAGACAGCTGAAGGTAACTATGTATTAAATTACAACAAACCTGATTCGATTGGTAAAATCAAGGGTTTTTACGGTAATTTTGGCATGTTAGTTCGCGCCTACACCTATATTAAAACGATGGGGGCAGAGGGCTTGACGCGTGCTTCTGAAGTTGCCGTATTAAACGCCAATTACTTAATGGCGTCGCTTAAAGAACACTACTATTTGCCAATTGATAAAATCTGCAAGCACGAATTTGTGCTCGGTGGCATTAGTAAAGACTTGGCTACCGTGTCAACACTTGACATTGCTAAACGCATGCTCGATTATAACGTCCATCCGCCGACGGTTTACTTCCCACTGATTATCAGGGAGGCGATTATGATTGAACCGACTGAAACCGAGTCATTGCAAACACTTGATAATTTTATTGACATAATGCTCAAAATAAAACAGGAAGCGGCAGAAACACCTGAACTTTTACGAACTGCACCTCATAATGCTGCTGTCGGTAGAATTGACGAAGTAAAGGCCGCCAAAGATATGATATTAAAATGGCAGCAATAGCTGAAAACTTTAGTAGTTTGAAGTCTAGTATTATAGTGCACCCTCAGATGTTATAATGATCTGAGGGTGTTTTTTATTTTCAAATAGTCAATGTTGTATTATAATGGTATGTATCATCAATCTATTTGGGGAGGATTATGCGCAAACGTTTATTGACAGCAGCAGAGCGCCAGGCGGTAATTGACATTTTGTTGGCGACTTATCCGGATGCTAAGGCCGAGTTGAATTTTGAAAATCCTTTTCAACTGTTAATTGCCACTATATTATCCGCGCAATGTACCGATGTAAGGGTTAATCTGGTTACTAAAGATTTGTTTGTCATTTTAGACAAGCCTTCAGCCATTGCCAACATCGCACCTGATCAACTGGAAACAATTATTAAGTCTTGTGGTTTATACAAAACTAAGGCTAAAAATATTAGAAAAACCTGTCAAATATTAACTGAACAATACGATGGTGTGATTCCACAGAACAAAGCATTATTAACCGAGTTGCCCGGCGTCGGCGTTAAAACGGCCAATGTCGTTGTTTCTAACGCCTTTGGTATTCCGGCAATTGCAGTCGATACGCATGTACAGCGCGTTGCCAATCGGCTGGGTTTGGTTTATAGTGACAATGTAACGAAAACCGAGCGCGATTTGCAAAAGCGCCTTGCTAAATCGCTTTGGACTAAGATGCACCATGTATTAATCTTTCATGGTCGCTATCAATGTAAAGCGCGCAAGCCCGATTGTGCCAGCTGCTCGGTTAATCGATATTGTATGTATCTTAAGCGGCAAATAGCAAAATAAGATGAGATGGGGAATGATTATGTTAAGTCAACAACTCGAAACAATTGTCGCCAATTACGCTAAGCGCAACTTATTCTCTGGTGTGGTGCGCATTAAACAAGCTGATATCACGCTCTATGAGGGCGCTTTTGGCTATGCCTGTAAGGCATTTAAAACGCCAAATCGAATAGATTATAAGTTTGCTACAGCTTCGATCACAAAGCTGTTTACCGCATTGGCAGTTTTACAATTGGTCGAAAGTGGCAAATTAAAACTTGATGATAAACTTGGCCAATACATTGACTTGACAGAAGCAAAAATAGATGCGGCAATTACCATTGAGCAATTATTAACGCATACATCAGGGATTGCCGACTATTTCGATGTAACCGATCCAGATGGCTTTGCCAAGCTATTCTACAGTTTACCGAGCAACTTTATCGATGAAGCGCACAAGTTATTTCCGCTTTTTATGGATGAAGCGATGGAAAACCCACCGGGTAGCTACTTTTCGTACAGTGGCGCGGGCTATTTATTATTGGGAAGGGTTATTGAAGTCGTTAGTGGACAAGATTATTACAGTTATATGCGCGAGGCCGTTTTTAAAGCTAATTTACTATATGAAACCGACTTTATCGCACATGACCATGTTGTTGAAAATGTAGCTCACGGTTATATTGCCGTCAAAGATCACAATAACCAGATTAAGCATTGGCAAAAAAATATATACGCTCTGCCGGTACGAGGGCTCGCCGATAGCGGTGCATTTAGTACCGCTAAAGATATGATAAAGTTTTTGCGTATGATAAGAAATAACCAACTTTTATCACCTGAAATGACGGCGTGTTGGCTAAAACCGCGCATTAAAGTGTCGGCCGGTCTATACTATGGCCTCGGTATTTGGCTAAGCTACAATCAGCGTGGCGAACTGGTACGATATGGTCATTCCGGTGAAGCGCCGGGTGTTAGCACTCGGTTATATCACTACCCAAAAGAAAATGTCGATTTGGTATTGTTTTCTAATCATGGCTTTTCAACAGCCGATTTACTCAGCGAATTAGAAAGTTGTTTATTGAATTTCCGTGTAATTTAAAATCGCATTTTAAATTACACGGTTTTTTCTTGTATTATTAGTTTATCTTTTGTACAATGTAACTAACCATCGGCATTAAGGAGTGCATATGTATATCAATCGAGCATTACAACCAGTTGTTGTAGAAGTTTCACAAAATTATCCAGTTTTATTAATCACAGGGCCGCGTCAAGTTGGTAAGACGACATTGTTACAACGTCTTGCAGAGCCGGGACGACACTATATCAGTTTAGATGATCCGGTTGTCAGACAATTAGCTAAGCAAGAACCTGCACTTTTTTTGCAGCGCTATCAACCGCCGCTGATTATTGATGAAATTCAATATGCACCTGAGCTATTACCTTATATCAAAATGCATGTCGATCAAAATGGCAACAATGGTGATTTTTGGCTGACGGGTTCACAGATGTTTCAAACGATGCAAGGTGTCAGTGAAAGTTTGGCCGGTAGAGTGGGCATAATTCCAATGCAAGGGCTATCTGTTGCAGAGCTAAATGGCTTACCAAACGAAGCCTATGACACAGATACAACACGTCTTACCAAAAGACTAAAAACGGCTAAAAAGATGAGTTTGACAGAGATATATCGCTTAATACAGCAAGGCTTTATGCCGGCACTGTATGCGCAAGAACAAGTCGTCGAAAGATATTACGCCTCTTACCTTGAAACCTACATTCAACGCGATATTAGAGATTTGACGCAGGTGGCCGATATCGTTCAATTTCAACGTTTTATAACGGTTTGTGCAGCACGCACTGGACAAATGGTCAACTATTCAGAATTGGCAAAAGAAGTTGGCGTATCGTCACCAACTGCCAAAAAGTGGCTGTCGCTTTTGGTGACCTCGGGTATAGTGATCTTGATAGAACCCTATTATAACAATGCATTAAAACGGGTTGTTAAAGCGCCTAATATGTATTTTATGGATACCGGACTATGTGCCTATCTTACGCGCTGGACTTCAAGTGAAGCGCTTGAAGTATCGGCGATGTCGGGAAAATTTTTTGAAACATTTGTCGTTTCGGAAATTGTCAAAAGCTACCTAAATGCCGGCTGCAGACCGCCGATCTATTATTATCGAGATACAGAGCAAAGAGAAATTGATTTAATTATTGAGAAAAATGGCAAATTACAGCCAATCGAAATAAAAAAAACAGCTAATCCCAAATCCAATGCCAGTCGTCATTTTAAAATTTTAGAAAAGACTGACAAACAGCCGACAGTGGGCAGTGTAATCTGTATGGTTGACGATTTAATGCCACTTAATAAGCAGAGCTGGGCAGTGCCCTGTTGGTTAATATAGCGTAGTAGATTGATTGTGATAGGAGATCTGATGACTAAAATATATCTAGCAGACGATGATAAAGATATTTTAAGATTACTTGAGGTATTCTTAAAAAGTGAAGGTTACGACGTCAGTTGTTTTGCTACCGGCGATGACTTATATGCAGCTTTTCAAAAAGAAGCGGCCGACTTGGTTATTCTCGATATCATGATGCCGGGCAGCGATGGTTTGACGATTTGTCAAAAACTGCGCGCCGAGTCGGCGGTACCGATTATACTGTTAACCGCGAAGGATAGTGACGCCGATTATGTTGCCGGCATAACGCTGGGCTCGGATGACTATTTGGTTAAGCCGTTTAAGCCGACGTTACTCAGTATGCGCGTTAAAGCGCTGCTTAGGCGCGTTGCGATGACGCAAGGCGGCACTGAGCAAGATTTGCACTGCGCTGACTTGATTTATAATCACAAAGCGCGCAATATCTACGTGGCAGACGTACTGCTCAATTTGACGAAGACCGAATTTGAGTGCCTTGTTTATATGATGCGTCATTTTAATGAGGCTATTTCACGTCAGCAATTATTAGAAGAAATCTGGGGCTATGATAATATAGTTGAAACCCGAGTAACCGATGAAACAATTCGCAAAATTCGTAAAAAACTAAAACTGGCCGCTAGTCGTGCAGTAATTAAAAACAAATGGGGTTACGGCTATTCATTGGAGGAAGTGGTCGATTAAATGAAGAATATCCGCTATAAATTAACTTTGGCAATGCTGGCGACGACGATTTCGTTGTTTGCACTGGTTATACTGTTAATCAACTACTACCAACAAAACTATATTTTTAATGGCGTACAAGCGGCGCTCCAAAATGAGGCGCGTTTTTATGACGATTATCAGGCCTATATTGAAGCTGTCGAAGACGAGGGCCGTTTTTTTGATGTCAATTTTGTATTTATTGACCCCGCTTATCAAAGTAATCAATTAACAGACGATTATTTTACGCGAGAAGAAAATTATTTTAATCGTCTTTACCGGCAAGGCGAACTTAACTATGATGAGATTGAGCATTTTGATACCGACTTTGGCAATTATTTTGCCATGCTAATTGAGATTGACGATCCGATTATCGTCGATGATTTTAACGGTGTAGCAGGCAGACCGGACGATTTTTTAGAAAATAATCGCCAAAGTATTCCGGCTGTGTTATATGTTGATGTCAGTGGTCCGACCAATATCATTAATAATCTCAATACCATTTTTGCCTTTATCTTTCTTTTGGCAGTATTGATTGAAGGCGTCGTCGGCATCTATTTAGGCAGTCGCTTAGAAGATAGCGAACGCAAGTTAAAGCACTTTTTTCAAAATGCCTCACATGAGCTAAAAACGCCCCTAATGTCGATACAAGGTTATACGGAAGGATTAAAAACAGGTGTAGTTGAGAATCGCGCCGAGGCGCTTGATGTTATTCTTAAACAAAGTAATAAGATGCACCGTTTAATTGATGAAATACTTAATATTTCAAAATTAGATAGTAGCGGCTATCGCTTAAAACGCGAGGCGGTTAATCTATATGATATCGTTGAGGCAGCTATTGACGACCATCAGTTGGCTGCCAAAAAAAGTCAAGTAGCAATCGATTTTAAGTCGGATGAGGGCGATTATAATTTAGTTGGTGACAGTTTGCAGCTTTATAAAGCAATTAATACGATTGTCAACAATGCGGTTAAATTTGCCAAATCTAGCGTCAAACTGCAATTGACCAAACAGGCCAATCGCTTAGCGCTGACTGTTTATAATGACGGCCAGCCGATTGCGCCCAAAGATCTGCCGCATATTTTTGATCGTTTTTATTCCGGAAATTGGTCTGGCAGCGGCATTGGTTTAGCGATGGCTAAGCAAATTATTCGACTCAGTAAGGGCCAAATTACGGTTCAAAATCAATCGGATGGTGTCCTGTTTAAGATTGCACTACCGATTAAAAAATAGCTGTGACAGTTTTGTGACAGTTTGTTGGCAGTTTGACGGTAACTTTTCTTTTTTTTGTCTGTTAGAATGGGTTCAGAAGTTAAGACTTCTAAAAGAAAACCAAACGACAGAAAGGATGTAAAGTTATGAAAAGACAGATTATTTTAGGAACAACACTAGCGGTAGCACTTACCGTAGGTGCATTCTTTGCACCGCTCTCAGGCGCAGTAAGTTTTGCCGACAAGGCGCCAGCAGTTGATCAAAATGTAGTGGCAGCCGAACAAGATGTAACAGTCTATCAGACTGGTTGTGAGCTGATTGACGAAAGTGAATCTATCAAAACTTATGTGCAAGATTTGGTTATGCAGGGTACTATTAGTCAAAACGAGGCCGATCGTCTGGTGGCAAATGAACAAAAAATGGAGGCGCTGTTTAGTGGCTTAACCGAAGAGTTAACGGCTGAACAAGAGCAGGCGTTAGATGAAAGGCTCGACTCTATCTATCAAGAGGTCGCCGATATCTATCAAAAAATTGACAATGCTTATTATCAAGAATATTACAATGAATTGGCAGAAAATGGCGTTTTGACAGCAGCCGAAATCGAGCAATTAAAAGTGGCAGACAAGCAGATTGAAGATCTATACGAGAACCTTAATTCAGAAGATAACTGGGCGGCAATAGAGGATAAAGAAGCGCAAATTTATCTAGCTAACAAGGCCATCTACGATAAAATCGATGCCTATGATGAAGCGCAATATCAAAAAGAGATGGACCAAATGTATCAAGAAATGGTTGATGCGGGTGAATTTACGGCTGAGCAAGTCGAGCAGTTAAAAGCAGTTAATGCCCAAGTTTATAAGTTACTTGAACAAGCCGGTGATGATTTATCAGAGGAGCAATGGGCAGCATTAGATCAAAAAATCAATGCGCTTTATGAAGGATTAGATTTCTTGGATGATGTCGAAGTTTACGAAGTAAGTGAGTAGTGAGTTGTTCTATAATTGTTAAACGTCTTATCAGAAGCGGAGCATTAGCTCCGCTTCGATTTTTTTAAATCATTGCCATTTATATAGGTCTATTAGACTATTATTTGATAACATTTTATGCTATAATTACTTGGTAAACAAGCATTCAGAGGAGGTAGTAAATGGGATTCTTTGGACTTTTTAAAAAGAAATGGGATGAAGAAAAATCTGATAAAAATAAGGCAACGATGAAGGCCTTATTTAATAATGCAGTGCCAGAAAGCGAGAGTTATCAAGTCGTTTATGGCTTTGGTTTGGATATCATTAAATCAAATTATATTGTGATGAGAAAAACAACCTATGAATATACCAGTTTAATTATTGGTTATCGCGAATCCGATATGAGTATTGTCATATTGCAAACGACGCCAGAATTAGAAGGCTGTAGTGAACCACAGTATTTTAAAAGAGATGAGATTAAAAAAGCAAAAATTACTACCGGCGAATATACCATTTATCATCAAGGGGGCATGATGGCTGGCTATACGCAGTTTTCTGTTGTTGAAGAAAACGATGAAAACTTTTTAGTGTATTGTCACCAAGTGGAGGAAGCTAAGCAGTTTAATCAGTTTTGGAAAGACTACTGCAAGAAAAAATAAATGCCGCGATATTGCTTGAGGACATAGTTTATTCACATTTTATATTGACTTTTTAGGGCATTCGTTGTATGCTCGTGTTGAGGTAATTAATCTATCAAAAGAGAGGAGAAAATTATGGGAATAGCTTCGTTGGTAGTTGGTATTATAGCTTTGATAATTGTTATCTTTACAGCAGGTATTATGGGTTGGTTGGCGATAATATTAGGTATTGTCGGCATCATCTTAGGTGCAATTGCTAGAAAAAATCCGGAGGACAAGATGGCTACACCTGGCATGATTACATCAATAGTAGCCACAGTTTTAAGCATAATCCTTTATATCGCCTGTGTTGCATGCATCAGTGGGCTTGGTGCTGTTTCAGAAATGGGTGCAATTATCAATTTTTTCTAAGAGCTTATGTAATGGTTTAAATGCTTCTAGGCTACGGCTTAGGAGCATTTTAATTGCGGAGATAATATGCAGTTATATCTAAACATCTTTGGCTTACAGATACCTTCTTATGGTTTTTTTATTGCACTCGGTGGTTTAATTGCCAATTTAGTGGCATTGTTAACGCTCAAAAAATGGCGCTTGCTTTGGGAAGACTTAGTCATTATCGAGGGTTATTTGGCGTTGGGCATGATGATTGGCGCCAAGTTGCTTTATATCATCGTGTCATTTAATCAATTTGATTTAAGACAAATAGGTAATTTGCAGTATTTAGGCGCAATTATGTCGAGTGGCTTTGTCTTTTATGGTGGACTAATCGGCGTTTTTTTGGCGTTGTGGCTCGTTCATCAAATTCATAAAATCGATGTTTTAAATTACTTGACGCACTTTGTTTTTATGATTCCGCTTGGTCATGCTTTTGGCCGTATCGGCTGCTTTATGGCGGGCTGTTGCTATGGTGTTCCCTATAGTGGTTTTTTAAGCGTGCGCTTTCCGCACGGTTCTTTTGCGCCAGCTGGACTTGATTTATTCCCGGTTCAGGCAGTTGAAGCCAGCGCGCTTTTGTTGCTGGCAGTTGTGCTATTTGTACTTGATTTTTTCTTTTCCAAAAAGTATACTGTCTATTTATATCTAATTGCTTATAGTATTTTGCGTTTCATTTTAGAGTTTTTCCGCTATGATGCCATTAGGGGACACTGGGGCAGCTTGTCGACCTCGCAATGGCTCAGTATTATTATATGTGGGGCAGCACTTTTGATGATGATCAAGAAAAAAACAAAACTTTGTTAGTAACTATTCAGTCAAGAACTGTCATTTCGAGTGGAGGCTCCGCCTACTCGACAAATCTCGGGTTTAAAAGCGAGAGCTCTCCACTATGTGCTATGCACTTTTGGTAATTATGTTTACTTCGTAAACACCGCTCCCGAGGTCGCGTCCGGATATTTTTCCGGTAACATCGAGATGACACAATGTTATACTTTTCGGCTGAACAGTTACCTTTATTTTAAATTTAACTTATAATTTAATTTATGATATAATAATAAGGGAGGTGATTTTATGATTAAATCTATTGAAGAATTACTTTTGCCAATTACCGACTTTAGAAAGAATATGACTCGGATATTAGCGACTTTAGACAAGCCCAAAATTTTGATGAATAGAGATAAAGCACAGGCGGTGATTGTTCCTTATGACATTTTTATAAAAATGGAACAGGCGCTGGAAGAAAAATATGACGAGATACTGATAAATATAGCGAGTGACAGGGTTGCTGAATCGGCTGCGCAGTATCAGACGCATGATCAATTTTGGGCAGAACTGGACGATTAGCATGCAGTTTACAATTTACTATCATCTGGCCGTTAAACAAGATATTAAAAAGTTACGCCTTAATAAAAAAAGTCGCTATCAGTTAAAGAAAAAAATCGAAATGATAGCAAAGAATCCTTTTCCCAAATCACTTGGCGGTCTCGGCGAACCACTGAGGGGAGAACTGAAAAATTTGCTAAAATTTCGATTTAATAATCACTACAGCGTCGTTTATCAACTTAAGATAGAGCAAACCAGGATTAATATCTTAATCATTGGTTTGCGGGCAGACGGTCAAGTTTATCAAGCGGCTGCTAACAGGCTATAGCGCCTTGCGCGCTTTGGCAAGATGGGTTTGGCTTAAATACCAAGTTGCCACACTGTAACAAAGTGTAAACAGTAGCTGAATAGCCATTAGTAAAGCGATGTTTTCGCCACCGCTGACAATGCCACGAGCAGTTTTTGCGTAGTAGTAGGCCGGTAAAAATTTAGCAAAAGCGACGACAGCGCTGGGCAAGAACTCTAACGGAATAAAGATGCCGGCGATAAACGCTGTGGCCAACGAAATAACATTAGCCACGCCATGGGCAAAATTTGGTTTGATATTAAGCGTGTTAAGTAGCATGCCAAAGCTAATAACGGTAGTCGCAAAGGCGATTAGGTTTAACAGATGTATGGCAATCTGCTCAAGTGGCACATTAAATTTAATGAACGCCAAACCGATTAAAAAGAGGATCAAGGCGATCGCAACTAAATTAGCTGAACAGGCACCTCCCATTAAAAGTCTTTGCTTAAACTCGGACAGCTTTGCTAAACGGCGTCTGCTTGCCACCATCGGTTCATTATATTCCCTTAATACCAGGATAAGCAATATTGTAAAAAGCACAATAATAACATAGGCTAAATTGACCATATAATATGAGAACCAAACCGCCTCTTTGTTTGTGGCGCTTTTTTTATTGAGTAATTCAACCGGCGCATGGCTAGCCATTGCCCGCTTAACCGCGCTGTAGTCAGCTGTACCATTGATTTTTTGGCTAGCACTTAAATAACGAAAATAACTGTTCAATTGCGCGACCATCAGCACAGCGCTGTTATCTGACTGGTTATAATAGGTCTCTAAAACAGGCGCACCATTGCTTAAATTTACTTTCGCTTGCTCATCTAAGAGAATAAGCATGGCATATCGCTTACTCTCGATTAAATCATGCGCTAGTAGAGGATCACTAATTGAGTGATCAATATTGGCGATGCTGCTTAAAAAGTCTTTGAATTGGTCGTTAAATTCGCTTGTCACACCCTGTTCAATTAAAAGCACCGTCGGTTTAGCGCGCTCAAATTGTTCATCGACTTTGTCCTTTAACACACCTAACATCGCAAAGCTGATCGCGATAAAAATAAAAAGGTAAATTAAGATAACGCGCAGATTTCTTTGAAAACTGATTAATACGCTGTTAAATACTGTCATAGTGGCGTCTCCTTAATATTAGTATAGCAAGCCCAAATAATAGGGCGGCAATAGCCAAAATAGTTGCAATCGACTGATAGTAGCCACTCATATCACCCAGCATATTGAGTCTAAAAAGTGCGGTTGTGGCCAGTGAAACCGGATTGATCATTGCCAAAATAGGGATATTTTGCAGTATAAATGCCCGTAAAGTAATAATTATCATACCCGACAAGAAGGATAAAGCCAATGAACTGGCAACGATAATGGCACTTTTAATATTATAGCTAAAGCGCAGTGTATTGATGACCAGACCAAGTGCCGCACCGAATAGATTGACTGATAAGATGATCAAAATACTCATGCCCAGCTGATTAAAAATTGGCAACCTAAGCACCAATTTGACATAACCGATACAGAGCAAGTTGGTTGCAAGGTTGATGGTAATTGACATCAACAGAGCAGAGCCGAATAATCGCCAACGTTGCTGCGGTGCTATTTCGACGCGCTGACCAACGGCGCTTAAATTGGCGGTATAGCTGATGCCGACTTCCAAAATAGTAAAGGCGGCATACATTGCGTTCATTGCAATTAGTGCATAAAAGGGCGTATAATAAGCATCGTAATGATTGGATTGCTTACTATTGCTTAAGAAATCTCGCATAAAATTGAGCTGACGATAGTCATAGTCCAAGCTTTTAACTTGTTCAATTTGGTCGACGATTGAGGCGATAATCGTCGCCGACATACCATTTTGTTCAATCAAAATACTGTTATCACTCCGGATATAGGCGACAATTTGCTGCTCCTTTAGCTTTGTTTCGGCAGCAGATTGCTCTAGTTTTTCAATATTCAATATTGGAATCATTTGATAAATCGGCAGATGCGGATTATCGGCATTAACGGCAATATTGAGTTCAAAAGAATCC
>PDWJ01004197.1_pt1 | contig 14232 bp, 9 predicted proteins | sample 1430881 | NCBI WGS metagenome assembly PDWJ01 (sample SAMN01162460, study PRJNA174530) | Oral metagenome, whole genome shotgun sequencing project. | biome: Marine environment; feature: Marine mammal; material: Swab sample of the gingival sulcus; isolation source: swab sample of gingival sulcus... | reverse complement strand
GCTGCCATACGCAGAAATAAACAATCAGAAATACCGCCCCATTGGTCTTGGTGTCAGCGGCTATCACCATATGCTGGTACAAAACCAGATTTCATGGGAGTCTGAGCAGCATCTCGATTTCGTTGATGAGCTGTTTGAGAGGATTAATTTCTTTACCATAAAGGCCAGCAACAGGATTGCCGCTGAAAAGGGGCATTATCATTATTTTCCGGGCAGTGAATGGGAGAGCGGGGCATATTTTGACAAACGTGACTATTCCAGCGACAAGTGGCAGGAGCTGCGGCAGGATGTCAAAAAACACGGGCTGAGAAACGGCTATCTGATGGCTATTGCCCCCACCAGCAGCACCAGCATAATCAGCGCCACTACCGCCGGGGTTGACCCGATTATGAACAGATACTTCCTTGAAGAGAAAAAAAGCGGCACTCTGCCGCGGGTGGCACCGGGGCTCTCTGCTGAAACCACCTGGTATTATAAAAGCGCCCATACTATCGACCAGCAATGGTCGGTAAAAGCCGCTGGCGTACGAAGCAGGCATATTGATCAGGCGCAGAGTATGAACCTTTATATTACCAATGAATACTCCTTTAGAGGCGTGCTGAATCTCTATCTGCTTGCCTGGGAGACGGGGGTAAAAACTGTCTACTACATCCGTTCAAAAAGTCTGGAGGTAGAAGAGTGTGAAAGCTGTTCAAGTTGAGGTGTTTTTTAATAATTTAAGATAGATAATTGCTTTAAAAAGAGAAAAATAATGGATTTTGTAAAGAAAAAGCCCCTGTTTAACCCGGAGGGAAGCATTGACCTGAATGAATGAATAATTTCTGGATCCCGGAAGAGATAAATCTGGGCGCCGATAAAAAGGATTACCCCAATCTCAGCCCTGAAGAACGCGCCGCCTATGATAAAATCCTGTCGTTTCTGGTCTTTCTCGACAGTATTCAGACCGCTAACCTGCCGGAAGTAGGTGCCTATATTACTGCCAACGAGATCAATTTATGCCTGACGATCCAGTCGTTTCAGGAAGCAATACACAGCCAGAGCTACAGCTATATGCTCGATACCATCTGCGATCCGCAGCAACGCAACGAGGTGTTGTATCAATGGAAAAACGATGAAATGCTGCTGGAAAGAAACACCTATATCGGCAATCTCTATAACGAATTTCAGGAAAAGAAGGATATGTTTACCTTCGTAAGAACCTGTATTGCCAATTATATTCTTGAAGGGATCTATTTTTATAGCGGTTTTATGTTTTTCTATAGTTTGGGGCGTAACCAGAAAATGCCTGGTTCCGCACAGGAAATCAGGTATATCAACCGCGATGAAAACACCCATCTATGGCTGTTTAAAAACATCCTGCTGGAGCTGAAAAAAGAGGAGCCGGAGATGTTCTCCCCGGATAAGGTTGATGTATACCGGGAGATGATAAAGGAAGGCTGTGAGCAGGAGATCCGCTGGGGGCAGTATGTTATCGGTAATAATATTGATGGACTTACCGAGAAGATGGTTGCGGACTACATTATGTATCTTGGCAATTTACGCTGTGAAAATCTGGGATTTGCCCATATCTACGAAGGCCATACTGATGAGCCGGACAGCATGAAATGGGTCAGCCAGTACAGTAATGCGAATCTCATAAAAACAGATTTTTTTGAAGCAAAAAGCACCGCCTATGCAAAGAGTAGTGCACTGGTGGATGACTTGTAGGATTTTTGTAAAAAGAACGCCTGGGGATGCAATTTCCCGGGCGGTATCACTTCGCGCAAACCCGCCTTCCTGTAAATAATATTCATAATGCTTTGTATTTGTTGAAGTTTATGAATATTGATCGTTGACTTTCCCGATAGAAAACTATTGTGCTTCTGCGTAATAGTTTTCGCACAAAGAAAAATATTTCGTTGTTATAACCTGTTTTTAACCCCCTGTTTCGTACAATTCCCCAAAACCGAAAAAATTTTGGCTGCATTTGCAGTGAACCTTCCGGGTTATTGAATGATGGGGGAGAGAATGGAATTTAAAAACAGACAACTTGCGGGTATCGATATTGAATCATCGTTTTTTTATAAAAATGGTGTTGATGAACTTCATTTTTACGTTAAGGGGACGGCGGGGAGTCCTTTTAACGATCAGCTCGTGCAGATCAGCTCGGGAATTGACCTCTATCTGGAGGAAGTGGATTTTCCGGCAAAATCTGTGGTGTCTCTCCGTCTTTTTGTCAGTGATTATGCAAACCAGGAGGCCGGACTGGAGACCCTGAAAAAGGGACTGGCCGCGCGTTTTTCCGGTTGTGCTGTTTCTATTATCCAGCAGCCGCCCCTTGAAGGTCAAAAGCTGGCAGCCTGGGTTTATGCCGTCAGGGATCAGCGGGACGGGAGCGGGGTAAAGGAGTTTGACCTGGAAAAGGGGAGTCTGGCGTGCAGGCGGGGTAGCTATGTTCATCTGTGGGACGCACAGCTTGCTTCCTCCGGCGGCGGCTCTGACTCTTCCCGGCAGACAGATGATATCTTCAGCAATTTTGACTCCCGCCTGCAGCAGAGGGATCTCTGCATAAAGGATAACTGTATCCGCACCTGGCTGTTTGTCAGGGATATTGATTACAACTACAAGGGGGTTGTGGATTCCCGGCTGAAGTTTTTTGAAAATCTCGGCATGACAAAGGATACCCATTTTATTGCCAGCACCGGTATTGAAGGACGGGTGGGGAATCCTGACAAGAATGTGATCATGGATGCCTATTCCGTGGGCGGTATATGCCGTGAGCAGGTGAAATATCTTGCTGCGCCTGATTATCTGAACCCGACCCATGAATATGGGGTGACTTTTGAACGGGGAACGAGTGTCGATTTTGGCGACCGTCGGCATATCTATATCTCGGGAACGGCAAGTATTGATAACAGGGGCGAGGTTGTTCACAGGGGGGATGTTTACAGGCAGGCGGGGAGAACCTTTGAGAACATCAGGGCCCTGCTTGAGGATGCAGAGGCAGAGATGTCCGATATTGCCCAGATGATTGTCTATTTGCGGGATGTAAATGATGCCGTCACCCTCAGAAGGTATCTCGAGGAGAATTACCCGGAAATTCCAAAGGTGGTGGTTCTGGCACCCGTTTGCAGGCCCGGCTGGCTTGTTGAGATTGAGTGTATCGCAATCAAGGATATCTCCAGGCCGGAGTACGCTGATTTTTAAAGGAAATCCGCCATGTTTAATTTTGCATCCGCTGAACTCCAGATATCGTCTTTTTGCTGTGATGGCGGAAGGAATGTTGCCGGAGACGCATCGTACAGGGGTACTATCATGAATGGAGACTGGAACAGGGAGAGCTGGAAGAGGTTTACTGCCAGGCAGCAGCCGGAATGGCTTGATATCTCCGAAGTCAGGGCGGTACAGGAGGAGCTTGCAGGCTTGCCGCCGCTTGTAGATTTTGCTGAGATATTGTCACTGAAAAGGGAGTTGGCCCTGGCTGCCCGGGGGAAGAGTTTTGTTATCCAGGGCGGGGACTGTTCGGAAAATTTTTGCGACAATACCTCGTGGAAGGTTGGTGCAACATGCAAAACCCTGATGAATATGGGTGCGGCTGTCTGGCTTGGAACCGGTGTCCCCGTAATCAGGATTGGCCGCATGGCCGGTCAGTTTGCCAAGCCGAGATCCTCGGGCACAGAGACTGCCGGCGGGACGGTGTATCCTTCCTACAGGGGGGATATGGTAAACGATTATGCCCTGGGAATTCATGCCAGGAGGCCGGATCCCCGGCGTATGCTCAAAGGGTACAGGGAGGCGGGAAAGACTCTGGGGTACATCCAGAAACTGCGGGAAGAGGGGTTTTTTGCCCTTGCAAGACTTTCTGAGTGGAACCGGCAGCTCCAGGATAACCGGGCTTTATATGGCTGTTACAGCGGCCTGATTGATGAGTACTACCAGAGGCTGGAAGCGGCTCGCTCGGTGAATCCGAGGCCGGGGCTCTCTCCAGACATGTCTCCGGGCGGCCTTTATGTCTCCCATGAAGCGCTTTTGCTCCCGTATGAGGAGGCGATGATTCGCAGGGGGAACGGGGCGGATGGCCGGTGGTACAGTGGTTCTGCGCATATGCTCTGGATCGGGGAGAGGACCCGGCAACTGGATTCTGCCCAGGTCGAGATGATGCGCGGGGTGGCAAACCCCATAGGAGTCAAGGTGGGACCGGGGTGTAGAAACGAGGATATAAGTACCCTCTGCACAATGCTTAATCCGTCGAATGAACCGGGAAAGCTGACGTTGATTACCCGCTTTGGCAAGGATAATATCGAGAGATATCTGCCGCCGCTGATTGAAGAAATTCAACGCACCGGCAGAAAGGTCACCTGGCTTTCGGATCCGATGCACGGCAATACCTTCACCTCGAATTCCGGCTATAAAACAAGGAAATATGAGGATATTATGGCCGAACTGGAGAGCTTTTTCAGGATCCATCTCCAGCTGGGCAGCCATGCCGGGGGCATCCATCTGGAAATGTCCGGTGAAAATGTTACAGAGTGCCTGGGCGGGTGCTGCGGCATCAGGGATGAACAGCTTTCCACGAACTACAGATCAAGCTGTGACCCCAGGCTGAACGAGACGCAGAGTCTTGAACTTGCCTTTGCCGTCTCCAGAATACTGAATACCCGGGCGTATGTGTCAGAAGATACTCTCGCCGCTGCCGAAAAAATCGTTTCCGGCAGCTGATAAGGCCGGGTAGCTGAGCGATTCCCCAACTCGATTATAAATACGGTGGCAACCGTAACGGAGATATCCCCCCTTCTCCTTTACGGTTGCTGCTGTTATTCCTGCGTTACTGCTAAACTATCCAGGCACCCCCGTTTTCTTCAGCCTGTTTCCGGGAAATATCCCTGGAATATCTCTTGCTGCGTCCCGCAGCTTGAAAAATACTGCGGAAAATTATTGGAAAAGTATTTGCAAATTGTGATATGATACTTTGTGGTCTTATTGATGTCCTTATTGTGACGTTGTTTTTTGTTTATCTGGCACCACTGCCAGCCTGTATCAAGCGTCCAGAAATCAGGAAAATCAGAAAGGCTGATCTGGACAATCAATTCCGTTTTAAATCCCGTTTTGACCCAAGTGGAGGTAATAATCCAAAATGAAGGACCGGTATTTTTTAGCATACAGGGGCAGCAGGTCCGCAGCTTCGCATAGTATGGATTGCATAATGCGTTGTTTGCTTGTGCTGACAGTTCTCTTTATAGCGTTTCTTCCATCCAGGGCAGCTTTTTCTGCGGACGAGGCTCCTGGCAAAACTCAAATAACTGTAGCGTTAATTAAAAATGCCTTTGTGGAAAGCAGCAAAAATGACCTGGCGGCGGCGTTTAAAGCTTTTGCCAAGATCATAAGCAAACAAAAAGGCTATGATATGGAGATCACGGTTTCCATTTTTAAGGATATCTCCGAATTGGTGAATTTGCCGGAAAACAAACGTCCGCAGGTCGTTACCCTTGATAGCTGGTCATTTTTGCAAATGGAGAAGGAAGGATGGCTCACACCAGTCACAATTTCTTCCGTTGGTAAGGAAAAGGTACATACCCCCTATAAAATTCTTGTCCCTTCCAGCAGTAAGACGACGACTATTGAAGATTTACATGGCAAGACCCTCAACATCCTTTTTACATCACAAACGGAAATAGGAGTTCCGTGGTTATGCAGTTTGCTTCGAGAACGCAATCTGGGGAAGATAGAATCGTTTTTTGAAGACATCTCGTTTAAGGAAGATCCCATGGAGGTTTTATTGCCCGTCTTTTTTGAGCAGAGAGACGCTGGCCTCATATCTGAAGAAGAATTTGGTGTTATGGCGAAACTTAATCCCCAGCTTCGGGAAATGCGTGTCATTGCCGTTTCCAGGCCATTGATCAGTGCAATAACCGCCGTTAGTGATACAGGATGGGGCAGCCCCGGGATAAAACAGGATTTTATTGACGTCATGCTGAAATTGCATCTGTCGCCTGAAGGACAGCAAATACTCGGTCTATTCAAAACCGACCAGATTGTTGCCTATCAGCCTGAAGAAATGGAACCGATCAGGGCCATTGGCAAAACCCTGATCACTAAACACCCCCATAACAGCTGGTAAACAAAAAAGAGCTGATGGCAGGAAAGACGTTATGAAAAAATCAACTATAAAACCCTTTTTTTTCGGTCTGGCCCCCCGTATTGCCCTTATTTCCTGGATTGTCTCCGTCGGCATCCTGGCTATTTTTGTTGCTGTGTTCATCCCCCAGCAAAAAACCATATTTTTTCAGAATATGGAATCCAAGAGCAGAAGTCTGGAGGTTTCACTCCATAATGCTCTTGCGGGCGCGGCCATCAATGGAGATTTTACCAGCCTGGTCAGAACCAGCCGGGCATTACTGGAAGGCGATCCTGACCTTGAATTTCTGGTAATTGTGAAAACCGGTGATTTTGTTATTATCAACCAGCGGGAAGGCTGGAGGGTTGAGAAGGATATAGATGACTTCTGGCTTCCCGAGGCGCACCATCTTTCTGAGGCGCATCATTATGTCAGCAATATCACTGTGACCCCGGCTTTAGACAGGGAGGTTTTCCATCACGCCCATCCGTTTGAATACTCAGGTGTTGAGTGGGGATGGTTTCATATTGGCCTGTCCATGAAAAACTATAACGAAAATATGCACAGCATCTATCGTCAGACCTTGCTGTTGGGGCTTGTCTGCATGATCCTCAGTTTGTTCATTTGCCTGAGCTATGCGTATTATTTGGCCAAACCAATCGTCCGTCTGCGGGAGATTGTTTACCATATCTCCAATGGAGATTTCACTGTTCGTGCGGATTCGAGTCGACGCGACGAGATCGGCGGTCTTGCCGAATCGGTCAACATTATGACTGAAGGGCTGCAGCGCCGGGACAATATTCTTGACAGCGTTCGTTATGCAGCACAGAAATTTTTACACAGCAGCGACTGGAAAAACACTATTCCCGATGTTCTGGGCGAAATAGGTCAGGCAGTCGATGCCAGCAGGATTTATGTTTTTGAAAACAGTATTAATGATTCCGGTCAGTTGTGTATGTCCAGGCGATGTGAATGGGTGGCAGAAAATATCTCCTCTCAATTGAACAATACCCGTCTGCAGAATTTGCCCTATGCAGACAGCGGCCTGGATGAACAGGTGGTTTCCCTGCTTGGTCAGAATGAAGTTATCGCCATGACCCTGTCTGAAATGAGTAATGAAACTCGAGCCATAGTAAAACCCCAGGGAGTGTATTCCTTTTTGTTTGTGCCAATTTTTGTAGGCAAGGAATGGTGGGGCCATATCGGTTTTGATGACTGCACTCACGAGCGAATCTGGCTTGAAAGCGAGCAGGATAGTGTACGTGCCATAGCAGATATGCTGGGAACGACCATTAGCAGGCAGCGAGCCCAACGGTCTCTGCTGGAGGCAAAAGCCAACCTGGAAGAGCGGGTTGAGGAGCGAACCATGGAGCTTAGGAGCCAGATAGCGGCCAAACAACGGGCGTTGAGTCAGCTGGCTGATACCCAGAGCTCGCTGCTGGAGATGTCCAGGACTGCCGGGATGGCCGAAGTTGCAACAGGCGTGCTGCACAATGTTGGTAATGTATTAAACAGCGTCAATGTTTCCAGCAATCTGATCAAGGAGCAAATTCGCCAGTCCCGGATAGCCAATGTTGGTAAGGTTGCAGAACTTTTAACCGGTTCCGGGGAGGAGCTTGCCCATTTTCTGACAGAAGATTCCCGGGGCAGACAAATCCCTGTATATCTCGGTTCACTGGCCGCTACATTGGAGAAAGAGCATCAGGAAATAACCGGAGAGGTTGAATCGCTGCATCATAAAATCGAACATATCAAGGAAATCGTCACCATGCAGCAAACCTATGGGCGTGTTTCCGGGGTGGTTGAAACTGTAAGCCCTAAAGATCTGCTGGAAGACGCCCTGATCTTGAATTCAGGGGCATTGACCCGGCATGAGGTGGATGTTGTCCGTGAATATGAGGATGTCCCTCCAATTACTGCTGATAAACATGCAATATTGCAAATATTGTTGAATTTTATAAATAATGCCAAATATGCCTGCACAGAGGGCGACGGCCTCAAGCGGGTTACCCTGCGTGTTTTTTGTCCAACTCCAGACCGGGTTGCCTTTCAGGTACAGGATACGGGGGTAGGCATTCTTCCTGAAAACATGGAACGTATATTCCAACATGGATTTACTACCAGAAAACAAGGTCATGGCTTCGGTCTGCACAGTGGTGCCCTGGCTGCCCGTGCCCTTGGCGGCAGGCTTACCGCCGATAGTGATGGTCCGGGATGCGGCGCCACCTTTACCCTGGAAATCCCTGTTCATCCAGAAGAAAAAGCATGATTGATAACGAAAAACAGTCTCCACACCGTATCCTTATTATTGATGATAACCAGGCCATCCATCAGGATTTTGCCAAGATTCTCCTCAAGACCACCGCTGATGACGCGGGTCTGGATGAACTGGAAGCAGCTCTTTTTGGTATAGCGGAACCAAAAAGCAGCCTTTTGAATTTTGCCCTGGATTATGCCACCCAGGGTGTCGAAGGGGTGACCAGGGTTGAGCAGGCTCTGGCGGAAAACCAGCCGTACGCTCTGGCTTTTGTTGACGGGCGTATGCCTCCGGGAATGGATGGAATAGAAACCATTCAGGAGCTTTGGAAAAAGGATCCCGAATTGCAGGTCGTATTATGCACAGCCTATGCCGATTATTCATGGCAGGAGATACGCGATATTCTGGGGGAGACCGACAATCTGCTTATTCTTAAAAAACCCTTCGACAACATGGAAGTGCTGCAAATGGCCCATGCACTGGTTCGTAAATGGGGGCTTTCCAGGGAAGTTAAGGGGCGTTTGCATCAACTCGCATTTTATGATCCGTTGACTGGTCTGCCCAACAGGGCCATGCTTTCTGAACGGCTTGAGCAGACCCTGAAAAATGCCCATAAAAAGCAGTCTCATGCGTCCCTGCTTTTTATAGATATGGACAATTTCAAACTGGTTAATGATTCTCTGGGGCATGGTTTTGGAGACAAACTGCTCCAGGGGGTTTCCGAAAGGATTCTCTTTTGTCTCCGTGCTTCGGATATTGTCAGCCGCTGGACTGCATCAAGACTTGGCGGGGATGAGTTTGTCGTCGTCTTGTCCGAGATTGCCTCTGAAGACGCCGCAGCTATAGTTGCCCAGCGTATTACGGACAGCGTTTCCCAACCCATGGAGATAGATGGACATCAAATTCTGATTACCCCCAGTATAGGTGTTGCTATCTACCCTCAGGATGGACAAACGGGAGAAGAACTGCTCAAAAATGCCGATCTGGCCATGTATGCTGCTAAACGCAACAGTCAAAGTGCTATTGCGTACTACCAGGAGTCGATGAACATGCGGGCGGTAAAACGCCTGGCTTTGGAAGGTGCATTGCGGCAGGCACTTGACCGCAACGAATTTTTTCTTCATTACCAGCCGCAGCTGGATATACACACCGGTGGAATAAGCGGCATGGAAGTGCTGCTGAGATGGTATAATCCAGCCCTGGGGCAGGTTCCACCGCTGGAGTTTATTGAGGTGGCGGAAGAACTGGGTCTGATTGTGGATATTGGTACCTGGGTTTTACGCACTGCCTGTGCCCAGACCAGGGCATGGAGGGATCAGGGCCTGTCTGTTCCTCGTATTGCAGTAAATGTCTCAATCAAACAATTTAATACCCCAAATTTTGTTGATACCGTGAGGGAAATTCTTGCGGAGACCGGACTTGACCCACAGGTGCTTGAAATTGAAATTACAGAAACCCTGTTTGGAGAAAATGACAGCAATCTTGAACAGATTGTAAGGGAGCTCAAGCAAATGCGGATAAGCATAGCTATTGATGACTTTGGTACTGGCTATGCCGGTGTAAACCGTTTCAGAAAAATTGAGGTGGATTACCTCAAAATAGATCGATCCTTTGTCAGCGAAATTGAAAGCAGTGCCAGTGCCCGGAACTTGATAAGGGGAGTTGTTGCCCTGGCAAAATGTCTGAATATCAATGTTATCTCTGAAGGTATTGAAACCCTCGCTCAGGTGGATTTTCTCCGTTCCATTGGCTGTCAGCACATTCAGGGGTATCTCTACAGCAAACCTCTTGGTGCAGAGGAGACGGAAACCTTTCTGCGCAATCTTCCGGAAATGGCAAATTTATCTGAAAATTGACCTTAGGCCAGGTGGTAGATGGTAGCTTTCTGACGTTCCGGTTTTCATTTCCTGTTGCGGCTGAGGCTGACTGCCCGTGAAGCGGCTTTTTGATAAAACCGGGTGATCCATTATGTTCCAGGCCCTTGATAATCTTTTGTTTCTTTGTTATATCGTGTTGCATTAGGGGCAACAAACATGTTTTAACGCGTTGTCATAAACAAGATCCCGAGGATGATTAAGGAGAATATGATGTTAGAGCAAATTATAAAAGGTGTTATGGGAGAGATGAATCTTCAACAAGATCAGGTTGAAGGTGGATTAGGCCTGCTGCTTAATACAGCCAAGGAAAAATTATCCGCTGCCGATTTCAGTCAGGTAACCGATGCTTTCGGCGGAGATGTCTCTGGTTTACTGGAGGCTGCGCCTTCTGAGTCTGGCGGTGGTTTAGGTTCTTCTCTTATGGGTATGGCCTCTTCTGCCCTGGGTGGAAATTCTGATCTGGGGGCCCTGGCTGGTCTGGCGTCTGGTTTTAAAAATCTGAATATGGATATGAGTGCCGTGACGAAGTTTGTTCCTTTGGTTTTAGATTTAATTAAATCAAACGGTAATGACGTTGTTGCTGGTCTGCTTGAGAAAGTATTGAAGTAGTTCTGTGATGTGTGGTGTGATTTCTGTGAAGCACACCACACATTCTTGCTTTGGGTTACGGGATTTTTGCTACTGGGCAATTTCCTGGAGACTTTTAGCCAGGGAAGAGAGTCCCGAGCTTCTCATCATCACATATTCTTTCTGGAACTGCTTGCACATTTTTTTGACACATTTACAGGCATCGTGACTTACGCAGTCCACCGGGCAAAGCACCGCGTCAGCCCTGCTGAGAAATCTGGGCAGGACATGTCTGGAAACCTCCACTCCACCATCGTGATGGAGAAAGACGCCGCCATACTGCTCTACCAGCTGTTTGTATCTTGGTACCATTTTATACTGCCCGCCTACATAGAGAACGGTTTTTCCTTCAAGATGCCGCTTGCAGCACTCTTCTTCGTTGACGCAGTTGGTACAATCGGGGCTGTCGGTATCATCAAAGACCATTCTGGTGCTTAAGAAATCTTCAAGGGAGTTGAGTTCCTGGCTGAGCTGCTGGTTATGTTCAAGAAGTGTGCTGTTCTGCTCCCGTATCTCTTCGGCAGTTTGACTGGAAAGATCGTACATTTTCTGTAATGTCTCAAACTGTGAGGTGAGCTGGGCCAGTTGTATCTTGAGATCGTCGTTTTCTTTCTCTAAAAGGTCATTTTTTTCTTTTATTTCCTGTACTGCCCTGCCGGTTTCAGCGTGGAAAACCCTCTTTTCAAGCTCTGCTGCACGGTCTTGCAGGAGCCTGATTGTTTCGTTTTGCTGTTCCTGCTCCGCATGTGCGGCCTCCAGCTTTTTTGCGGTTTCTTCAAGGTTCTTTTGGGCATCCCTGTTCAGAGTGCGTTCTTCTTCAAGCTGTTTTTCAATACCGGCTGCACGTGTGAGTGAATCGTTAAGCTGCTTTTTGGCCTTCTGGTACAATGCGGTTGAGTCATGGGCTATCATATGGATTTCACCATGAATATCAAAAGCGCCTTCGTTGGTAAGGGCGGGATGCGACATAACGGCCCAGTAGGCCCCGGCGATATTTCCCGCTTCAAGGTATTCTTCCCATTGCTTTATCAGTTCTTTCTCTGTTTTTATTTTAGCGAATTTGGTGATGATCGTTTTGTATTTATTGTCCAGAATGCGGTGCAGAGCCCTGGACTCGTCGCTTTTGGTTCCGGCCCTGTTTACCAGAATTGAGTGAATCTCATGGTCGTCAAGATCAGGCCGAAGACCAAAGACTCTCTTGGAGGCCAGTTTGCGTATGTCTGTCCTGCTCAGGCAGGTGCCAATGATAGAGCATTGGAGCCCCCTGGCATCCCAGATCTTTCTCCTGCGGCCTGAATTGAGGTTTGTACCAGCCATTATTCTTTTTATTTTATTGCTCATATCGGTCTCCCTGAAAACGTCTTTTAAACTATGGCATTAAAAATAATATTAGATATAGCTAACATTATTTTATTAAACTTTCAAGAAGAAGAAAAGCCCGAAAATGATTCTTTGGATATTTTTTCCTGAATCTGTGACGGATTATGATTTGTGAACAGGAAGAGATGTCTCATCCTGTTTTTACTCTTGGTAGCCAGAGATGAGAAAGTAAATACACAACTGATGGTGGAGTTCAGGATATTGATATCTATTGTGTGAATATTCTGGTATTTCTAGGGATTGGTATTTTTACGGGTAAATTGGGATACAGTAGTGACAAAGTGAATGAGTCATGCTGGTTTGGTATGTATAATCCTGATATGTTCCATAGTTTATATAACAACAAGAGAGGTAACCATGGGCAGCGACTATCCATTTGAAAAACTTGGCATGTTTTATCTGGGCAAGGAAATTGATACACAATCCGGTGAGGTGTCAGCTCTGCCATTTCTCTACAGGAATAAAAATCTTACCACCCATGCGGCAATCATTGGTATGACCGGCAGTGGCAAAACAGGGCTGGGTATAGGTATTATCGAAGAGGCGGTGATGGATAATATTCCTTCGATTATCATTGACCCGAAAGGGGATATGGGAAACTTGCTGCTTACTTTCCCGGAATGTGCTGCCAGGGATTTTACTCCGTGGGTTGACCCTGCAGATGCTGCTAAAAAAGGACTTTCTGTTGATGAGTATGCGGCAAAAACTGCTGAAACGTGGAAAAACGGTCTTGCTGAATGGGGGCAGGGGCTGGACAGGATAGCCAGCCTGCGCGGGAAAAGTACATTTTCCATTTATACACCAGGGTCGACTGCGGGTGCTGCTGTTTCGGTACTGGGCAATTTTGCGGCACCCTCACAGGAGGTTCTTGCTGATACCGATGCCTTGAACAGCCTGGTTAACTCCACTGTCACCAGCCTGCTGGCGCTCATTGATGTTACCGGCGATCCCATGCAGAGCAGAGAGCATATCCTGCTCAGTTCCCTGTTTTTACACTTCTGGCGTAAGGGAGAGGATCTCGGCCTGGAAAGCCTGATCGGCAATATTGTTGCTCCTCCTTTTACGAAGATAGGGGTCTTCTCCCTCGATACCTTTTTCCCGCAGCCTGAGCGGATGAAGCTTGCCATGGGTCTGAATAATATTCTGGCCAGCCCCACATTTGCTGCATGGACACAGGGAGTGCCACTTGATATTCAGCGTATCCTTTACAATGAAGATGGTCGTCCCAATACCGCCATTTTTTCCCTGTCTCATCTGGGTGACAATGAAAGGATGTTTTTTGTAACCATGCTGCTTAATGCGGTATGGACGAAATCTTTGGTTATTTCCCGCCCACAGCTAATCCTCCATCGAAAAAACCGATGATGCTGCTGCTCAAGCAGGCACGGGCCTATGGACTTGGTGTGGTACTCTCCACCCAGAATCCGGTTGATCTTGATTACAAGGGTCTTAGTAATATCGGTACCTGGTTTATTGGCAGATTGCAGACCAGCCAGGATCAGGAACGTGTACTTGATGGTATCGTTGGCTCAGCAGGAAGCGGTTTTGATAAAAAAATGGTCAAGGAGCTGTTGACTAATTTAAAGGGCAGACAGTTCCTTTTGAAGTCAGCGCATCTTGATGAACCGCTGCTGTTTCAGAGCAGATGGGTTATGTCCTATCTTAAGGGGCCCGTCTCCAGGGCGGATATTAAAAAGCTGATGATAAACCGGTCTGCGGCCGGGCAGGCTGCAGATGATACTGCTGGTGTAAAAACGCCTGCGATATCTTCGGCAGCTTCTGAGCTCCAGAGCCATCCGCCAATGCTTTCCTCAGCTATTGAGCAACGTTATCATTTACAAAACCTCCTCAGTGACAACATAGTATTTGAGCCCTGGCTGGCAGCCAGTTGTTCACTGCGTTTTTATAATAGTAAGAGAAATATCGATCAGGTCGAAGATGTGTCGATGAGATGCTATCTTGATGATAGTTTTCAGCATCCTGACTGGTCGGCTGCC
>PDWJ01003739.1_pt1 | contig 14233 bp, 8 predicted proteins | sample 1430881 | NCBI WGS metagenome assembly PDWJ01 (sample SAMN01162460, study PRJNA174530) | Oral metagenome, whole genome shotgun sequencing project. | biome: Marine environment; feature: Marine mammal; material: Swab sample of the gingival sulcus; isolation source: swab sample of gingival sulcus... | reverse complement strand
TATTTACAAGTTCTCCATTGTTGCATGTGTTTTAAAAGGAGAAGTGTTTGACGAATATACTAAATTACTTTTACCACATACAACCGTGAGTTTAGTAAACTCTAAAGGAGAGGTGGTAGAAACAATGAAAACCGGAGATGATGCAAAATTTAGATTTTTGGTTAAAGATGTTGCTGATTATACTGTAAAGTCAGTAATTCCGGGATATACCGATGGTGTTGCAGCAGTTAAATCATTTGACTTGGAAGGAAAAATGGAACATTATGTACCTGTTTATCAAAGCAGCTCTTTATTCTTAGATGGACTTGTATTATTTAAACAAAATTTAAAGCCATTAGAGGGAGTTTCAGTAAATATCAGTTTAGATGGAGAACCTATTGTGGGTAAAACAACCAATGCTGAAGGACATTTCTATGGTAAATTATTGCGAGATAAAAATTATACCTTTAGTTATTATTTCGGAAAACATGGTTTTGTACGTAAAACAACTACCGTTTCTACCCATAACATAAAAGGAGACACTTTATATGTAAAAGAAATGTTAGATCGATTAAAGATAGAGGATATCTACTATGACTTTGATAAGGCCAATATCAGACCGGATGCAGCTGAAATATTAGATCAGTTAGTATTGATTATGAAAGAGAATCCGGGAATGAAAGTAGAATTAGGTTCTCATACCGACAGTCGCGGTTCCGATGCCTATAACATTGCTTTATCCGATAGACGTGCTAAATCGGCTGTTCGTTACATTGTAAAACGAGGTATCGCTCCGGATAGAATAACAGCAAGAGGATACGGTGAAACACAATTAGTTAATAGATGTAGTAACGGAGTTAAGTGTTCTAAGGCAGAACATCAAGCTAACCGTAGAACAGAAATTAAACTCTTAGACTTATAAGAAAAAAGAGACTAAAGTAGTTAAATAAATCAAAGGAGAGTCATAGTAGGCTCTCCTTTTGTTTGAAATAATTTATGCCGGAACAAGAAGTTTTTATGGCCTATTTTTTCTATTTTTGGCAATATTTAAGAAAGAAATAAAATGAAAAAAAAATTAATAATAGCTATTGATGGTCGTTCATCGTGTGGAAAAAGTACCGTTGCCAAGCAATTAGCCCAAAAACTACACTATACCTACATCGATAGTGGAGCTATGTATCGATTGGTTACATTGTTTGCCATGAGAAACCGATTAATCGAAAATGATACAGTAAATACAGAAGAACTAACTAAGCGTATTAACGAAATTAAAATTGATTTTCGTTACAACGAGGCAAAGCAACAAGCCGATGCTTATTTAAATGGCGAACTGGTAGAAGATGAAATTCGTTCTTTAGCGGTATCGAATAATGTTAGTATTATTGCTGCCATAAAATTTGTTCGTGAAAAAATGGTGGACTTACAACGAGAATTGAGCCGAAATGGAGGTGTTGTTATGGACGGAAGAGATATTGGAACAGTCGTTTTTCCGGAAGCCGATTTAAAAATATTTATGACAGCCGATGCCGAGGTGCGTGCAGAAAGAAGATTTAAAGAATTACAAGCTAAAGGCGATAATGTAACCTTTGAAGAAATTTTGGAAAATGTAAAAAAACGCGATTTTATCGACGAAAGTAGAGAGGAGAGTCCCTTGCGAAAAGCCGATGATGCCATTGTATTAGACAATAGTAATTTTACGCCTGCAGAACAATTAAAGTGGTTAGAACAACAAGTAGAAAGAGTTGTTGCTGCTAAATAGGAAAAGACGTTTACCATTAACAATAATTTTATGAGTTAATTGGTAGGAAGACTGAAGAGCTTAATAGCCAACAGTTAAAAGATAAATAGATGAAAATACAAATCGAAATAGATAAAAATGCAGGATTTTGCTTTGGTGTAGTAAATGCCATAAAAAAGGCGGAGGAAACTTTAAAGCAGGAAAAATCGCTGTATTGTATCGGCGATATTGTGCATAATAATATGGAGGTGGAGCGGTTGCAAAATCAAGGATTAGACACCATTGACCATGCCAAGTTTAAAACCATGAATTCGGGTGTAGTTTTGTTTAGAGCTCATGGCGAACCTCCCGAATCCTATCGAATTGCAGAAGAAAATAATTTGAAAGTAGTAGATGCCACTTGTCCGGTAGTATTGAATTTGCAAAAAAAGGTAAAAAAAGCATATCAACAAATGCAAGTACAAAACGGACAAGTTGTGATTTATGGAAAGAAGGGACATGCCGAAGTAAATGGCTTGTTGGGACAATGCGGTGGCGATGCCATAGTGGTAGAAACGACAGACGATTTAGTTGCCGTAGATATTAATCGTCCGGTGATATTATTTTCGCAAACCACCAAAACAATTGATGGTTTTAAACAAGTAATAATACAGCTGCAAGCCTTTATGCAGGCCGATTTAAAAATAAACGATACCATTTGTCGCAAAGTAGCCAATAGAGTTCCGTTAATCGGAGAATTTGCTCAAAAACACGATGTGCTGATTTTTGTGAGTGGTAAAAAAAGTTCCAATGGAAAATTATTGTTTGAAATCTGTAAAAAGAACAATCCCAACAGTTTTTTTATATCGGGGGAAGAAGAAATAAAAAAAGAGTGGTTTCAGCAGGTAAAATCGGTAGGTGTTAGTGGAGCCACTTCAACTCCCGGTTGGTTAATGCAACAAGTTGCTGACAAAATAGAGAGCCTTGTAGGATAAGATTATGCTTCAATAAAAAAAGCCAATAAAAAGTAAGAAAATGGAAGAGAGAAAAATAGAACATATAGAATTAACACAACATGCCCAAATCGAAAAGGGTGATGTGGATAGCCGATTTTCTTACGAACCCATAATAGCCTCGTTTTCTGGAGAGGAAAGGATATATCCTTTTTTAGGAAAGCAGTTGCGTGCTCCCATTTGGATGTCGAGTATGACAGGCGGAACGGAAAAAGCAAAAAAAATTAATCAAAATTTAGCACGATTATGTGCGGAGTTTGGTTTAGGAATGGGCTTGGGTTCTTGTCGAACTTTACTAAATGATAACCGTTATTTTGAAGATTTTAATTTACGAAAGATTATTGGTTACGATTTACCTTTTTATGCCAATATTGGTATTTGCCAATTAGAACAGCTTTTAATCGATAATCAACAAGAAAAAATAGTCCGTTTAGTGGACAAACTACAAGCCGATGGCATTATTATTCATGTGAATCCTTTGCAGGAAATATTGCAAAAGGAGGGTGATAGATTAAAAACTTCGCCTTTGCGTCTGATTGCATATTTATTAGAAAAAACAGCCTGTAAAGTAATTGTAAAAGAAGTAGGGCAGGGGTTTGGAACCGAAAGCATCGAGGCTTTGTTGCAATTGCCTCTACAAGCCGTAGAATTGGCTGGTTTTGGCGGAACCAATTTTGCTAAGCTCGAATCCATTAGATACGACGATAAAAGGGCAGATTATCTTCAACCCCTGGTTTATGTTGGGCATACTGCCGAGCAAATGATAGATACAATAAATCGTATTCTAACCGAAAAAGCGACATTATCGTGTAATGAGATTATTATATCGGGAGGAATACGTCACTTTTTAGACGGCTATTATTTGATGCAGAAATGTAAATTACCTTCTATATATGGACAAGCTGCCACTCTGTTGCAATACGCATCAGATTACAAGGAGCTTCGTAATTATATGAGTAGCCAAATTGAGGGACTTAAAATAGCTACAACTTACTTGCGAATAAAAGAGAACAAAGAATAATATGTTTCATTGCGATGCAAACATAAATAATAAACCCCTAACAAATCATAAAATGTTAGGGGTTTTGTTTTAAAGTATTTATTATTTTCTAACCAAATTAAAAATTATAAGTGATTCCAATTCCGGGTAACCAGGCAGTACTTTCGTATTCTCCTTTAAACGATTTTCCTCTATACATCATTTTTGTGCGAATATTGGAGTCTTCTTTTAAATTTTTTGAGCCTTTGTTATATAAAATAGTAGCATCAACACTTAAATGCTTATTGATTTGATACGAAAATCCGGTAGAGAGACTAATTTTATTAGCTCCCGGAGTTTCAGGAGAATAGTATTCTTTATTGGTTGGAGTTTCGTCGTAGTAAGCACCTGCATATAATTTTAGCTTTTTACAAACTTGGTAACGAGCACCAATTCGGTAGGTTGCTGCATTTTTCCAAGAACGCTTGCTATCGGAATATAACTTTTGGGTAGGATCTTTCTCAAAATCGAATACCAAGTTTTTGTATGCCGACCATCTGTTGAAATTAACATCAGCAGAAATTAACCACTTTTCATTAATATTATAAGCAAAACCAACTGTTAAAGTTGATGGAAGAGGTAAAGCTGTGGCAACGCTACCGTTAGGAAATGCTGCATGAAATGGAGCAGGTAATATTTTAGGTAAAGTAAATGTAGCATCGGCATATTTATGTCCCATATTAACATCTACTTGTGAACGATAAGCTACTCCAAAACTTAAATTTTCGGTAGCTTGTACGTAAACACCAACATTATATCCAACCTGAAATTTAGTACCATTAATATTTACGCTACCATCGGTAATATACTGTTTCGTTTTAGGATTGATTATAGGAAATGCTTTATTTAAATCAACAGAACCTTTTACAATGTTTAACCCTGCACCAACACTTATTTTATCGGTAATTTTATACGAAACAGTTGGTTGAATATACACTGCTTTTAGGGCAATATCTTGAATTAAATAACGCCCTTGCCATTTATTGCCCCATTTTACGGTATTTCCGAAAGGCGTGTAAACACCAAGACCAAAAGCCAATTTATCGGATACTTTTGTAGCACCATAAAAGTAGAAAGGGGTTTTTACCGGGTTATCGGTTGTTGCATTTCCTAAGGTTTTATTGTTAAAAGTTACTTTTGTAAAAGTAGCAAAACCACCTACCGAGAAGCTATATTTACTTTTTAGCATTGCTAATCCACCGGGATTCCATTGCATAACACTTGCATCGAAAGTTAATGCTACACCGGTATGTCCCATTCCGGTTTGTTTTACTCCTTGTAAATTAACGCCAAAGCCTTCTGCTTTTACGCCATATGCCAAAGTTAAAAGAGCTATGGCTAAATAAATCTTTCTAAACATATTTTTTTAAATTTAAAATTCCGGTGCGAATATAGTATATATCAATGCCTTTTTATGTTGTTTTCTTTCTCTATAAAGGGGTTGTGTTTTATTAATGTATTGATTATTAGTGTTTTTGTTGTGCTGTTGCTTGTGTTTATGTGGAAAAATAAAAACAAAGGCTTTTGTTTCTATATTAAACTTTAATTACATAAAGGTTTAATAAGGTTGTATTTGAAGCAAAAAAAGTATTACTTTTGTAAAGCTGTAATTGGTTAATGTGATAATGTAGAGATAGCATATACATTATCTAACATGATAATTATCTAATGTGATAATTAAACCGAAGTTGGAAGACTTAATGGCTAAAAGTAAAAAAATGAGAGTCCCCCAAAAAAAAACAGATACAAAAAAAACAAAATGAATACTTTAAAGCATAAAGCATCTGAAAAATTTTTTTATGAAAGTTCACGTGAGGGGTATAGAAGTGTTACTACTTCGTTAATTAATCGTTCTTTTGAATGGAAAGATAAACAGATAAATATTCTATTGGAAAAAGCCATGCTCTGTTTAGGCGAATTGAATGCTTTTTCGAAGTATTATCCAAATATAAAAAACTATTTGCCGCTTTTTGCGGTTCGCGAGGCTGTTGCTTCGGCACTAATGGAGGGGGAAAAAATCGATTTTCAATTGGTATTTTTGTGTGAAGAGAAAGCCTGCGAGGTGTTAAACCATACCAAAGCCATTGAGTGGGGAGCGAAAGAATTAAAGCGTTATCCTCTTTCCATACGTTTAATTAAGCAAGCTCATCAAATGTTGTTTGCACATATTTCTACTCCCGATTATGGGGGGAAATTGAGAAAACACGAACAGATAAAACTAAAATATTCAAGAAATACTGCCTATTCGCCACCCAATCGTCATCAATTAAAAGTATTAATTAATGATGGCAAAAAATTTTGGCGTAACGATAAGTTAGAATTACCGCATTTAATAAAAATGGCAATTTCACTTTATCAATTCGATAATATTCTACCTTTTTTAGATGGAAATGGTAAAACCGCTCGTACTTTAATTCTTTTTGAAATGATGGAGTTGAAGTTTTTGCGTCTTCCCATTTTTTGTTTTTCTGTTTTTTGTGTGCAAAATCGAATGGAATATTATAAACGATTAAATTTGGTTCGTACCCAGAATGATATTGAGCAGTGGATTCGTTTTTTTATAGAGGGTATAATCGAAACTACTCGTAAAAGTAATAAAATATTGACAGATTTATATATTTTAAATAATTATTATCACCAACAAATAGAGCAAAAGATGGGGGTAAAACGTCAAGTTTCAGCTAAACAATTGCTGGAATTGTTCTATAAAAAGCCATTTTTAAGCGTTAACGATATTAAGGAAGAATTAAAAATAAGTTTCCAAGCTTGCAATACATTGATAAAACAGTTTTTGATGTTGAATTTTATACAAAAAACTACTTCCGGAAAGCGAAATCGGGTCTTTTTCTTGTGGAAATATATGGAGATTTTTAAAATATAAACAGGTTAGTTGTCAATCGTTTGCGTAAAAAAATATCATTGGTGTTAGTCCTTTCAAATAATAATTTATCGATAAAACTTATTGCTGTTTGTTTTTCTAAATAAAATTACTACTTTTATGCCCGCCTTATGGTAATGGTATGATAATAAGATATTTGTAATCGTTTTAAATAAAAGGTAACCTGTTTAAAGTATAGTTGGTTATCATAAAAAACAGCATTTTAATTATCATAAAAATATGGAAGTAAAAAAGAAATAGATATTGAAAGTTATTATGTTTTATTAAAAAAAGAATTGTATTATGACTCGTTTATCAAGTTTTGTGATACCCATGCAAAAAAAATCACAATTGGGTAAATTATCGGCTTGTATTTTTGCACTGATACTTATGATGCCTTTATTTATGGCATCTTGTGCAGATAATGATTTAGAGCCTGTTTATGCCGATTTGGCAATTAGCACGAAAACGTTAGATTTAAAATCGGAAACCACCGCAACTTTTACTATTGTGAACGGTAGTGGAGAATACGTGATAAAAAGTAACGACGAAAACCTTGCTACTGCCAAGTTACAAGGTAATGTAGTTACTGTTACTACTAAAAAAGAGGAGGGGGAAGTAACTATTTCTGTTACCGATAAGAAAACCTCACAGCGAAAGAAAGTAACTGTTAAAATTACGGTCCCTATTGCCGATTTAGGAGTAGAGAATAAAGTTGCCGAACTAAATGTTTATGAGAAGAAAACCATTAAAATCACCACCGGTAGTGGTTTTTATTCGGTAGAGACCAATGAATTTCTAAAAGGGAAAATTGAAAAAGATGTTTTAACCCTTGAAGGTTTAAAAGCAGGAAGAGGTAAATTTATTATAACCGATTTAAAATCGAATCAAAAACAAGAGTTCGAGGTGAAAGTTATGGTAAAGTTAATAATTAAAAATAAAATTAAAGAGATAACTGCCGGCGAAATATTTAAAATGTTTATTACTTCGGGAAGTGGAAATTATACAATAGAAACTAATGAGTTTTTAAATGCTACGGAAACGAATGGAACCATAATTGTATTAGCTGTTAAGCCCGGAGCAGGAAAAATAACCATTACCGATAACGCAACACAGCAAACACAAGAAATTGATATTCAAGTGTTGGTTAAAATTCCTGATTTAACCATTGAAGACAGAGAGGGAATTTTAATTAAAATTGATGGTACTGAAACCTATAAAATACTTACCGGTAGCGGTGAATACGAAGTAGAATCAAATGAATTTGTTGAAACAACCCTTGGCAGTGATAACATTATTACAGTAAAAGGATTGCAAGAAGGAGTAGGTGTTGTTAATATAAGAGATAAAAAGACCGAACAGTTAAAACAAATTTATGTGTCTATTATTCCTAAAGTACAACAAGCTGTTGTAATGGAAACCAAAAAATCAAAAGGAGACTATATTGATGTAAAAGTTGATGCCGATGCAAAATATAGAGATGCTATTTGGATCGACTTAAACGACAATCAAAAGAAAGATAAAGGGGAAGGTTTTTCTAAATATGGAGAATTTTTAAGATTCAAGGTAGATGCAAAGAAAATTAGTGTTTACGGAAAAGTAGAATATCTTACTGTGCCATACGGTGATTTAACCTATATAGACATTAGTGGAAACCAAACATTAACCACGTTCTATTGTTATAGTAGTGGATTAAATAGTTTAGATGTAACCAAAAACCCTAACCTTAAAGTGCTTGGTTGTATGGGGAATAATTTAACGGCAATAGATTTATCAAATAATCCTAATTTAGAGAATTTGGCAATTAAATCGAATAAAATTACATCTTTAGATTTAAGTAATTGTCCAAACATGAAAAGAGTTACTGCAAGTTATAACGAATTAGTATCGGTTAATTTTACAAACAATAAAAAGTTAGAAAAGATACTTATTGATCACAATAAATTAACGGCATTAGATGTAAGCAATTTGAATTATTTGACGAATATAAACTGTGCATCTAATCAATTAACTAGTTTGAATATTGATGGATGTATATCTCTTGTTGATTTATATTGTGTAGATAACAAACTAACTGCTTTGAATACTTCTGATAATAGAAATCTTGAAGAATTATCGTGTTATCAGAATCAAATAACCGCTTTAGATATTTCTAATAATAAAAAGCTAACTTATATCTCTATTCATTCAAACCAAATTAAGGAGCAGGCAATGGGCGATATTGTAAATGCTTTACCTACAATTAAGGGATTTGTTGCGAAATTTCGTGTAGTGTATTACAAAAAATCAAAACGAACCAATGTTTGTACTAAAGCACAAGTTGATATTGCTTCCGGTAAAGGTTGGTATGTTCAAGATAGCTCAGGAAATGGTTATAAAGGAGAATAAAACAGAATATATAAAGCTGTTTTTATATTATGGAAACAGCTTTATAAAAAGATAAACAATTTAGAATTTTTAATCAATTAAATTACATTACATGAAAAGAACTTTTTTATTATTGTTGACAATAACAAGTTTGTTATTTGCAACATCATGTACTACTTCAGATGAAGAGGCAAGTACAATGTTACAATTATCGGAAACTGAAATTAGTTTCTCGAATGAAGCAGGAGAAGAGACAATAACCGTTTCTACTGATGCAGAAAACTGGTCGGTAATTGGTTCTGCCAATTGGTTAGATGCTGTTCGCAATGGAAATACTTTCACTGTAACAGTAAAAGAAAATAAAACGATTGAAGCAAGAACCGGCAAAATTATGGTGGTTGCAGGTAAGGCTAATGCAATGGTATATATCGAACAAAAAGCAGCTAAAACTTATGCCAATATTGATAATGGTGTTTTAGATGTTAACTTTCATGCCAATAAATATGTTGTTGATGTAGATGCTAATTCAAAAGAGTGGGACGTAACTACCGATAATGATTGGTTTACTGTAACCCCTAAGCCTTATAAAGGAGAGTTATTGATTCAAGTTACCGAAAACGAAAGCAGAGTGGAACGTGCCGGAAAAATAATTTTAAATATTGGAGGTAAATTAAACAAAGAAATTACCATACAACAAGATGGTATGATGTTCTTTATTTTACCCTATACGGTAATAGGTAATGGAATAAAAGATATTAAGAAATTTGAAAAAGCTCGCGGTAGTGAACTTTTTATGCAACCTGAGGGAGCAAATAAATTCTTCTGGGGATTTAGAACTGAAAGTGAACTTTTCAATGAGATTCATTATGGCATAGATAACAATAAGTATGTGTTATCAAAGGTTTTTATTGCCAGTAGATCTATGTTCGACAGTGAGTATGCCAATTTTATGGCTTACATGACAAAACAAGGGTTTGTTGAACAGAACGATGGTTCTTTCTTTAGCGACGAATTGGAGTTAAAGGCCTCTATCAATTTATCGAATACTAAACCTTATGTGCTTTATCAGTATGCTCCAAAACAGGAAAAAGCATATCCTACATTTACCAAATTCCCTTACGGATATACAGGCTGGGGTATGGGTAAGACCAATATTGATGTATATGAAGCTGAACATGGCGGAACGTTAAACGACAAGGCGTCTAGTATTGATAAGAAACCTGATTACGATTTCTTGTATTATGATGTAGCATCTAATAATGATGAAGCACCCCAAGCAAGAACTTACTTTGTATTTAAAACCGAAAAATATGGATTTAAGGTAGGTTTGGGACAGACAGCACAGTATTTCTACGATAATATTAATATGGTTGCATTCCAAGGAAAAGATGGATTTTTCTACTTAACCAAAGAGTTTAAAGCACTTTGCGAGAAAGAAGGTTTTGTTTATGTAGGAATAAACCCACGAACCAGTTATATTGAATATAAAAATGAGAAGAAGCAATTAGGATTACGTGTGTTTGCAACTGTTTTTGAAGGCGATACCAAACCAAGTGCCGATCTTCGAGTTTATACTTTAGATAAGGCTACATCAAGTAATTATACAACAGCAGTTGATAATACTATGCCTAAGAAATATTTAAAGAAATTCGATTTATAGAAATTTCCCAATAGAAAAATTGAATAAAGTACCCCTTGAAACAGAGGGGGACTTTTCACTATAATTCATTAAAATAAAAACATAAAATATGTATAAAATAACAGTTAAATATTTTCTTTGTTTCCTTTTGCTTGGGTTATTTGCCGCTTGCGATAACGACGATGCTTTATTAGACCAAGCTCCGGAAACACAGAAACAGGTAAAAGGTAGCTATGCTTCTGCTCCTTTGGTGTTAGACCATAAAATTAAAGGGGTAATTAATGTTAAATTATCTGAAGCAATAGGAGAAGATATTGCTATTCACAGCAAAAACCAAATGGTACAGTGTAGTGCAACACCACTTAATGCACTTTTGGGTAAGATTCGTGCGAAGAAAATGACTCGTCTTTTCCCTTATGCCGGAAAATATGAAGAGAGAACTCGAAAAGCAGGCTTGCATCTTTGGTATAGAGTTGAATTCGACGAAGAGGTTTTGGTTAATGTTGCAATGGCTGAAGCTCAAAAAATAGAAGGAGTACAAATGGTAGAGGAGGAATATCCTATTATTTTGCCTTCTTATTCTGTAGCAAAAGCTGTAAAAGCAGCGATTCAACCTAACGATGAAGATGAGGAATTTCAAGAGCCGTATAACGACCCTTACTTAGGTATGCAATGGCACTATAATAACCGCGGAATATTTCCTAAGTCGGTAAAAGGTGCTGACGTAAATCTATACAAAGCTTGGGAAGTAACAACAGGAACTCCAAATGTTATTGTTTCGGTTGTTGACGGCGGTATAGATGTTGCTCACGAAGACTTGGTTGCCAGTATGCATGTGAACGAGGCAGAAAAAAACGGACAACTAGGAGTTGATGATGATAATAATGGTTATATTGATGATATTTACGGTTACAACTTTGTTCAAGATAAAGGTGAAATCGAATATCATAATCACGGAACACACGTAGCCGGTACTGTGGCTGCACGTAATAACAACGGAATTGGTGTTGGCGGTGTAGCCGGAGGAAACGGTACTGCCGATAGCGGAACTCGATTAATCAGTTGTCAAATATTTCATTCGCAACTTGGCGGTAGCGGTAAAGGACATCTTGCTATAAAATATGGTGCCGATAATGGTGCTGTAATTAGTCAGAACTCTTGGGGATACCCATATCCCGGACCGGGTGCAATGCCGGCTCCTGTACAAGAGGCTATCGACTATTTTGTTAAATATGCCGGTTGCGATAATAATGGAAATCAGTTGGCAGATTCGCCAATGAAAGGTGGTATTGTAATATTTGCTGCCGGAAACGACGATAAAGACTTTAAATCGTACCCTGCAATGTACGACAAAGCGGTTGCTGTTTCGGCAATGGCTCCCGACTTTACCAAAGCTTTCTATTCAAACTTCGGTACTTATGTAGATATTATGGCTCCCGGAGGAGACGATCGTTATCCTAATGGAAAAGTATTAAGTACGCTTCCTAATAACGACTATGGCTATATGCAAGGAACTTCAATGGCGTGTCCTCACGTATCGGGTATTGCTGCTTTGGTGGTATCTAAGTTTGGTGGTCAAGGTTTTACTCCCGACCAAGTGCGTAAGCGTTTATTAACCGGATTACGTCCTGTAAACATCGACAAAACAAATCCTAAATACAAAGGAAAATTAGGTGTTGGTTATATTGATGCTTTCCGTGCATTATCGGTGAACAAAAATAAGAAGCCTGGAAATCCTAAATTTTTAGAGGTAACTCCTGATTTTATTACTGTTGATTTAAAATGGACTGCCGTTGAAGACGAGGATGACGAGACTCCGGATGTATATCGTTTATACTATTCAAAAGAAAAATTAGATGCTAGCAACTATGCTAATGCCGATTTTATTGAAGTTGGTGCTGCCGGTTATAAAGAAGGAGATGAAATTGCATATACTTTAGAGAATTTAGAGTTGAATACCCAATATTATATGGCATTAGAAGCTATTGATCGTTGGGAATTAAAATCGGAGGTAGTTTTTACTGAAGCAAAAACCAAAGAAAACCTTGCTCCTGTTCTTACCAAAGAAAACGATGAGCCAATTAAGGTAACCAACAATCAGGTTAAAATTCTAAAAGTAAAAGTAGAAGACCCTGAAGGTCAAGCATGGAAATATCGTGTAGAGGGACATCAAACAGGTGTTATTATTAACAAAGAAGATGAATATTTAGTATTTAAATTTAGAGTGGTAGAGCCTTTAGGTGATTTCAATCTAAAACTAGTTGTAACAGATATTTACAATACTAAATCAGAATTGGAGATTCCTTTTACATACTATAAAAACGAAGCTCCTAAATTGGTAAAGAAATTCGATAAAATGTATTTCCCTGTAAACAAAGCAGGTAAAATCGATTTGTCTAAATATTTTGTGGATAAAGAGGGACAAAAAATAACCTACACCTTAAAAATTGGAAACAGCGATGTTGTTGGTGCAACAGTAGCCGATAATATGCTTACTGTAAATCCAAAGAAATTAGGTTACACTACCATTAGAATTGTTGCTGCTGATACCGAAGGAGCTACTGCAAAGGCTACTATTATGTTACAGGTAGTAAACAATGATATTGTTTACGTGGCTTACCCTGTGCCGGTTAAACGTTACTTGAATGTACGTTTAAGCGATGAAGTTACCGATGCTAAATTAACTGTTCGTACAGTTACTGGAACTGTAGTATTATCAAAATCGTATGTGTTAACCGAAGGTAACCGTTTAGTAACTTTAGATTTAGGTAAAGTATCAGGTGGAACTTATGTTCTATATGCTGAAGCTAACGGAAAAACTTACAAACAAACATTCATAAAATATTAATAAAAAAACGCTTCGCTAAAAGAGTAAAAGGCTTTTAGCGAAGCATTTTAAATTAGTAATTAACAATTAGTAATGAGTAATAATTCCTTTGCGAATTTTGTGTGTACTTTGTGTTCTTCATGATTAAATTTATGTAGTAATGATATTAATCGGAGATTAAAATTGTTAATTACGAATTGCTAATTAAACTAACAGTCAAAGGCTAAAAGCTAACAGCTAATAGCTAAAGGCTAAAAAAATAAACATATGAAGAAAATATTATTAACAATAGCTCTTATGGCTTGTGGTGCAGCAGTATTTGCACAGGGAGGAAGTTTATCGTTTTTACGCGTAAATGCCGATGCTCGCACCGCAGCAATGGGTAATGCTTCTATGGGGGAAGCAACAGGAATGTATCTTTACACCAACCCAACCTCATTTTTACAAGATAGTTCCAATCGTTTTTACGGAGCTTACACCTTAGGATTACTACCAAAGGCTGAAGGTGATCAAATTTTTTATCACGGAGCATCGTTTGGATATAAGCATGGCAAACAAGCCTTTATGTTAGGTATGCGTGCTCTACACGGAGCAGAAGTAGCTAAAATGAGTGAAGCAGGAACAATAGGAAAACCGATTAAGCCTTACGATTATGCTTTAGATTTAAGTTATACACGTGATTTAGGCGGTAATTTTTCTGCTTACGTAACCGGAACTTTTGTTCAGTCGTATATTGGTAAAACAGCATTTACCGGAAGTGCAAGCGGAGGAGTT
>PDWJ01003737.1_pt1 | contig 14236 bp, 10 predicted proteins | sample 1430881 | NCBI WGS metagenome assembly PDWJ01 (sample SAMN01162460, study PRJNA174530) | Oral metagenome, whole genome shotgun sequencing project. | biome: Marine environment; feature: Marine mammal; material: Swab sample of the gingival sulcus; isolation source: swab sample of gingival sulcus... | reverse complement strand
CATTTGGGATGTCCTTGTTTTTTGTTTGCTTTGTACACAAACACTCTACAACAAGTACATCCCGTTTTCTACTGTTTTTTCAAAATGCCAAACTCAAGAAACCGCGCACTGAAGTGCGCACTACGAACTTTGATGTGCTTTAAGCGCGTAAAAATAGCGCACTGAAACTAGTTGTTTGTAGTACGCGCTTTAGCGCGTAAAACAGCGCACTGAAGTACGCACTACGAACTTTAATGTGCTTTAGCGCGTAAAACAGCGCACTGAAGTACGCACGACGAACTTTGATGTGCTTTAAGCGCGTAAAAATAGCGCACTGAAGTGCGCACTACGAACTTTGATGTGCTTTAGCGCGTAAAAACAGCGCACTGAAGTGCGCACTACGAACTTTGATGTGCTTTAGCGCGTAAAAACAGCGCACTGAAGTGCGCACGACGAACTTTACGCGTAAAAACAGCGCGAGGGTATCTGGTTTCTTTTGTTAACCTCAAAGGATAATGAGTGCTAACAGCACTTGATACCTGACAACAACTGTTGCCAAACACACCAACATTTAGGAGAAAGATACGATGACACGAACAATCGTCGCCCTTGATGGCGACCAAACTGGGCAGGAACTGCTAGAGGAAGCATTACGGGTATTAGACCCCAATGTCATCCGTTTTGATGTAGATTTTTTGCACTTTGATTTAAGTCTGGCAAACCGACAAGCAACTAAAAACCAAGTTGTTCATGACGCAGGTAAAGCGATTCGCAAGCATAAAATCGGGTTGAAAGCAGCAACTATCACGCCAGAGACTCAAGGAGATGTGGGCAGTCCAAACCGTATTTTGCGTGAAGAAATTGATGCTGAAGTGATTTTGCGCACCGGTCGTCGTATTCCGGGTGTACGCCCAGTAAGCGGCGTCTACTCCCCCATCAGTGTCGTGCGCATGGCACGGGATGGCTCGTATGGTGCCAAAGAGTGGCGCGAAGGGGAAGAAGGCGCGTTACATGAATGTGCATTCCGCACTGAGAAATTAAATCGCCTTGTTTGTCGTGATGTGGCTGAATACTCTTTTTTGCACGCGCGCAAGAATGACGCCAAAGTGTTTGGTGGCTCTAAATACACAGTCAGTCCCGTGTACGAAGGTATGTTCAAAGAGGAACTCGATAAAGCTGCTAAACGCTACCCAGATGTCCGCTACGAACCACAACTCATCGACGCCACTTTTGCCTTGCTGTTGGCAACCACTGGCGAACCGATGGTCATCCCCAGCTTAAATCGGGATGGCGACTTGCTCTCGGATCTGGTTTTGCAAATGTTTGGCTCCATCGCTGGGTCTGAATCGATGGTTATCTCAGTTGATGATGCTGGCGAGGTGGACTGTGTGATGGCTGAAGCACCCCACGGCACCGCGCCCACCCTTGAAGGCCGTAATGCCGCTAATCCGATGGCTATGATTCTGGCTGGTGCCGGTTTACTTAGCTATCTCAAGGAGCCTGAAGCCAAACAAGCCAGCCGTGCCATTTATGAAGCCACCCTTGAAGCTGTTTATGATGGCATTCGCACCGCCGACATCGGCGGCAATGCCCGCACTGATGAGTTCACCAATGAGGTGATTCGTCGGGTGAAGTCTAAATTGGAAGTGTGGGCGGCGTTGGCTTAGTGACTGTAACGAGTGTCATCTCTGGCGGGCAGAGGAAACGCACGCGCGGTGCGCTCAAGCCTTCTAACCCAATTCCCCGACTGATGTACAGGTGGGTGCGACCTATTTTGTAAGAGCCCATGACAAAACGGCGGCCTAGCTGCGAACTGGTTAGTAGGGGGCCAAGGAACGGCAGACGCACCTGGCCGCCGTGGGTATGACCGCACAAGTAGAGATCAATGCCTTGTTCAGCCGCTTCTGGCATAATTTCAGGCGAATGGGCCAGTAACAATTGAGGTGCGTCTTGGGGGGCAGCTTGAGCCAGTTTTGTCATCCGTTCTCGATCAACTGGCAGGTTATGGGTGAAGTCCATGCCGATGATGGTGAGGTAACGGCCGTTTCCCATAGCTATCTTGCGCCATTCTCCACGCATCAACTCAATTGGCAAGTCTGCAAACAAAGGGGGAATTGTTTCCCGCAGATCCACCGGCGGGCTGCCCAACACGGCATACACGCCATAGGGCGCTTCAATCTGGCTCAACAAGTCATGAACCTGCGCCAATGTTTTCGGGTCTCGGTTGTTTGACAAGTTAACAAAATCCCCCGAAATAACGACCAAATCAGCATCGGTGGCTTTTACAATGTCCAGAACCTGTGCTTCCCGTTTCGTCAGGTATTCCACGTGTAAATCAGTGATATGCAGTATCCGAATCGGTTCTGAATCAGGGGGAAGCCGGTCAGTTGTAACCGTCAATGTCGTCAGGGATAGGTTGAAGGGCTCCACCGCCGTGCCGTACCATAGCAGAATGGTGCCGATCAGTTGGATAACGGCCGTTACGCCCAAACATATCGTCCAGTCCACAAACAGCCCCGCCACGCCCAACACAAAGGCTATCGCCAAGCGCGGCACAGCAAACACAAACAGTTGTGCCTGCCAGGAGCCAAACGAAATTTCCCGTCGCGGCAAAGAAATCAACCAAAGCGCATCCGTGAAAGTGAAGATAGCCATGAGAGAGAAAAGGGAAAGAGCAGCAACAACACCGCTCGCCAGCAAACCCCACACCAGCGCCACTACGCCAATCCCCAAAAACATCACCCAAACCACTTTCCACAGCGGCCACAAAGCCGGTTTATTAAAAACCAACATCAACTGATGCAGCCAACCATCCACCAACACATCCTGATTCAAATCAATCGGCACACCATCATCCAATATCCAACGTTCATTTACCATTTGTTCAGTCAATTTGTCACACCTCGATAAGGACTGACGATGAAATGAAATAAAATAGGGAATGGCATCGTCAGTTTCAAGGAACGGTATAGAAACGACTTCGTCGCCCTATTCAATTTCCGTTCCCCAGGGCACTTTACAAAACACCCATTTGGCAAAACAAATAACACGAAACCCAAAAATCACCAAATCCGGCACAAGAATTACTCCACAATCATCCTTAACTGGAGAGATTTTTCCCCTCCATGTTCTTTGCCTGCTCTACAGTTTGCTTTTCCGAACAGACGTTTTTGTGGTAAAACTACGCAAAATTTAAGATAACTCGAGGATACGCATGACACTAAAATATCCAGAAAAAATCAAAATCGCCCACCTTCCTACACCATTGGAAGAAATGAAGCGGTTAAGCAAACATCTGGGCGGACCTCGTCTTCTCATCAAGCGTGACGATCAGACCGGCCTCGCTACCGGTGGCAACAAAACACGCAAACTAGAATACCTCGTTGCCGATGCTCAGGCGCAAGGTTGCGACCATCTCATCACCACTGGAAGCCCACAGAGCAACCATTGTCGTCAAACGGCCGCCGCCGCCGCTCGGGTTGGTATGGGGTGCAGTGTCGTGCTTGACGGGCAGGAGCCAAATGGAATCACGGGCAATCTCCTGCTCGACAAACTCCTCGGTGCCTATGTTTATTGGACTGGAGAACGCACCCGAGCAGAAAAGATGGATGAGGTCGCCGAAGAGCAGCGTGTTTTGGGGCACAAACCGTATGTTATTCCACTAGGTGGCTCCAATGTGATGGGAGCCACAGGGTATGTCTGCGCCATGAGCGAACTCAGTGAGCAGCTCAACATGCAGCAGATCAACGTCGATTTCATCGTTGTCGCCAGCAGCAGCGGTGGCACCCAGGCTGGCATGGTACTTGGCGCAGAAATCTTCGACTGCAAAGCGCAAATCCTGGGTATCAGCATCAACCACGAAGCGTCCGCTCTCAAAACACAAATCGCAGCATTGGCAACAGCAACGGCTGCTCATCTCAACATCCCCCAAATCGCCCTCGCCAACAAAGTAGAAGTGAACGACGACTACCTGGAAGGAGGCTACGCTGTAGTGGGTGAAACGGAACGAGAAGCTATCAAAATGGTCGCTCAACTGGAAGGCATCCTGCTTGACCCCGTCTACACCGGACGCGCCATGGGCGGCCTCATCGACCTCATCCGCTGGGGCGCTTTCACCCGAGGTCAAACTGTCCTCTTCTGGCACACAGGCGGCGCAGCAACCCTGTCTGCCTTCGCCGATAAGCTAATTTAACACCTGACATCGGCTTATGCTTTTATTTGGAGCAGATAATAGATAAGAACCAAAGAATGGACTGGAAAATGCGCTCAACAAGAGAAAACGGCCGTTTCCCACGCCTATCTTGGTTTATGAATAGACTCACACCCAAACGCGCCCGTTGGTTGTCCCTCACCTTGTTTATGGTCGCCCTGCTATCCCTACTTGGCCTGGGCGCCCTCAAAAGTCGCCGTGATTACCTGACGCGAGGCATCCCCGCTAAACTGCCCGGCCCCATCGCCCATGCTGGCACACAGCCAGGCCTTAACGTTTACCTCAACCAGTATGATGACGAGGAACTGGCTGAAAACCTGGCACAAATTGCGGCCGCTGGTTTCCAACACGTCAAGCAACCTTTTTACTACAGTGAGAATTTTGATTGGGACGAAGCAGACAGGGTGATAACGGCCGTTACTGAGGCCAATCTCAGCCTGACTTCCCTGCTCGACGGCAACCCCGCAAACAACTTCGCCCCTCCCGCCAATCCCAATGACTACGCGCAATGGGTCGGCCAATTTGCCCAACGGTACGGTGAACAAATCCAAAACTACATCATCTGGGATGAACCCAATCTAACCACCCACTGGGGCAATCAACACGTCAACCCCATTGAATATGCGGCGCTGCTCACAGCTGCCAGCGCCGCCATCCGTAACGCCGACGCCGACGCCATCATCATCGCAGCCCCCCTGGCTCCCAACGAGGAAACAGGTCCGCAAAACCTGGCTGACCACCTTTACCTGCAACAACTTTACGAAGAAGGAGCCAGCAACGCCTTTGACGTAGCTGCGGGCAAACCATACGGCTTCCACACCAGCCCCAACGACCGTACAGTTGAAAACAGCACACTCAACTTCAGCCGTCTCATCCTCATGCGTGAAGTGATGGTACAAAATGGTGATAGCGACAAAGCACTTTGGGCTGGCAATTGGGGCTGGAACAGCTTACCAGAGGGCTGGACAGGGAATCCCTCCGTTTGGGGGCAAGTCAGCGCTCAGGAGCAAGCCAATTGGACATTGGCTGCCTTAGCACGAGCAACAAAAGAGTGGCCCTGGGCAGGCATCCTATTCCTAGAAAACTGGGAACCAAATGCGCCAGAGGAAGATGCGCAATGGGGGTTTAGTGTCAAAAGATTAATAACCGAAAATTCAACGATTAAAGATTCAATAACCAACTTCCAATCTTCAATCTTCAATCTTCAATCTTCAATTGCCCCGCCCGGTTTCCACCTCGCTTCCCCAGATGCTCCAGCGCAAGTGTACGAAGGGGGCTGGCGCTTTTCACCAGCGTTTGGCGCAGATATTAGCCAGACAGCAGAGGGCGAAACGCCAGATAAAGTGACGTTTACTTTTTGGGGCACAGAAGCAGGGCTGCGGGTGCGGCGGGCAAACTTCCGGGCACGGCTCAACATCACCGTGGACGGCGAGCCCGCCAACGCTTTGCCTCAAGATGAACATGGTGCCGCTCTCATTCTCACAGCACCCGACCCCGACAAAGATTACCTGACAATTGAAACTGCTGCCACTGACTTAGAACCGGGTGTGCATGTCATGGAGATCAGAGCAAATCGGGGCTGGAACCAGTGGGCACTGCATGGCTTTTCGGTGCGTTATGTGCCCACAGCTCCGGTTTGGCCTGTATCGCTTTTGGCGGGAACGGCCGTTCTCGCCCTTGCCCTCGCCATTTACACAGCCACCCAGGCGCACTGGGGGGCCTGGCTGCAGGAAAAGACACGCTGGTATGCCAATTTGAGTGCGCAGGTACAAGTGGGAATAACGGCCGTTACGGCTGCCATGATCGCTTTAACCGGTTGGCTGACATGGGGTGCCCAAGCGGCAGGCATGTATCGTCGCCTGGGCGATGGCGGGCAAATTGCCCTGACCGCCGGAGCCGCAGCCATTTTTTATGTGGCGCCCAGTTTTTACGTATACGGGGCGGCACTGCTCATCCTGTTTCTGCTCATTTACTTTCGTCCCGCCTGGGGCGTGGCTCTCATCGCCTTCTGCATCCCGTTTTACGTGCCCCCATTGCCCAAAGCCATCTTTCAATATCGCTTTTCACCCGTAGAAATCTTTACACTGGTCACACTGGGAGCGTGGTTATTACGAAGGATAACTGATTGGCGCATAAAGATTGACGATGCGCCAACCAGGCTACAGACCAACAGACAAGCAGGCACACTTACCAGCTCCGTCGATTGGGCTGTATTCGCGCTGGTAGCGGTGGCCACAGTTTCATTATTTTTTGCAGAATGGCTGGGTGTGGCAACGAATGAATGGCGCCTGGTAGTTGTAGAACCGGCATTATTTTATCTGCTGCTGCGCGGCGTGAACTTGAAAGACGAGGAGATGTGGGTGGTACTCGATGCATTTATCCTGAGTGGGCTAATATTGGCGTTGATTGGCTTATATCAATATCTCTTTGTGCCAGCAAGCCTGATTACAGCAGAAGGTGGATTGATGCGGGTGCGCTCCATTTTTGGTTCACCCAATAACCTGGCACTTTATTTGGGACGAATGCTGCCCTTGTTGGCGGCTATGCTGCTCTCAGGCAAGGAAAACGGCATCCGACGCTGGGTTTACACTTTATGCCTCTTGCCAATGACACTGGCGGTGCTGCTCAGTTTTAGCAAAGGGGCTTTGATTCTAGGCCTTCCCGCCGCGTTTCTTTACATCTTCTGGCGCTGGCAGCAAACTAACGGCCGTTCTACCTGGCCCTGGTTCATTTTGTTTGGAATACTGGGCGTGGTCGCCTTTGTGGTAGCGCTGCAAATTCCCCAAATCGCAGGGCGAATAGACCCCCGCAGTCAAACTGGCTTCTTCCGCCTTAACCTGTGGCAAGCCAGCCTCAACATGGTCAAAGAGCATCCCTGGTTTGGCGTCAGTCTGGATAACTTCCTCTACGCTTATCGCGGACGCTACATTTTGGATGCAGCATGGCAGGAACCCAATCTCAATCATCCCCACAATATCTTTCTCGACTTTGCCACCCGGCTGGGGCTGGTGGGTCTCCTCGTAGGCTTCTGGCTGTTTGCGGAAGCAGGTAGGCGATTATGGCGCAAGGCGGAACAAGTAACGGCCGTTTGGCAACCCGTGTTCATAGGCTTTGGCGGCGTGTTGGTCGCCATCATAGGCCACGGCCTCGTTGACCACAGCTTTTTCCTGGTGGATCTGGCATATGCGTTTATGCTGATGTTGGGAACGGCCGTTTGGTTAGAAGAAAAAAAGCCAAAAGATTAAAAATTGAAGATTCGCAGCAAGGCACATTTTAACCTTTGAGCTTCAATCTTTCCCCAGCCGCTCCCGCAACTTTCCCCAAATGGTCGTGTTTTTGATTACAGTTCTATTCAGTTCGTGGTAGAATTAACGCTTGAAAACTCGTCCACTGCCTCAACAATCTAGCAGTTGACTAAAGAAAGATCACTCTGAAGGAGAAAGTTTAATGAGCGACACCCAAGAACGCGTAACCGCAATCATTGTAGATTTGTTAGGTGTAAACAAAGAACAGGTTGTAGCAGAAGCCCGCTTTCGTGAGGATTTAGAAGCAGATTCTTTAGATCTCGTCGAATTGATCATGGCTTTTGAAGAAGAATTTGAAGGCGAAATTTCTGACGAAGAAGCCAAAAAAATCACAACCGTCGGCGAAGCTATCACTTACATCAACGAACGTATGCGTGCCTAGTGACCATCTAAAAATGAGTCCCCGTTTTTCAGGGGGAAAGGTCACCGAAAGCGCATCCATCCATTTCGTCACTTATTTATAAGACCTATACAAAACAGCGCTCAGGAGAAAACTTCACGTTTCTTCTGAGCGTTTTTGATGTCCTTAAACGAAAGCCTAACCACGAAGTGAAGGAGCAGCACTATTGGGGGAACAGCGACACAGACAGAACCAGGGGGAAGGCGGCTTGCCCATTCAGGTTGAGCGTCTACATGCACCCAACACCCTTTTACCGCTTGAACTGCCAGAGGGAAACGGCCGTTATGCCCAAACATCCCACCGAATTTAGAATCAGCCCCCAGCCTACACCAACCGGCACACCAAAGACGCTGCTCACATACGGGCGCACTTGCGCGAGGTAATACCACAACGGCAGCACTGCCCCCATAAATGCCAAAATCGCCAGCAGCCCCCCCGGCAGCCACGTCCACTTTGTCACCAGCTTCTTGCCATACAACGCCACCAAAATCACCGTGAGCACCACCAGGCCAATGAAAGCCACACGCAGCACATATTGGCTGCGGTACGCCCCCGCCAGATCTTCTAAATTCGGAAAAGCAAGCAGACTCACCAGCATGGCCAAGGCACGCATCGTCCAGGTTTGCCAACGGCCGTTTTCCCAGCCCATTGTCAGCACAACCAACATCAAACCCAGGATGATTGGCGGCAAGTAAAAAAGGTCACGGATGGCACCCACGCCCAAAAACTTGATCCACTCCCCCAGCTCCACGCCCAAAAATTGCAGCCCTGCCGCTGGCCCCGGCAGCCACACAGAGAGATAACCAATAAAAACGGCCGTTAAGCCAGCTAACAACAAGCGTTCTTGATTTTGCGTTCTCAAATACATTCCTCAAAAATGTATGGCCAAGGGACAAAAAGAGCCAATCAACCCTCTGCTGCCACCATTTTTCATGCCATCGTCATACAAATCACGCCTCAAAATGCTCTGCAAACTGCGCTTGCAGCTGCCCATCCTCAGTCGCTTGCTCGGCAAAAAACTGCTTTAAGCTGGGGCTCTGCCGTTGGCGCAGAGCCAGCATCGCCACAGCCTTAATGTCGCCTGGCTCAACTGTGGTGCGAGCGTCAGCGGCCGCATGTGCCCGCGCAGCCTCAAACAGCGTAATCTCCGCTCGTGTGGAATCAATGGCAACACTTTCCACCAAACGCAGCCCCAACGCCCTGGCTGCTTCGCCAATTTTCACCTGGGGCAGCAGTTGAATTGCCGCCTGGATTTCGGCAGCCAACATCAGCGTACTTTCGGCATAAGCGGCGGCCAACGCTTCAGGGTCGCGCCGATATGCCATAGCCACTTCATACGCCTGATAACGGCGGTCTTTGCCATCCAGACCACGCACGATGGCACGCAAGCCAAAACGATCCATCAACTGTGGGCGCAGTTGTCCTTCCTCTGGGTTCATGGAACCGATAAGCAAGAATCGCGCCCGATAGCGCAGCTTCATCGGTCCCCGCCGCACTGTGTAATGCCCTTGTGCCGCCGCATCCAAGATGGCGTCAGTAATGGCGTCATCGAGCAAGTTCACCTCGTCGATGTAGAGGACATGACCATCTGCATGACCCAAAATGCCCCGTTCTAAACGGACGCGCTGCTGCTCCAGGGCTATGCGCTCATTAACGCCCCCTACCACGTCGTCTAAACGGGAGTTGAGAGGCAGTTCCATAATGCGCACGCGATCCACCACAGACAGCGGCTCGCCATACCCTACTTTTTGGGCGCAATCTTCGCAAATGGCATCCATGCCTTCTGCCTCGACCATTTCTTCGGTACAGCCAAATATGCACAAACTGCGTTCAACCTGGGGCAGCAAATCGGTGAGGGAACGAACGGCCGTTGTTTTTGCCGTTCCCCGGGGTCCAATGAGAAGCACGCCGCCCACCCGCGGGTTGATGATAGAGAGGGTGAGCGCCAGCTTCATCTCATGCTGCCCTACAATCGCCAAAAAGGGGAAAGGCTCCACATCAGCCAGGCCATAATCCTCTTCAGGCATATCTGTAATACGGTGTGCCGGGGCTTGCAACAATATATCGAGTAAGCGAGAACGTTGTTGGGTCATCAAATACCTTTTGGGGCACGCTGCAAACGCTTGACACGACGATCTTCCGCTTCTTGGCAGCGTCTGATTTCATCTTCTGATTCACAAATAATTGGCGGCACCGGTGTCGGATGGCCGTTTTCATCTAAGGCCACATAGACAAAGTAAGCGGTGTTGGTATGTGTCACCTCGCCCGTCAACACATTCTCGGCAGCAACCACCACCCGTGTTTCAATGGAGGTTGTTCCTGTCCAGGTTACTTCGGCTGTCACCGTCATCAAATTGCCAATGTTGACCGGCGAAAGAAAAGTCATGGAGTCCACTGTCACTGTCACCACAGGCATACGAGCATGTTTGACGGCGGCCATGCCCCCTGCTTCGTCGCACAACTTCATGATGATACCGCCATGCACATTGCCCAGCACGTTGGCATCCGTTGGCCCCATCGACTGCGTCAGCACCACCCGTGATTCTTCAACTCGTTTTCCTTGCATATATCTTATTCCGTCATGCTCACGTCAACTGAAATTGACCATTGCCCCAAGACGCAGGACGAATGATTGGCCTCTAGTCAGTTGTGTATTGTCAATCCTAATCCATATCTGGCCTGGTCTCTGAAATAAACAGTAAACGCTCTGGATGTTCTTCAAACATGTCAATGTATTGATGGGGGAGAGCGCGTAACATTGGTGCCAGTGGCATACTGGACGGTAAACTGGGGCACTCCGGTCGCGGGGGGGCTTCCAGGCGAGGTTTTTCCGGTTTGGTGCGTTTACGGAGCAGCCGCCTGTCATCGCTCAAGAAGCCCAAGTACATGCCTGCCGGATCGTACACGTCCCGACCCTGGGTAAAGCCAAGCCATTCGCCATCAGCATTAAACAAGTGCCCACCATAATAAACGCCTACCCACTCGCCATCACTTCTGTAAATTGGTTGCATGAATCGTCTCCTATGCTTCCATCTGACTGCTAAGACATCCTTTGTCACGCTTTGTGCATTACAAAGGTATATGGTGCATTATAATTTCCCCTCTCAACCTAAGCAAGGTTGCCTCCTCCACGATTGAGCTGTATGACCAGACGCCTGACAAGGAGAGGGAAAATGGCTCATCGAACAACAGAGAGGGCACAGGCGGTAGGTTTTTAATGTGGCAGTTGCTGATCCAGTTCGTGGGGATTGGTGATGGGCTGTTGGCAAATGAAACGGCGGCAGATGTAGGCTGTGGCCTGGCCTTCGATTTGGGGACGGTCAGCCAGCAGGGGCACGACATCGCCGCTGAGGCCAACGGCCGTTACTAAACTTGGTCGGTAGCGATTATGAGCCATTTCTAGCATTGCCATCGTGCCGGTTTTGCCAAATTGGCCGGCAATGGCCAGTTCTTGTGGCTCACTCAAGATGAAATCAGCGGCGCAGAGCCAGTGAGCAAAGGCGGTGGGGAAATGGGACATACGGCTGACCATGCCGCTTACTGCTTCTTCAGCTGCATCCCAGTAACGGCCGTTTCCTGTGTACAAACTGAGCTTAAGTAAAACTTGCGCCGCCATGGCGTTGCCGCTGGGCATGGCATTATCTTGCATCTCTTTGGGACGCTGAATGAGCGTTTCATGGTCGTCGGAGGTATCAAAAAAGCCGATACCGGAGGGATCTTTGAAGTGTGCCAACATCATGTCGGCCAGTTCTTGCGCCCAAACGAACCATTTTTCATTGAAATCAGTCTGGTAGAGTGCCAGCAAGCCATCGGCGAGATAGGCGTAATCTTCCAGGTAGGCATTGTATTTGGCTTTGGTTCCTGCTTTCCAGGTTCGTAACAAACGGCCAGTGCCAGAGGCTGTCTCTGTGCGCATGTTTTGGTACAAAAATTCAGCGTTTTCTTGGGCAGTCCGAATGTAATCGGGACGGGACAAGAGGCGTGCGGCTTCGGCGAAGGCAGCTAACGCCAAACCGTTCCAGGCGGTTAGCACTTTGTCATCTAATCCGGGCCACACACGCTGTGAACGCACGTCGTACAATTTCTGCCGTGAGGTAGCCAGCCGCGCCTTAAACTCGTCCAGGTTCATGTTGAGTAGATTGGCGACTTCTTCTGGCGCGCGCGGCGTGTTGAGGATGCTCTGACCCTCCCAATTGCCGCGCTCGGTGACATCGTAGTAGAGCATGAACAGCTCGGCATCTTCACCCAAAACCTGGCGGATTTCTTCTGGCTGCCAGACGTAAAATTTGCCTTCTTCGCCGGCGCTGTCGGCGTCGTAGCTGGAGTAGAAACCGCCATCTTTGTGGCGCATCTCGCGCCACATGAAATCAAGGGTTTCAACGGCAATGCGACGATAGAAAGAATCACCTGTCACTTGATAGGCGTGCAGGTAGACCCGCGCCAGCAGGGCGTTATCGTAGAGCATTTTCTCAAAGTGGGGCACGAGCCATTTGCTATCGGTAGCGTAACGGGCGAAGCCGCCGCCCAGCTGGTCATACAGGCCGCCCTGCGCCATCATTTTTAATGTGTGTTCGAGCATGTAACCAGCATCGGCATCATCCAGGCGAGAACCAACACGCAGCAAAAATTCCAGGGTCATGGAGGGTGGGAATTTAGGAGCATGGCCGAAGCCGCCCAGGTCTTGGTCAAAGGCGCGGGTAAGGCCAGCAATGGCGTTTTCGAACAGGGACTCTTCTAGGGCATCACCCTCGCTGCCCTGGTTGAAGACGCGAATGAGACTGTTGGTGAGTTGGGTGGCGTTTTCGTCGATGTCGGCGCGTTGTTCGTGCCAGGCACGGTTGACGCTGGCCAGCACCTGTTGGAAGCTGGGCATGTTGTAACGGGGTGTGGCTGGGAAGTAGGTGCCTCCGTAAAACGGCCGTCCATCGGGCGTGAGGAAAACGGTCATGGGCCAACCACCTTGTCCTGTCATGCTTACCACGGCGCTCATGTAGATGCTGTCCAGGTCGGGGCGTTCCTCACGGTCTACTTTGATGTTGATGAAATACTTGTTCATGTAAACGGCCGTTTCTTCATCAGCAAAGGATTCGTGGGCCATCACATGGCACCAATGGCACGCTGCATAACCGATGCTAAGGAGGATGGGTTTGTCTTGGTCTTGGGCGAGTTTGAGGGCTTCGTGGCCCCAGGGATGCCAGGCAACGGGATTGTCAGCGTGTTGTAACAGGTAGGGGCTGGTTTCTTGAGCCAGGTGGTTGGTCATGAGGATCTCCATTGTGAATTGTGAATGGTGAATTGTGAATGGTGAATTGTGAATGGTGAATTGTGAATGGTGAATTGTGAATGGTGAATTGTGAATGATTGGTTTGTTACGGATAATAGTAGCGGAATTTATGGGAATGCAAAATGAATTTAGGCTTTAGTTTTCGCTAAGTTGGAATTGGTAAAAAGCTTTGAACTATAACTTCTTTAGTTTCTGCTAAGTCGGAATTGGCAAAAAGCTTTGAACTATAACTCAAAGCACTGAACATTAAAAAATCGGTTGAAAGGCCGTGTCAAATTGATGTGAACGGCTAAGTTGGCGCTTTTTGCCGTCGATGAGCTGCCATGCCCTTCGGTAAATGAGCCGCAACCGACGCCTTTTTACAAAGTTTGGGGTCAGAAAGGGCATCTTCAGGAAATTTCTCAGCCGATAAGACGCGACGCAACCGACCCGCGTTTTTGGGGGTGTCTATCCCCAAAGCCAGTTGGTAATGGCGGGAGAATTGCAGCCAAGTCGGTCAAGATATTGCCTAACAAAAATGCCAATTCAGGTAAGCGGCTGCAGTGGTCTATTACGAATGGAAAGTAAGCGACATATTAGCGGCATTGCCCGTGTTGCCAAAATACCTGGACAGAATCTACAGCAATTCATCACCGATTCGCCTTGGTCAGGTGCAGATTTAATCTCGGTGGCGAAGAGTTTGCTGACATGGAGATCGGATGGACTTATAATCAGTAGCATACAACTGAAACAGGGGCATCGACAGTTCATGGCCAAGCTCGGGCAGATTTTATGAGTACACATATGCCAATCTGGATCTTGCAGGCAATGGGACAATAAGGATATAGCGATGAAAAAAGAGACACTACGAACAGTCAACATAAGGCAAAGTTTCATATTAACAACAGCTCTCTTTTGGATGCTTGTTGGTTGTGTGAGTATGGAGCCAACGAGTAACGAAACAAGGGAGATAGTTACCCGCAGCTCTGAATTGGTCAATGAGGTTACTACGCCTGTCACCAGCCCAGCCGTAGACACAGTTTCACCATCTGCGACTCCGTTTGTATTACCAACGGCAA
>PDWJ01003731.1_pt1 | contig 14247 bp, 11 predicted proteins | sample 1430881 | NCBI WGS metagenome assembly PDWJ01 (sample SAMN01162460, study PRJNA174530) | Oral metagenome, whole genome shotgun sequencing project. | biome: Marine environment; feature: Marine mammal; material: Swab sample of the gingival sulcus; isolation source: swab sample of gingival sulcus... | reverse complement strand
AGTCAGACACCGATACCGACAGCCTTTGCAAGAAGCTGAATTAATTAGAAAACCCGAGGGAATGTATATTCTGTTTAAAGAAAAGCAGCGAGGCATAACGGCAGGTCAGTTTGCAGCATGGTACGACAATGACGAACTAATAGGTTCAGGTGTAATCAACGCATAATGCAATTATAAATGGTGCATTTACCGATTGGTATTTGGTATAAACTCGCTAATCATTCTCCAAATTATCTAACTCCTCATTATAGTCCGGTTCATTGGTAATATCATCAAGTTCGATAGGTGCGGTTTGTTTAACTTTAAATTCTAATTGAGGCATAATTGCCGGAGCTATTGCTGCTATAGGGTCAAATAGTCTGGTGCTGCTTTCTTTACCGAATAAACTGTATCTTTCGTCTAATTTTTGTATTAGCATAAAAAATACACTAAGCATAAAAAGGTATTTTATTACTGCGAAAAATGCTCCCCACATTCTTGAAAAAACATTGTTTTGTACAGAAGCTACCATTTTTTTTACGTACAATCCTGTCCAGTCGGAAAAGAAAACAACCAATCCAAAAAGAACTGCAAATATTATTATGGGCAAACTGCTTAAGTGTACGTTTGATTTATCAACAACTACCTTGTAAAATGAACCTGCAAAAATTGAGGCTATGTAAACTCCTGATAATAGCGCAAATAGTGATATGGCTTGAACTATAACACCCTGTGTGTAACCTCTAAATATTGCAAATGCAAAAAATAGAATAAGCAAAAAATCTAAAATACTTGGAATAAATATTCCTGTTGATAATATAAAATCTAACACAATAATTGTAATTTTAAATTAGCTAATTAAAATTTTTTTAGGAGGCTTAGTGGCTGTTAGTGTTTAACTTTACAGACAAAAGCTGTGTAAACATACAAAACCGAATGCCTCATAAGTGTAAAAGCCCAAGTTAAAATGAGTTCAATCGTATAATCATTAAAAAGGCAAATATACATGATTATTTTTAATTTTAGCACAGACAGATAAAAAATAAACTCATTCATAGATGAAATTACTTGGCACTACATATTTTTCGCTTCCCTTGTTTTACAAAAGAAACATATAAAAAAATGAATATACAGTATTAATAATCAACACTTCGTTATATTTTTGTAATAGTTTGATTATCATGGCTTTATAAATCTTAATAATGTCTATATAATATCTTGATTATCAGTAATATGCTTACTAATTATTAATTACCTTCGGTGAGGGCTTCGCCGTTGCTAATTACTAATTTAACTAAGTGTTTAATAGTGTCGCACATTTTTATAATACACTTATAATCAATATTTTACAAAACAAATAGCTACTGTTGTAACAGTTTGATTATCAGTGATATAATTGTTGATTACTAATTATTAATTGCTAATTCAACAAAGTCTTGCTGTATATATCGTGAAAAATATATAATTTTGAAGCATCAAAACAAATCAGTAAAATAAATTGGAATTTGAGAGTTGAAATAGTCTTCGGATTTCCGTCTTCGGACTCCCGTCTTCGGTCTTCTAACTCCCAACTTCCCTCTTAAAATAAAAATATGGCATTAATACATTCTATAATATCGTGGGCAACCATAAAACGAATGAAACAAATAGAATTGTTTGACAAATATTCGGGTGATATTCAGCAAGAACAGTTATTTGAATTGTTGAATAAAGCAAAAACTACTATGTGGGGAAAAGAATATGATTATAAATCAATTAACTCGCAAAAAGAGTATGCCTCGAGAGTACCCATAAGCAGCTATGAAGATATTGTAGGATATGTTGATAGAATCAGGCAGGGAGAAGACAATGTTTTATGGCGAGGCGAAACAAAATGGTTTGCGAAATCTTCGGGTACAACAGCCCAAAAAAGCAAATTTATACCTGTAAGCAAAGAATCTTTGGAGTTTTGTCATTTTAGAGGAGGACGCGATGTGTTAATATTTTATGTGTCTAATTTTGAAGGAATTAGTTTGTTTACAGGCAGGGCATTGGCAATAGGAGGGAGTCAGCAAATAAATAGATATGATAACCAAATATATTACGGAGATTTGTCGGCAGTATTAATGGAAAATTTGCCTCTTTGGGTTAAAATATTTAAAACACCCGATAAAAAAATAGCATTAATGGAAGAGTGGGAGCGAAAGATTGAGCTTATGGCTAAAACAACTGCTAATGAGAATGTTACTAATATATCAGGCGTTCCTTCTTGGACATTGGTTTTGCTAAAACGTATACTCGAAATTACCGGCAAAAAGTCAATACACGAGGTATGGCCTAATTTGGAATTATTTGTTCACGGAGGGGTTAGTTTTACTCCTTACAGGCAGCAGTTTAATGCAATAATAGACCGCAATAGAATGAATTATCTTGAAACCTATAATGCCTCCGAGGGATTTTTTGCAATTCAAGATAATCCCGATACCGATAGTATGCTTTTAATGCTTGATTATGGTGTTTATTACGAGTTTATTCCTATGGAGGAATTTGGTTCTGATTCTCCAAAAACCTTAACTTTAGATGAGGTAGAATTACATAAAAATTATGCGATAATTATTTCCACCAATGGAGGTTTGTGGCGTTATATGATTGGTGATACCGTTAAATTTACATCAAAAAATCCTTACAGAATTAAAATAACAGGCAGAACTAAGCATTTTATAAACGCATTTGGCGAGGAATTAATAGTTGATAATGCCGAAAAAGCTATTAAAGTTGCATGTGAACGCACTAATGCACAAGTTAGAGAATATACGGCAGCTCCTATCTACATGAGTGGCGACAGAAACGGCGGACACCAGTGGTTATTTGAATTTTCTAAAATGCCTGATAATATTGAGCATTTTGCCGAGATACTTGATACTACTTTAAAATCAGTAAACTCTGATTATGAGGCTAAACGCTATAAAAATATTTCGCTTGCTTTTCCCACTATAAGCATTGCAAAAGAGGGATTGTTTTATGAATGGTTGAAAGAAAGAGGACGGCTTGGAGGACAAAATAAAGTACCCAGATTAGCAAATAACCGCGATTTTATGGATAGATTGCTTGAAATGAATAGTTGACAATGGATAATTGATAATTGAAGCAGTTATGCCCTCTTCTTCACACGAAGGTGGCAGAGACCTCACAGGTTTCCGAAACCTGTGAGGTCTGATAATCGACAGGTGTTAGAGACCTCAAAGGTTTTTGAAACCTTTGAGGTCTAATAACCGAAATGTTGAGCTAATAGTTGATAATGTTTAACTTTTCAACTTTTAATTGAACAAAGTGTTGTTGTTGATTATAAAAATAAAAATCGTAAATTTGCATAAAATAACAAAAGCAAAAAAATGGAAAAAACATTAAAAATAGGCAGTTCTGATTTTAAAACAATAATAAAAGATAATGGATATTTTATAGATAAAACCATGCTAATAAAGCAATTTTACGATAATAACAATTATGTGTTATTAATTCCACGTCCTAAGCGTTTTGGCAAGACTTTAAACTTATCAATGATTGACCATTTTTTTGATATTCAAAAACCTGAAAGCAAAGGATTATTCGCTGATTTTAAAATTGCACAGGAAAAAGAATTTTGTGAAAAACATCAAAATAAATACCCTGTAATAAATATTTCATTAAAAAGCATAAAAGAAACAGATTGGGAGAAGTGTTTAAATAAATTTATTCAATTAATTTCCAAGTTATATGAAAATTATAGTTATTTACTCCAATCTGACAACTTGACTATATATCAAAAAAAAGCATTTGAACGTATTATCCTAAAAGAAGCTAATGAGGCAGAATATAAAGAAAGTTTAGAAACACTTAGTTATTACCTATACAAGCATTTTGAAAAGGAAGTTATAATACTTGTTGACGAATATGATGCACCAATTATTAATGCGTTTAATAATACCAATTCACCAGTAAAATCGCTTGATAAAGAAAATAAAACGTATTACGAAAAGGTAGTGAATTTTATGCAAGGTTTTCTTGGCGATGCGTATAAAGGTAATCACTCTTTACACAAAGGAATGTTAACGGGAGTTATGCGTGTTGGCAAAGAAAGTATTTTTTCGGAATGGAATAATTTTGATGTTTTTGGTACTACCTCAAATTATTTCTCTGATAGTTTTGGTTTTACAAAAGCGGAAACAGAAAAATTATTGACCGATTTTAATTTAACCGAAAGAATAGAGGAAGTAAAGAAATGGTACAACGGCTATAAATTTGGCAAAATAGAAAATATATACAACCCTTGGTCGATAGTTAATTACATTGCAAAATACGAAGATGGATTTCGACCTTATTGGGTAAATTCAGGCGATTATTCATTGATAAAAAGCAGAATTATTGAAATTGGCATAAGTGATGATTTACAAGAGCTGATAGAGGGCAATTCGATAGAAAGAGAACTACATGACAACTTTGTATTTCAAGATTTTGAAACAGGAAGTGAATTATTTTGGACATTGCTAACCGATAACGGATATTTAACACAAGCAGGTAAGGGTGATTTTGGCAGATACAAGTTGAAAATACCAAATAACGAAGTTAAAATCGTATTTACAAATATCATAAAAACGTGGATAGATACGGAAGTTAAGCTAAGTAGTAACTTACTTGCCAAAACCGCAAAAGACTTGATAACCGGTAATAAAATCGGCTTTGAACAAAATTTTAAGAAAGTTATAGGCGATACCTTAAGCTATTACGATACAGCCGAAAAAATAGACAGACGAACAAAAGAAAAGCTAATAACAAACGAGCAAATTTATCATGTTTACACACTTGGTTTACTGACAATTCTCAAAGATGATTATATAATAAAATCGAATAGAGAAAGCGGAGAGGGACGCTATGACATAATGCTAATTCCTTATGATAAAACAAGAAACGGAATTGTTATAGAGATAAAAAGTATTGAAAAACAAAGTGAAACAGAAAAAAGAGAAGATTTTATTAACAGAGTAAACAAAGAGATTGATAAGGCTTTAACTCAAATTGAAACAAACAAATATTATTCAGAACTGATAGACAACAATATAAAAACTGCCAATATTATAAAAACCGCTGTAATATTTGCAGGTAAAGAGCCGTATATTAACCCAATAACAAAAAAATAGAAAGCCCGAAACACTATTGTATTAATGCAATAAATCTCAAATCCAACGCCTTAAAAACAGACAAATGCAAATAAACATTGAACTATTAGAATACAGTTCAATAGCTGAATTGAACGAAACAGACAGAAAATTAGTAGAACAATCTCAAAAAGCACTTAATGCTTCTTATTCACCTTATTCGCGTTTTAGGGTAGGGGCGGCAGTATTATTGGAAAATGGTAAAATAATAACAGGAAATAACCAAGAAAATGCCGCTTATCCATCAGGTTTATGTGCCGAGCGTGTTGCCCTTTTCTATGCTAATGCGCAGTATCCCGAAACCTCTGTAAAGGCAATAGCAATATCGGCATCGGGAGATAATAAAAATTTCACCAAGGAGTTTATAAGTCCGTGTGGCTCGTGCAGGCAAGTAATATTAGAAACCGAAAACAGGTTTAAAACTCCCATAAGAATAATATTGTATGGTAGTGATAAAATTGTTGTTTTTGAAAGTGCAAGTAGTTTGTTGCCCATGGCTTTCTCTCAAATAATTAAGTAATTTTATAAGATTTTTTCTATAAAATAAGTTCGAATCCCCTCAATATTCAATTCTGATTAACTTAATATGTATTAAATTTTTGTTTATAAATGTTTGATTATTAATATGTTAGATATTGTAGGTATCTTCTTGTATAAAATTTGATAATCAAATGCGGATAAATATTTTTCAATGTAAAGTTTTGTTTGTATATTTGCAAGTGTTATTTACTAAATTAAATAGGTTATGAAATTACTTAAATCATCTCATTCAGTTATTTTTATTTTATTGCTTGCAATATTTAGTTCCTGTGGTTCGTCCAGAAATGTCAATGACAATTTTTATTCAGTTTACTCTTCAAAATTGGGAATCCAGTTGCAGGGTAAAGAGAACAAGAAATTAATAAAAACCATATCAGAATGGAAGGGAACGCCTTATAGGTATGCAGGTGCAAGTAAGAGAGGCACCGATTGTTCGGGTTTTGTTTCGCAAGTATACAGTGCGGTATATGGCAAGAAATTGCATCGTTCGTCAAGAGATATGGTCAAAGACGTAAGATTTATAAGTAAAAATAAATTACAAGCGGGCGATTTGATATTTTATAAAATTAAAAGTCGAAAAATTTCTCACGTAGCCATGTATGTTGCAAATAATAAAATTATTCATGCCACCACAAGAGACGGAGTAAGAGTAGACGATATTAACAATAAGTTTTACAAGAAATATTATTACAGAGCAGGCAGAGTTAAAATGTAGAAATTTATAAAGCCCTTATAGTTTATTCTTTAAGGGCTTTTGTAGTTTGTATTATTGATAAATATTTGTGTTAAACACTGTTTATCAGTTTGATAGGGCTGCACAATAATAGCTGCGGATGTCAATCAGTGGCTATTATTGTGTTTTCTGATTGCGTCTATTACAATTTATCAGATAAAAGTTTTTTCAAATTTATAATTTGTTCGGGGTTACCTATTGCAAAAATTTTATCATTTTTTCGTAGTACAAAATCGGCCGAAGGGTTATATTCAAATTCATGATTACCGCGTTTTATACCTATAAGATTTGCTCCCGATAATACACGTATTTTAAGTTGTGCAAGAGTTTTATTCAGCATTTTTGGTGATATATCGGTGCAATCAATTTCCACAAGGCTAACTTCCACATCGCTTGTAATTAGTATAGAATCTAAAAACTCAACAATATCGGGTTGCGATACTAATGTTGCCATTCGTATACCTCCTACTTTATCGGGCATTATTACATTAGAAGCACCTGCACGTTTTAGTTTTTTATCGGAATGGTAGTCAGATGCACGACTAATTATTGTCATTCTTTCGTTAAACTCCTTAGAAGTTAGTACAATAAATAAATTATCGGCATCGCTCGGAAGGGTTGTAATTAAAGCCTTTGCCGATTTTATCTTTGCTTTAAGCAAAACATCTTCAATTATTGCATCTCCGGTAATCATAAATAGCTTTCTTTTTTCAACAATATCATTTGCTGCGTCTTTCTCAAAAGAATGACTATGTTTATCAATTACAACAACAGTTTCTTCATGCAGCAACAGCTCTCTAACCGCTTGACGACCATTTCTGCCAAATCCACATACAATTACGTGATTGTTAAGCCTTTCTAAATCTCTATTCATTTTTCGTTCTTTCAAATATTTGCGAAATTCACCATCTAAAACAAATTTAGTTGAACTTGTTATAAAATATGCAAATATACCAAAACTAATTATTATTAAGAATGATGTAAAAACCATACCGGTAGGCGATAATTGCCTAACCTCCTCAAAACCTACTGTTGACATTGTAAGTGTTGTCATATACAATGCCTCAATAAAGGTGTAGCTTTCTATAAACATAAAGCCCGCAACCCCCAAACTTACCGTTAGGAATAAGGCTATTGAGCTTATGTAAAGGTATGATAATCTGCTTTTATCTAATTTTTTCAACGCCTTAGTTTAATTAACAATTAGCAATTAACAGCTAGTAATTAATAATTAATAGTTTCATTTTCAAACTCCCGTCTCCCGCCTTCGGTCTTCGGTCTTCCGTCTCCCGTCTTCGGTCTCCCGTCTTCCGTCTCCCGTCTTCAAACTCCCGTCTCCCGCCTTAATATCTCAATACCAATTCCACATTTCAAACATTTAGTATTGTCGCAATACGATTTTTTTTGTTCAAGCAATGCCTGTGTATCAAACGCTGATGATGTTTTAATACCCATAGCATTCCACATGTTGATAATTTTATTTTTCTCAGGTTTTAGTTCCTCTAAAAAATTAATAGCTTTGTTTTTAATTATTTCATTATCAGTGTGTTGTCCGTAAGTAAATATGTATGGTATTAACGAGTTTATCAATATTAAATTTACCGATTGCCTGCCCATAGTTTTAGTTTTGCAGGTAGATTTTTTTCCAAAGGTATAATGAGTATTCCAATATTCAGATGTTTTAATATCAAAAATATTTAACAAATTATCAACACTATTTGCATTTATCACTTTTGAGAACAGGGAATCGTATTTACTCATTAAATTTGCAAACTGAGAAATTCTAATAGTTGGAAAATTAGCCGGACGCAGTCGTAAAAACTTCCACTGGTGTTTTTCTATTGGCGATAGATTAAATTTATTTTTTAAAAAATCATACTCACTTTTTAGTTTATTGTAGTATTCGTCCTCACCCTTCAAGTCATTCAGAAAGCCTGCTTGTCCCATAAAAACAGCCTCTACTTGTAAAGGATTATTATGTTTAGATATAATTTTAAAAGGTACCGATTTGGCTAATTTCTCAAAAGCTTCGGCATTTATTTTAAAACCAAATCCTTTGGCTGTTGACTGATACAATACTTCTTCCCAGTTATTGGTATTTAATTCTAACAACTTTTTTACATTCTGCACTTTTGTTGAAAGTCTTTGAATTAAAACCTTATCAAGCCACATTTTCAATTTAAACTTATCAACCGTTTTTACGTATTCTTCGCATGGAATATTAGTATGATTTTTTAGAAATTTCCTATATTTATTCTCTACTTCATCAGATATTTTAATTTGTAGTACCGGCAATAATCTTCCATTTTCGGTATAAACATCGCAGTTATGATTTTGAACTACATGTAATATAACATTGTTATATGCTTTGTCGGTATTGTGTTTGTGTAAGTTCCAATCCGAAGATTTTACATGAATTTCTATATTTCCTGCCCAAACGGTTTCCTTAGTTTTCAATTTTGCACCGATAAAGTCGGGTCCCGAGTCAGAATTTTGTTTGCCAATATCTAAAAGTTCAGCACATTCAGTATTGAAAAACACAGCATCTTCATAGAGCTTATATTTATATGCAAAATGTAACAACTCTTCGCTCATGACTGTACTTAATTTCGATTAACAATTAACAGTTGACAATGGATAATGGATAGTTGACAATGGATAATTGATAGTTGATAATGGATAATTGATAGTTGATAATGGATAATTGATAGTTGATAATGGATAATTGACAATGGATAATTGATAGTTGATAATTGACAATGGATAATTGATAATGGTTAATTTTTACCTTTTACCTTTCTCCTTTTTCCCCTTTGTTTACCTCAAACGTCCTCCCATGCAGCGAATAACTTTCTTTTTATACAAAGTATAGCCTATTGTTACACCTACATAATGATTTCTAATCGACGGGGCATCTACACCTTTATATATGCTTGAAAGGCTGTGTTGATACCTAAAATCAAGCAATATATTATACATATAAAAACCAAAGCCTACATTTAACAAGGCATCAGAACTATTAATGCTATAAGGGCAAAAAAGCTCGGAAGACACTTCATAGTCACCCTCTTTGGCATAATGCGATAAATTATGGCTAAGTAACTTAGCATAAGCTAAACCACCGTAGAAATAAAGACTCTGTTTTTTTCCAAAATATGCTTTAACAATTATCGGAATATTTATATACTCGCTTCTGATATCAACAAAAACTGTGGTTAATTCTCGGGGATAAAATTCATAATCACTTCCTTTTTGGTTGAAATTTAATTCGGTTGCAATGCTGATAGTAGGATTAATTTCTCTTTCGTAAAAAAATGCCAAATCTATACCCAATTTATATGTGCTTACCTTTGAAAAATCAGAACCCGTTAAATCGCTAACACCTCCTCCACCTCGCAATCCCAACATATATTGCGAATATGAAAAGTTGTAAACTGAGAATATAATAAAAAGTAGAAGTAATTTAATAAACCGCATTTTTTTAATGTGATGATTTGACAATATATTCATTAACTCATTCCCTAATTTACCAATTCTATCATTAACTAATTTGCTCATTAACCAATTTGCTAATTTGCTCATTAACACATTTGCTAATTTGCTCATTAACACATTATCTATTAGGCACCGACGAAAAAGTAATCCCTACCATGAATACCCTGTTTTTCAGTTTCATCGATGGTTTTTTTTCTGTTGATATTTGTGCTATTCCCACATTATATTTAAAATCAATTTTTAAGGTGGGCAATACTCGTCTGCCGCCTCTTCTTCTAAAACGTTTACTTTTAAGTTGTTTAATAAATCCAAAACCGAATGAAACGCCGTAATCATAAGGGTTGGCATTTTTTGCAAATTCCTCATCTGTTGATTTCACCGGTTCTTGCACTTCGCCCAGTTTAGTCTCTGTGGTAGTTAGTTTTGATTTAACATTAATTAAATAAGCACCATAAACTCCGAATTTAGTATAAATACTTGAGAAATTTTCTTTAAGATACAAAGGCACGACCACATAATCCAACATGTTTTTTATTTTAGTCTCTTTAGACATGGCAACATCTTCACTATATACCTTATGTTTCATTCCCATTTGCGATAGACCTACTCCGGTTTCTATCGACATAAAACCCGACCTGCTTACGGGAATATCAACGAGGCAATATGCAGCAGCTCCAATTCTTGGAGAACTTTCATCATAATTTTTATGTCCGTTGAGAGCCGAAAAATTTAATCCGGTCTGAAAGCCTGCGGACACTTGGGCATAACCATTATAGACAAAGCAAACAGCAGCGATATTTAATATAATCAGCTTTAAAAAATGTTTCATTATTTGCAATTATTTTATTGTTAAATTAATTTTTATTAGTGTAGTGTTACAGATGAAATCAAAATCTTACAAATGACTTAATTATTTCTTTATTCATTAAATGTTCATTATACTCACAAAATACAAAAAATATACCAACTGATTTACATTTACATCTGTTAAGTCTAATATTTAAGTTCATTATTATGAAGAAAGGAACTTTATTATAAACACAAATATACTCATTTATATTGTACCTTTTGTCTGTAAATGTTATTCAAACTTAAATAATAAGGTGTTTTTGTTATAAAAAGCCTCGATGTTAGTAAGTAAAGCTACGCTTTAGTTTTAGGTTTTAAAATATAGGCTTAAGTTATTATAAGAACAGAAAAACACACATTGTTTTTATCGGTGTATAACCGATATTTGTAATACAAATTCTCTTTCATATTTAAGCTTAAAATAAAACTATAAAATCTAAGTGCTAAAAAGTATGAATATATTAGTTTTATTTTTAACTTTGCCAGCGAGTTTTTAAAAGAACTTAAAATTTGTAGGGAGCAAGTTATTTTACTACTTCCAATATCTAAAAATATTACTTAAATTTAATAATTAAAAAAAGATAAAAATGAACGAAAGAGAAGTGTTGCTGAATCCTAATAAATTGGTTCAGTATTTAAAGAAACCTGCAAGTGAGTTTACAAGACATGACATCATTCAGTATATTGACGAAAACAATATTGAAATGCTGAATTTGAGGTATGTAGGAGAAGATGGCAAGTTGAAAATACTTAACTTTGTTATCACAAGTAAAGAATATCTCGACTCTATTTTATCAACGGGAGAGAGAGTTGACGGCTCAAGCTTATTCTCTTATGTAGAAGCAGGCAAAAGTGATTTATATGTTATTCCACGTTTTAAAACAGCCTTTTTAAATCCCTTCGCAGATGTTCCCACATTAGATATTTTATGTTCGTTTTATACATCAGACGGTAAACCACTTGAAAGTGCGCCGGAATATATTTTAAAGAAAGCCCATAGAGAGTTTCAAGAGAAAACAGGATATGTTTTTAAAGCAATGGGCGAGTTGGAATATTATGTTATCAGCAAAGCAGAGAGTAAATATCCTGCATTAGACCAAAGAGGATATCATAGTTCTGCACCATTTGCTAATTACGAACAATTACGTGTTGAGGCAATGCAATTAATTGCACAATCGGGAGGTAAAATAAAATACGGACACTCAGAAGTTGGTAACTTCAGAACCGAAGAATACTGTTACGAGCAACACGAAATAGAATTTATGCCTGTTGATGCCGAAGATGCAGTAGACCAGTTAATTGTAGCTAAATGGATTTTACGTATGTTGGGCGAAATATATGGTGCTCAAATTAGTTTTGCACCTAAGATAACAGTTGGTAAAGCAGGTAGTGGTTTGCATATACACATGTTGTTGGAAAAAGATGGTGAAAACATAATGATAGAGAATCAAAAGCTTAGCAAAGAAGCACGAAAAATAATAGCAGGAATGCTTAAACTTGCTCCATCTCTTACAGCTTTTGGTAATACAATACCTACTTCTTATCTACGTTTAGTACCACACCAAGAGGCACCTACTATGATATGTTGGGGCGATGCTAACCGTTCGGTATTAGTGAGAGTTCCATTAGGTTGGGTTGCCGAAACAAGCATGATAAAAGATGCAAATCCTCAGGATAATAGCGAAGTTCCTTACATTCCCGGTAAGCAAACCGTAGAATTTAGAGTTCCCGACGGCTCTGCTGATTTATATCTTTTAGTTGCAGGTATTATTGTGGCTGCTAAAGAAGGTCTTTTGGCAGAAGATTCTTTAGAGCGTGCCGAGCAATTATATGTTAATGTGAATATTTTTGATGATGAACACAAAGATATTTACGATAGATTAGAAAGTTTGCCACAATCATGTTTTGAGTCGGCAGATTGCTTAGAAAAGCAAAGAGCAGCATACGAAGAAGCTAATGTTTTCCCACAAGGAATTATTGATTCTATAATTGCAAAACTAAAATCGTACGACGATAAAGATTTGAGCGAAAGATTATATGGTAAAAATGAGTTAATTAAAAAACTTGTTGATTCATATATTCATTGTTCATAACATTAATGCAAATTTAACGAGGGAGCTTTATGCTCCCTTAACTGTTTGTTTATTAGTCGAATATCCGGATAGTAGACTAATAGTATAGGAGTATAAAAAAATCGTTTTATCAAACTATTTTTAGTAATTTTGTCTCATGTTTAACATAAAAATTATACTTATGAAAAAACTCTATTTATTGACAGTTATAATATTATCCTTGTTTTCCTGCAACAAAGATGACGAAGTTGTTGAAAAAGAAATAAATGGACCAATACAACCTTTGTATACTAATTTTTTAGTAAATAAAAATTCTGAATTGTATAAGGAATTGGATAAAGCGTTTTCAAAGAATGATTATGAATTTGACAAAGATAATATTAAAAGGTATAAAAATGTATATTTTGTTAAAGGGCAAGAAAAGTTGAAGCTTATTGGTCTTCTTGACACTTCTAATAGATTTGATAATCCTACGGAGCCTGTAAAACGAACATTATATTCTCTACCGGGAGTTACGAAAGATTATGCTTATTTGTTTATGTCATATTGGGAATTTCCCAAATATATTTTTACGGGTAAGAAAGAAGATTTTGCACTGGTTTATGATGATAAAACAATCAATCTTTCTGTAAAAGTTGATAAAATTACTAAAAATAAGGGATTTAGATTTATAATAAAAGAATTTTATGTAAATGGTAAGAAAAGTAAATTTATTACAGGTCCCAATATTCTGTCTTATAATCCTACATTCTTTTTAGAAAAATAATTTTAAACTAACACCCAACTATCAGAGTATCTTTGGGTGTATTTAACCAAAGATATTTCGGGAAAATTAACAAACATTAAATAATAAAAGCTATGAAAAAGATATTAATATATTCGATTATATTCTTAACTATATTGTCTTCTTGTGGTAAAGAGGAGTATGAGGATAATAGCAGAATTCTTAATGCAAAAGCGCCGAGACTTGTGGAAAAAGTACTGTTTGTTGTGGACAAAACATCAGACGAATATAAGTTTTTTGTAGATGAAAACGGTAAGTTGAAAGATAGTGTTTATATAGATTTGGGTGACTATAAAGCTCCTATCAAAGAAGTTCTAGAAAAAGAATCTACTGCGGAAGGATATTATGGCGTGTATCTAAGTAATTTAGTAAAAACAGAGGGCAAAAACCATTCTTATATTGGATTTACTACAGAGGGGCGTTCTACCGGAGATGCTCCGGGTGCTCATGTATTGTTCCATATCTTAGAGGATGTAGGAGCACCATTTACAATAGTTATAGACGGTAGTAAAAAGTTTGATATACTAATTACAAATAAATTTATTTCCGAACAAGATAAAATGGTTGTAAATAATAATGTTATGGTAAATGGTAAGAAAACTAAATTTTTGTATTCTTATTGCC
>PDWJ01005946.1_pt1 | contig 14248 bp, 1 predicted proteins | sample 1430881 | NCBI WGS metagenome assembly PDWJ01 (sample SAMN01162460, study PRJNA174530) | Oral metagenome, whole genome shotgun sequencing project. | biome: Marine environment; feature: Marine mammal; material: Swab sample of the gingival sulcus; isolation source: swab sample of gingival sulcus... | reverse complement strand
GATCATGCGGGGCTCATCCCCGCTGACGCGGGGCGCACGCAGTCTGCTTCGTTGCCATCTTGGGGGTTCCCGGCTCATCCCCGCTGACGCGGGGCGCACGCAGGCGGTCCACTGCCGCGGCAGATTGGAGGGGGCTCATCCCCGCTGACGCGGGGCGCACCTGGAGCGACCCTCAGCGATGGCGCGCCAGGCGTGGCTCATCCCCGCTGACGCGGGGCGCACGACGTGGGCTGCGGGTACGGCGTGGCGGATCCCGGCTCATCCCCGCTGACGCGGGGCGCACTCCAGCCATCGTGTATCTCCTTACGTCTAAAGGGGCTCATCCCCGCTGACGCGGGGCGCACGTGATGGGCCGCGCGAATCCACACGTCACGGTCGGCTCATCCCCGCTGACGCGGGGCGCACATCGCCCCGCGCCAGTTCGGGTTGTGGTCGCTCGGCTCATCCCCGCTGACGCGGGGCGCACCAGAAGTTGCACGGGTCCGGGTCCGTCACCCGCGGCTCATCCCCGCTGACGCGGGGCGCACGCGCAGCTGAGCCACACGGTGCGCGTTGGCCAGGGCTCATCCCCGCTGACGCGGGGCGCACACGGTCTCGGCGCGTACCTGGTGGGCGGCGAGCGGCTCATCCCCGCTGACGCGGGGCGCACGCGCAGCTGAGCCACACGGTGCGCGTTGGCCAGGGCTCATCCCCGCTGACGCGGGGCGCACTGGGGAATCTTCCGCAGCGCCGCGGCAATCACCGGCTCATCCCCGCTGACGCGGGGCGCACCCGAGCATCGAGGTCGGAACGTTCCTGGTGGAAGGCTCATCCCCGCTGACGCGGGGCGCACCGCACGGGCGAGTGGGTGCAGCTGCCCGATTACGGCTCATCCCCGCTGACGCGGGGCGCACGTCCTTCACCCAACCACCGAAGGCCTTCAGCGCGGCTCATCCCCGCTGACGCGGGGCGCACGCCTACAACGTCTCGGGCAACAAGGGAATCTCGGGCTCATCCCCGCTGACGCGGGGCGCACCCCGAGCCGAAGGCTGGCCCGTCCGGAAACGCGGGCTCATCCCCGCTGACGCGGGGCGCACCGGGTGGCATCGTCGGTCAGGCGGCACGGATGCGGCTCATCCCCGCTGACGCGGGGCGCACGGCAATGGCGATCTGGACGTGTACTACTTCGAGGGCTCATCCCCGCTGACGCGGGGCGCACACGAACCCGAAAGACGAACTGGTCATCGACTGGGGCTCATCCCCGCTGACGCGGGGCGCACGACTTGAAGGCGTCGCTGGTCGAGGCCGGTGTGGGCTCATCCCCGCTGACGCGGGGCGCACACAATGGCAACGCGTCCCGCGAACCGCTTCAGCGGCTCATCCCCGCTGACGCGGGGCGCACCCAGGGCTCGGTCGGCACGCTCTACGGCCTGAAGGCTCATCCCCGCTGACGCGGGGCGCACGTCTTCCATGAACAGCGACCCGGCGTAGATGTTCGGCTCATCCCCGCTGACGCGGGGCGCACTCGGGGTGTTACTTGTTACCGGGCCTCAGCCCCGGCTCATCCCCGCTGACGCGGGGCGCACAGACGCGCGACCCCGAGGCACGGGTGTCGGCCGGGCTCATCCCCGCTGACGCGGGGCGCACGGGACCTCGATCCACTCGGGCACCGGCCTGACAGGCTCATCCCCGCTGACGCGGGGCGCACATGTCGCGGTCCCGCTCGACGATCGGACGCCGCGGCTCATCCCCGCTGACGCGGGGCGCACATAGATTTGGACCCGGCGGGCACCCACCGCCTGGGCTCATCCCCGCTGACGCGGGGCGCACCAGTGCTTTCGAAACCTCCTGGAGCACAGCGTCGGCTCATCCCCGCTGACGCGGGGCGCACCGAGATGTCGGTGGTCCCGTGCGGCGCCGCCCAGGCTCATCCCCGCTGACGCGGGGCGCACGCTGCGGGGAGCACCGGCCGCGCCCAGGATCCCGGCTCATCCCCGCTGACGCGGGGCGCACCAGGTGGTCGTGGATCTGGGTGACCAGGTGTATGGCTCATCCCCGCTGACGCGGGGCGCACTGTGACCCCGCCCGGCCGCCGTAGTAGAAAGCAGGCTCATCCCCGCTGACGCGGGGCGCACTCTTTCCCTCACCCCCCCAAGATCGATCACCCCGGCTCATCCCCGCTGACGCGGGGCGCACTCCAAGACCAAGCCCGGCCTGGTGGACGGCCAAGGCTCATCCCCGCTGACGCGGGGCGCACTGCCGGGCCGCGTCGCCCTCAGGGTCGGCCGTCGGCTCATCCCCGCTGACGCGGGGCGCACAGCAGGGTCGCCGCGTCCTGGTGGCTCAACCCGGGCTCATCCCCGCTGACGCGGGGCGCACCCACTACCTCAACACCCTCATGACCTAAGACCAGGCTCATCCCCGCTGACGCGGGGCGCACGTGTTCACCAAGTCCGCACGGTCCCGCGCATCCGGCTCATCCCCGCTGACGCGGGGCGCACTCGATAAGCACGTTCACCAGGTCCCGCTGGACGGGCTCATCCCCGCTGACGCGGGGCGCACGTGGCGCAACGATCCTGTCCTGTCGTCGATCCGGGCTCATCCCCGCTGACGCGGGGCGCACGACTTCAACAGCCTCGCAGTCCAATTCGGCGCGGGCTCATCCCCGCTGACGCGGGGCGCACCGAGAGCCCGTCCCACGCAGCGCCGTGCATGAGGGCTCATCCCCGCTGACGCGGGGCGCACCGGACGCGTACATTTGGCTGCGTCAGGACCCGGGGCTCATCCCCGCTGACGCGGGGCGCACCGTTCTTCGGTTGCCGCTATGGCTGGCGCTGCGGGCTCATCCCCGCTGACGCGGGGCGCACGCCCAAGGCGGGGAGCACGTCGTCCTTGATGGTGGGCTCATCCCCGCTGACGCGGGGCGCACTCGGCGACGAGGTCTTTGAGTATTTCCTTGCACGGCTCATCCCCGCTGACGCGGGGCGCACGTGTTGTCATGCGGCTGCGTGGCTTCGACGTGAGGCTCATCCCCGCTGACGCGGGGCGCACCAGGCGGGCCGCGGCGCCACAGCGCTGCTGGCGGGCTCATCCCCGCTGACGCGGGGCGCACACGATGTCGCGAGAGGCTTTGTGGCCCCGGCGAGGCTCATCCCCGCTGACGCGGGGCGCACCTGGAGACGGTGCGCGGCATTGAGGCGTTGCACGGCTCATCCCCGCTGACGCGGGGCGCACCGCAGCTCGGACACGGCGCTGCGCGGCTCAGGCGGCTCATCCCCGCTGACGCGGGGCGCACGCTCCCGGAACCGGGCTGCACACTCCGACGGGCGGCTCATCCCCGCTGACGCGGGGCGCACTTGGACCCGGCCGCTGGCGAGCTGACCGAACTGGGCTCATCCCCGCTGACGCGGGGCGCACCAAACGACACCACAGCAGGCACCAGCGTCTCCGGGCTCATCCCCGCTGACGCGGGGCGCACTCGCGGCCGCTGCGGACTCGGGCGCCGTGGATGGGCTCATCCCCGCTGACGCGGGGCGCACGCATGTATAACGCGGGCTTTGCGACACTGCAGAGGCTCATCCCCGCTGACGCGGGGCGCACGCGTTCCGCCTGTCTGTGGAGCTGGCGACGACGGGCTCATCCCCGCTGACGCGGGGCGCACTCAGGAGTACTTGGCGCAGGGTAAGCTGGCGCAGGCTCATCCCCGCTGACGCGGGGCGCACGCAGAGCGGCCCTCAGCAATCGCCCGCCACGCGGGCTCATCCCCGCTGACGCGGGGCGCACCCCAAGGCGGGGAGCACGTCGTCCTTGATGGTGGGCTCATCCCCGCTGACGCGGGGCGCACGCCGCCGGCGTGTGGCGGCCCTGATAGCGAGGCGGCTCATCCCCGCTGACGCGGGGCGCACTAGGTGTACCTATCTTACCGTTCACAGGTCCGGGGCTCATCCCCGCTGACGCGGGGCGCACGACATGGTACGTTTCGATGAGGACGGCGAGCCGGGCTCATCCCCGCTGACGCGGGGCGCACGGAACGTGGGTGATGTGCAGAGCCCGGAGACGGGGCTCATCCCCGCTGACGCGGGGCGCACGCACGCGCTCCGGGTCGATGCCCTCGGGAGCGGGGCTCATCCCCGCTGACGCGGGGCGCACTCCTTCGAGGGTCCTACGCCTCGGCAGGACCAGGGCTCATCCCCGCTGACGCGGGGCGCACGCGTCCTGGTGGCTCAACCCGCTGGCCCGGGCCGGCTCATCCCCGCTGACGCGGGGCGCACCCGCCTCGGGTGCGGAGGGACCCGGATTACACGGGCTCATCCCCGCTGACGCGGGGCGCACCATGGTCTCAAAACGACTGAAGTCAACAACTACGGCTCATCCCCGCTGACGCGGGGCGCACATTCGGTTGAACGAGGAGCGCCTGGGAGCTCTGGGCTCATCCCCGCTGACGCGGGGCGCACGTGCAGCCTGACGGCGATGAGGCCGGGCAACCGGGCTCATCCCCGCTGACGCGGGGCGCACATCGCGCCCTACATGGCTCATCCCCGCTGACGCGGGGCGCACGCGCGGTCTCAGCGTAGACGCCGCTGCGCGTGGGGCTCATCCCCGCTGACGCGGGGCGCACTCGCTGGTCGTGAGCACGGGTACGCACAATCGCGGCTCATCCCCGCTGACGCGGGGCGCACCGCGGCACGTGGCCAGGCGACGCAGGAGCGCCGGGCTCATCCCCGCTGACGCGGGGCGCACGAAAACGTGGACGCCATCTCGAACCTGCCCCTGGGCTCATCCCCGCTGACGCGGGGCGCACGCCGATGGATTGGGTCGGAGAGTTTGCGGCTAGGGCTCATCCCCGCTGACGCGGGGCGCACCCTAATCGACGAGGACGGGAGCGACGATGTTGGGGCTCATCCCCGCTGACGCGGGGCGCACCCGTGCCGGGAGCGCCAGGACCGGTATTGGATGGGCTCATCCCCGCTGACGCGGGGCGCACGCCGACACTAGTCACATGCGCGTAATCGACCTGGGCTCATCCCCGCTGACGCGGGGCGCACCGCGTCGCGGCGCAGGCGCGGGCTGCGGCCCAAGGCTCATCCCCGCTGACGCGGGGCGCACATGACCTTGGACGTGGCGCACCCAGCGCGGCACGGCTCATCCCCGCTGACGCGGGGCGCACACGTGTGTTGATCCGGGTGATGCTGCTGTGCAGGGCTCATCCCCGCTGACGCGGGGCGCACGTACGCGGGCATCTCGTCTTGCCCGGGGAAGACGGCTCATCCCCGCTGACGCGGGGCGCACGCGCGGAGGCAGTGCAGCCCAGGGTCGGGCTGGGGCTCATCCCCGCTGACGCGGGGCGCACGGGTAGCTGTGAGAGCGCGTGCCGCACAAGCGCGGCTCATCCCCGCTGACGCGGGGCGCACTCCGTGTTTATCGGTAGGCAGGGGCACGGCCCGGGCTCATCCCCGCTGACGCGGGGCGCACGCGGCGGCGGCGGGGGTCAGGTGCCCGCGAACGGGCTCATCCCCGCTGACGCGGGGCGCACACCATCGCCCCGCAGGTGTGGCGTAGCGGACGGGGCTCATCCCCGCTGACGCGGGGCGCACCAGGAATACTACGCCCTCTACCAGTTCCGCGTGGGCTCATCCCCGCTGACGCGGGGCGCACCACTGCGCCGCAGCGATGAGCATCATGTCCCGGGGCTCATCCCCGCTGACGCGGGGCGCACCGAGCATCACCCAGCACCGTCCTCAACCTCACGGGCTCATCCCCGCTGACGCGGGGCGCACTCGTGATGGAGGTCGTGTGCCGTACGGAAGAGCGGCTCATCCCCGCTGACGCGGGGCGCACTGGGACAAGCAGACCCCCACGATCCGGACGCAGGGCTCATCCCCGCTGACGCGGGGCGCACCGTACCCGGGCCCGTTCACGTGTCAGTGGACCGGGCTCATCCCCGCTGACGCGGGGCGCACGACAATGTTGGCTGCGACGAAAGTGCCGACCTGGGCTCATCCCCGCTGACGCGGGGCGCACGCGTTTGCCGAGCCGGCGAACGACCGCAATGACGGCTCATCCCCGCTGACGCGGGGCGCACGCGGTGTTATCCGCAGCTTTGATCCGCGCAGTCGGCTCATCCCCGCTGACGCGGGGCGCACCGGGACCCCGTCGGCTGCGAGCTGACGGGGTCCGGCTCATCCCCGCTGACGCGGGGCGCACCGTAGCTCACTCGTCGGCAGGTGGACGACGCCGGGCTCATCCCCGCTGACGCGGGGCGCACGGACAGGACGAAGGACTCTGGCGGAGAGTGAAAGGCTCATCCCCGCTGACGCGGGGCGCACCGCGTGGTGGACCCGGACCCATGCGAGTTTTGCGGCTCATCCCCGCTGACGCGGGGCGCACGCGCGTCGACTGAGGACGCTCAGGCGCTCGCGAGGCTCATCCCCGCTGACGCGGGGCGCACAGCGTAGAGTCTGTCCATGTCGATGCCGAGCCCGGCTCATCCCCGCTGACGCGGGGCGCACGTAGGTCCAGTCGGTCCCGAACACGCCCGGCTGGGCTCATCCCCGCTGACGCGGGGCGCACGCCACGGTGCTGCGGCCCCCGCCCACAGCGAACGGCTCATCCCCGCTGACGCGGGGCGCACCGCCACGCTGGGAAACAGGGGCAGCGGTTGGTGGGCTCATCCCCGCTGACGCGGGGCGCACGGGCCGGTGCTGATCCGGTTCTTTTCGACACGGGGCTCATCCCCGCTGACGCGGGGCGCACTACGCCGCGGAGCTGCCCCACACCGGGCAGTCGGGCTCATCCCCGCTGACGCGGGGCGCACTGTTGCGGTTTATCCGTGACGGGGACGTGCTTGGGCTCATCCCCGCTGACGCGGGGCGCACAAGGACGTACTCCTGCCCCTTGCCGACCTCAGCGGCTCATCCCCGCTGACGCGGGGCGCACGTCCAGACTCAGCATGAGGGTCACGTGTTCAGCGGCTCATCCCCGCTGACGCGGGGCGCACTAGCAGACGGTCGGGTAGGTCGGTGCGGCTACCGGCTCATCCCCGCTGACGCGGGGCGCACGCGGCCGCACGCTGCGAGACGCGCTGACAGACATGGCTCATCCCCGCTGACGCGGGGCGCACTGCCATTGGTCGGTGCCGCGCATGGCGGGCACGGGCTCATCCCCGCTGACGCGGGGCGCACGTGGCGAACTCGCTGAACACGTCCTGAAGGACGGGCTCATCCCCGCTGACGCGGGGCGCACGCAGCGGTAATCTTCTTGGCCATCTTGGGTCCCGGCTCATCCCCGCTGACGCGGGGCGCACTCGGCCGCATCATGAGCACCAGATTCGGAGGCGGGCTCATCCCCGCTGACGCGGGGCGCACTTCACTGGTTTTTCGACGGACGCGAGCTGGAAGGGCTCATCCCCGCTGACGCGGGGCGCACCGACGGGGCGATACAGTTGCTTGACGCGAGCGGGGCTCATCCCCGCTGACGCGGGGCGCACCGAGTGGGAGTGAGTACGCATGTTGACGTGGCAGGCTCATCCCCGCTGACGCGGGGCGCACTCGGTCGGGAGTTGGACGGTTTGGCCGCGGGAGGGCTCATCCCCGCTGACGCGGGGCGCACGCTGTCTGCCCAGGTTTGTGCGGCGAACGTTACGGCTCATCCCCGCTGACGCGGGGCGCACCGGACGTGCGGGTGTGGCTGCGGCAGGACCCGCGGCTCATCCCCGCTGACGCGGGGCGCACCGACGCGGGGCGCGGTACGTGCAGTACTTCTTCGGCTCATCCCCGCTGACGCGGGGCGCACGTGTCCGTCAGCACCGGTTCCAGACCGGGGAGCGGCTCATCCCCGCTGACGCGGGGCGCACGTGAATCGTCTCCAGCACACCCGGTTTCGCGGGGGCTCATCCCCGCTGACGCGGGGCGCACGTTGCGGTGCCCGGCGCTTCGTCACGGTAGTACGGCTCATCCCCGCTGACGCGGGGCGCACTCGGGGTGCTGGGCCAACGTCTCGGTGTCCAGCGGCTCATCCCCGCTGACGCGGGGCGCACATCAATGACCGCGGGATGGCCGTAGACGTGCGCGGCTCATCCCCGCTGACGCGGGGCGCACTTCTGGTCACGTACGCTGATGTGCACGTGGTGGGGCTCATCCCCGCTGACGCGGGGCGCACGCTTTCAGCGAGCAGACCGCCGACCACGATGACGGCTCATCCCCGCTGACGCGGGGCGCACAGCTGAAAGAGGCCAAGGCGTACAAACGCACGCGGCTCATCCCCGCTGACGCGGGGCGCACCGGCGATGGCGTCCCAGCCGAGCCCGGCTGCGGGGCTCATCCCCGCTGACGCGGGGCGCACATGATGCGGAGGTTGAGGCGCTGCTGGGGGCGCGGCTCATCCCCGCTGACGCGGGGCGCACGTGGCCGAACTGAGTGCGGACCAGTTCGAGTCGGGCTCATCCCCGCTGACGCGGGGCGCACCAGAGGCGGCCGGTGGGCTGGGAGAAGATGCCGGGCTCATCCCCGCTGACGCGGGGCGCACCTCGCGGGACGTGTTGCCATTGTTGGCCTTTCGGGCTCATCCCCGCTGACGCGGGGCGCACGTGACCGCGTTCGACATTGCCCGGTTGAATCTGGGCTCATCCCCGCTGACGCGGGGCGCACAACACTGATGGTGGCTTCGGCGCGTGGCAGCACGGCTCATCCCCGCTGACGCGGGGCGCACGCGTCCCAGCCGGACATCGGCTCAAGCATGTTGGGCTCATCCCCGCTGACGCGGGGCGCACGCCAGACCGGTACCCCTGGGTGGGTAGCCACCCTGGCTCATCCCCGCTGACGCGGGGCGCACCCGTACGACGGTGCCGTGCACATGATCCGTGGGGGCTCATCCCCGCTGACGCGGGGCGCACAGCGGCTTCAGCTGGCCGTCCACCAGGCCCGGCGGCTCATCCCCGCTGACGCGGGGCGCACCAGGGCAGCGTCGGCACGCTCTACGGCCTGAACGGCTCATCCCCGCTGACGCGGGGCGCACCACAGCTACCGAAGACCGTGAAAAGCCTTACGGGGCTCATCCCCGCTGACGCGGGGCGCACGGCACCGCCCGGGCGGTCCATGCACAATTTCGGGGCTCATCCCCGCTGACGCGGGGCGCACGCCTTGCGGCCGTGGTCGTGTCGGTAGTGCAGGGGCTCATCCCCGCTGACGCGGGGCGCACTCAGTGTTGTGCGACACCTCGAGCACCCGGGCCGGCTCATCCCCGCTGACGCGGGGCGCACCCCGTGGCGAAAGCGCTGGCCATGGCCTGGGCGGGCTCATCCCCGCTGACGCGGGGCGCACGGAATTCGTCAAGCTCCTGTCGGCTGACTGTCAGGCTCATCCCCGCTGACGCGGGGCGCACTCGTGGACGCCATGCGCCAGCGCAAGGCCAGTGGGCTCATCCCCGCTGACGCGGGGCGCACTCGGCGTAACGGTAGTAACCGACGTCGTTCAGCGGCTCATCCCCGCTGACGCGGGGCGCACGCCGGTGTAGCCGCCGCGCGCGAAGCCCTTCAAGGCTCATCCCCGCTGACGCGGGGCGCACCATCACTGGGTTCATCGACCGTAGTGGAAGGCGGGCTCATCCCCGCTGACGCGGGGCGCACGCACGGATGAGAACGGTCGTCCCGTGGCGACCAGGCTCATCCCCGCTGACGCGGGGCGCACTGGCCGTCACCATGTCTCGCGTCCCCAAGGCGGGGCTCATCCCCGCTGACGCGGGGCGCACTGATCCTCGACTGTGATTCCGACCCGGACGGCCGGCTCATCCCCGCTGACGCGGGGCGCACAATCGGATGGGATCGTGCCGTGGCTGATCACGCGGCTCATCCCCGCTGACGCGGGGCGCACCCGGCCGTGCGTGCGCAGACGGCCATCGCGCTGGGCTCATCCCCGCTGACGCGGGGCGCACCCGGCCACCTTGATGCCGATCGTGTCCCCGGCCGGCTCATCCCCGCTGACGCGGGGCGCACGGCAACTTTACTCATCGTGCGCTCCTGTAGTGGGGCTCATCCCCGCTGACGCGGGGCGCACGCGAGTGGGTCGTAACGGACCTTTTCGGCGGCAGGCTCATCCCCGCTGACGCGGGGCGCACTCGAAAGCCTCACAGCGCCAGTCGCTTTCAACCGGCTCATCCCCGCTGACGCGGGGCGCACGCCCGTCGCCACGAAAAAGTGCGACCACGACCGGGCTCATCCCCGCTGACGCGGGGCGCACAGCAGTCATCGGAATCTCCTCTCGGGCAAGCGGGGCTCATCCCCGCTGACGCGGGGCGCACGCCGTCATTCGCGCGAGGGCGCGACGGCCACCTGGCTCATCCCCGCTGACGCGGGGCGCACTAATACACTGTCGCGATTCAACCACTACATTAAGGCTCATCCCCGCTGACGCGGGGCGCACGCGCTATGCGCGCGGTCGCCAATACTGCCGTCAGGCTCATCCCCGCTGACGCGGGGCGCACGGCTTGGCGGGCGAGTCTGAACCGCTGCGCAAGGGCTCATCCCCGCTGACGCGGGGCGCACCTCCGTGTGCAGGTCGCAGCCTGACGCGATCACGGCTCATCCCCGCTGACGCGGGGCGCACCGGTTTGGGCATCGGCCCTCCCCAGCTCATGGCGGCTCATCCCCGCTGACGCGGGGCGCACACCCATCGTCGCCAGGACGTCATTAGCGACCTGTGGCTCATCCCCGCTGACGCGGGGCGCACAGAATGTCCCTCGCCGTGCTCTGTACGATATAGGGCTCATCCCCGCTGACGCGGGGCGCACGCGCTCAGGCGTTGGCGATCCACATGGACAGTGGGCTCATCCCCGCTGACGCGGGGCGCACCGATGATTCTGCGGGAGGGTGGTGTGTTGCGGGGGCTCATCCCCGCTGACGCGGGGCGCACTTGTGATGGAAGTGGTCTGCCGGACTGAGGAACGGCTCATCCCCGCTGACGCGGGGCGCACATGTCCGCGGGCACCCCGTCACTGTCCACGTTCGGCTCATCCCCGCTGACGCGGGGCGCACTGTTGGGACGCTTGTCAGAAGAGTGAGGTCAAGGGCTCATCCCCGCTGACGCGGGGCGCACTTGTCACCCGTTCGGGCTAGTCGTTCTGTTGGAGGCTCATCCCCGCTGACGCGGGGCGCACGCGTGGGTGGTGTGGGTGACTGCGCTGGTTTGGGGCTCATCCCCGCTGACGCGGGGCGCACGCGCATGATCGTGGGTTTGACGAATGAGAGTTGGGCTCATCCCCGCTGACGCGGGGCGCACTGTCACCCGTTCGGGCTAGTCGTTCTGTTGGAGGGCTCATCCCCGCTGACGCGGGGCGCACGCAGCGACGACCCAGTACACATTCACGGCCAACGGCTCATCCCCGCTGACGCGGGGCGCACCCGGTGTTCGATGAGGCTGCTGCTGCGGCGTCGGGCTCATCCCCGCTGACGCGGGGCGCACGCCAACACGCTGGGCCGTATCATGAGCACGCAAGGCTCATCCCCGCTGACGCGGGGCGCACAAACGCTCACTGCCAGAACTGGCACCGGGAACCGGCTCATCCCCGCTGACGCGGGGCGCACGCGTCCTCTAGACTACCGCGCGAATGCGCCAACGGCTCATCCCCGCTGACGCGGGGCGCACCTAGGCGTCAGTTGGCAAAACTTGTTGCGCGCCGGCTCATCCCCGCTGACGCGGGGCGCACTGGGGCAAGAGCCCGGTCATGGCAGCGCTGGCGGGCTCATCCCCGCTGACGCGGGGCGCACGCGCACTGCCCCGCCCACGACGACGCGCGACCGGGCTCATCCCCGCTGACGCGGGGCGCACGTAGTGTTTTCAGTGCGTCAGCGGCGACGCGCCGGCTCATCCCCGCTGACGCGGGGCGCACGCGGTCACCGGAGATGGCGGCTAGCACCCGCATGGCTCATCCCCGCTGACGCGGGGCGCACCTAAGGAGCAGTGCCGCTCGGCTGCGGAGTCCAGGCTCATCCCCGCTGACGCGGGGCGCACGGATGGGCCGTCCTCGACGGCGGGACCTGGTCGGGCTCATCCCCGCTGACGCGGGGCGCACGGACCCCGCCGAAGTCCGCTCGGCCACAGAGGAGGCTCATCCCCGCTGACGCGGGGCGCACCACAGCGCCGGGGTCACCGCCTTGGTCGAGCCAGGCTCATCCCCGCTGACGCGGGGCGCACACTGCTGAGGTGAAGATTCCTGAGCCGTCGTACGGCTCATCCCCGCTGACGCGGGGCGCACCGCCTGAGGAGCTGCCGCTGCCGATCTACCTGAGGCTCATCCCCGCTGACGCGGGGCGCACCAGAACGCGTCGTGGTCGAACGGTGCACACGTCGGCTCATCCCCGCTGACGCGGGGCGCACGCTCATCGTGCGCTCCTTCAGTAGGTTCGTCGGGGCTCATCCCCGCTGACGCGGGGCGCACCCCGGACTGGAAAATCCTTGCGGCGTCAGCGACGGCTCATCCCCGCTGACGCGGGGCGCACCTATCGCCCCGTATCATGTGTGGCTGGAGGACCGGCTCATCCCCGCTGACGCGGGGCGCACATCGCCCCGCGCCAATTCGGGTTGTGGTCCGACGGCTCATCCCCGCTGACGCGGGGCGCACGCTTCGACGCTGGCGACGCGCTCGCTGAGGAGCGGCTCATCCCCGCTGACGCGGGGCGCACGCTTCGACGCTGGCGACGCGCTCGCTGAGGAGCGGCTCATCCCCGCTGACGCGGGGCGCACCAGACACCATACGGAGCTATGGCGCCCGGCGCAGGCTCATCCCCGCTGACGCGGGGCGCACGCGCTCCAGCGCGAGGTTGTTGCCGTAGCCGCCGGCTCATCCCCGCTGACGCGGGGCGCACGTGTCCAATGCAGTCCAGAAAACGCCGTCAGCGGGCTCATCCCCGCTGACGCGGGGCGCACACTGCGGTTGGTTTGCTGGATGGTGAGGACGGCGGCTCATCCCCGCTGACGCGGGGCGCACCCGTACTGCTTGGTTGGCACGGTCTTGACCTCAGGCTCATCCCCGCTGACGCGGGGCGCACAAGGACGTGCTGCTGCCACTCGCGGACCTGTCCGGCTCATCCCCGCTGACGCGGGGCGCACCCCGGCCAGAGGGCAGTCGCGACGTGGGCGACAGGCTCATCCCCGCTGACGCGGGGCGCACGGCGTCAGCATCCCACGCAACGAATCCAGCGTGGGCTCATCCCCGCTGACGCGGGGCGCACCCGACAACGTCGCCGCCATCGCCCGCAATCGTCGGCTCATCCCCGCTGACGCGGGGCGCACCATCGGGTCGGCTGGGACATGCGGACCCGTCGCGGCTCATCCCCGCTGACGCGGGGCGCACCCGGGCTGCTCGAGGGCGAGGGCACGTTCGACCGGCTCATCCCCGCTGACGCGGGGCGCACGTCCCCCACGCGGGGCGCCCCGGTTATTTGTCGGGCTCATCCCCGCTGACGCGGGGCGCACGTGACCAGCGTGCTCGGCATGCTAGCCAAGCCAGGCTCATCCCCGCTGACGCGGGGCGCACGACAGCCCGTCCCACGCGGCCCCGTGCATGAGCGGCTCATCCCCGCTGACGCGGGGCGCACGACCTCCCAGGCGGGCCGCGCATCGTCGTGCCGGGCTCATCCCCGCTGACGCGGGGCGCACGTGATCGAGTCCACCCGGCTCGCCGGCAATGACGGCTCATCCCCGCTGACGCGGGGCGCACCGGATCACTGGCCCTGTGGCTATGAATCGCGCGGGCTCATCCCCGCTGACGCGGGGCGCACCGGATGGTCCTCACTGCTGCTCCTCCTGTCGGAGGCTCATCCCCGCTGACGCGGGGCGCACGACGAGACCGATGAGGATGACGAGTGGGCTGACGGCTCATCCCCGCTGACGCGGGGCGCACCACAGCTCGCCGGACGGTAGGTGGATGATGCCGGGCTCATCCCCGCTGACGCGGGGCGCACGCGGCAGGCGACGGCGACATGGCCGGGGCAGGAGGCTCATCCCCGCTGACGCGGGGCGCACGCTATCGGCCCGGCGCTGGGGCAGATTGGCGCGGGCTCATCCCCGCTGACGCGGGGCGCACGGGCTGGGAAACTAGTAGGGCTCGCTGGCTTCGGGCTCATCCCCGCTGACGCGGGGCGCACACGTCTTCGGATACTTCCTGGCGTTACGCACCAGGCTCATCCCCGCTGACGCGGGGCGCACGCTTTTTGACCTGCGGTGATGCAACTCAAGGAGGCTTTCTTGCTTCACTTGCGTCGAGTGTAGCGGCGCTT
>PDWJ01003730.1_pt1 | contig 14248 bp, 9 predicted proteins | sample 1430881 | NCBI WGS metagenome assembly PDWJ01 (sample SAMN01162460, study PRJNA174530) | Oral metagenome, whole genome shotgun sequencing project. | biome: Marine environment; feature: Marine mammal; material: Swab sample of the gingival sulcus; isolation source: swab sample of gingival sulcus... | reverse complement strand
GACATATGCTTTGAGGGAAGGATAAAATACACAGCAATACCAATGAGAACAATGGGAATAATACCTTCCAGCCATCTGGTATCAATACACTGCACAGCAATGGTTCCAGCAGCAGAGCCAATAAAAGCGGCGAGCATCAACAGCTTCACATCTGTAAAACGAACCGTCCTGGTACGAAACATCACCAGGGTGGCTGTGGCAGTACCAACGGTTCCCTGGAATTTATTGGTTCCCAGTGCAGTCAGGAGAGGAACACCGCTGACAATAAGTGCGGGCAACGCTATTAACCCTCCCCCTCCAGCCAGGGTATCAATAAATCCGGCCACAAATGCAACCGACACTAAAAACAGCAAGATGTCAAAAGAAAGCTCCATATCCCTCTCCTGCTCCCCCCCCTGATCTGTCTATCCGAAATTTGAACTGCGAGCATAGGGCAACTCCCCGAAGCTCCAATTTTCACTCCTGATTGTACCTGGAGGTTATTTAGTCCAGCCATGCTGGTTTATCCAGTAAATAGCGTTGCCACAAGGCTGCAGCTTCGGCAACTCCGCCATTATTATTTGATGCTACCCGCGTAAATTCTTCATCGAATCCCAAAGGCGCATTTTCCACCAGGTATCCGCGGACGGCAGCTTTTAGCATATCCAGATCATTGTAGTCATTACCTACCGCGCCGTATAATGGAACAGCAATACCGAGCATAGCTGCAATCCGTTCCATTCCCTGGCTTTTTGAAACGCTGGCCGGGAAAATTTCAAGCCAGATTGATTTCCTGTCAAGAGGAGAAGTGGCTGTTACCACGTGACAATCAGAATACAATTTTTCTATGGTAGAGCTGATCTTTGCTCCAAAAGACTCATTACCGGGAGGAAGAATACAGAGAATCTGGGTTGCATCCCCAAATTGTCTTTTTTGTTCTTCTGTCCACTCAGCTGCATAGTTTTTATAGAGTTTCAGCCGGTTTTGGAAATCACAATTATCGTTTTCACCCCGGTCATGGAACCGATAAAAAAAGTATGCCGTATCCGGGATGGCTCGCTGCACCATGTAATTCACGGCCAGTTCATCCAGAGTTGCTGTAATTTGCTTGACCAACTGGGATTTTAAGGAAATTTTGTCTATTATTTCCATGGATTGCAGAGAACTCTTCTCCCCCTGTTCACAAATGGGAAACTTCATAATCCCCGCCCCGGTTGAAAAAAGGACGTAATCCACGGCCAGACGATTTTCCCCGACCAGGCAATCGCCAGCAACCATTGCCTTATAGAATGAGTCACTGGAGCGCCCGGTAGCAATAACATTGACGCACCCCGCCCTTCTCAGGGCAGCCAGAGCTTCCCGATCCTGACGGCTCACCATTTTATCATCGGTCAGCAACGTGCCATCAAGATCAAGTACAAAAAAGGGATGCCCCTGTTCACTATTACTGCGGCCAGAATCTCCGGTTACGGTTACAGGTATCTCATCAGTTTCTTTTTTCAAATTCTGTTGTTACCTCCATAAATATTTTTTCAAGATACTCCCTTACCCGCCCGGATACAATCTTTCTTCAACTCTGTCAGTCTCGTGACAGGAATACCGCCATATTTACCTCAATTTCCGTTTCCCCTTTATATTTATTATTTCATGCTTATTCATACCGGCAGAAGTTCGTACATCTATCATGAAACCATACAATGGAGTCAACAATGAGAGTAACAGCAACCATTTTCTGTATTCTGTTCTTTTCTGTTAGCAGCTATGCAGCAGAACAACAAGCCACAGTAAGCGAGGAACTGACAACAAGGATCGAACAGGGGGCCGAAGTCGCCAGAGATAAGATAAACAAACTAAAAAAAGACCTGGCAGCCGGTACACAGGCAGCCCAACAAAAATTTGATCAAATCCTCAGCAGCGAAGAGTACACAAAACTTAAAAACTACGTAGCAAATATCGACAAGCAGACTATTGCCAACGCAAAGGAAAAAATGTCCCAGGAAATCTCATCCGTTTTGCAGTTAACCGAAGAGCAGGCTCAGAAACTTAAGCCGGTTATGCAGGACAGCATGAATCAGCTTGGAGAAATGCTTACTGAATTAAAAAAATCAGGATTGAGTGCCTTTGGCGAGTACCGTGAAAAATTTGAACAGTTCTCTTCAGATCTGCGTTCAAAACTGGAAAGCACTCTTAACCAGAATCAGCTGGAACGTTTTGACCAATACAGAAACGAAAAACTGGGCAAACTGGACAAAGGGCTTCTGGAGGTATAGCCCGGATTTCTGTCCAGCAACGCATTGATAAATCACCCTTTATCGACCCGACGCAGGCAATGTCGGGTCGTGTTTTTTGCATAAGTCCCCGCGACATATCCCTATTTCGTGTTCCCCTTTTCTCTTCCTTTGCTATTCTTTGTGGAACAAGGTAAGAAACACATGATTTGATTCAGATTAAAGGAGAACATTATGAAAAATATCATCCCATCCAGTGTACTACTTGTCAGTGCAATATCCCTTTTCTTTTTTTCGGTATCACCATCAGAGGCCCGTCATCGATGCAATAACTGGCACAACAACGGCGGCTATTATCAATGCTGCAACGAAAACTGGTACAATGAACAAACCTACTTCAGTCAAAACTGGTATGATGAGCAAACAGATTTTGAACAGTACAGACCATACAGGCCATACAGACCTCACACCGTAAGAAATTTAAACGGCTGGAATGTACCGCCAAGAGAAGCTAAAAGAGCAAATAACTGCTACAGATATAAACTGAAGGTGCAAGGGGGCAAAGGCTCCGCCAGAATCCAGTCAATCAGGGACGGAAACTATATCCAGCTCGACAATGGCAAACAGAAAGGCTTCGTCTGCTTTAACGGCCCCACGACTCTGGAGCTGGGGAAACTTGCGAACCCAGGCACACGGGTAGAACTGAAACTTGAAGACTATGGCCGTTTCGTTTTTCAAGAGGGGAGCCGGGGGCAAAGCTTCAAAAACAACTGGTATAGAACGTACTGGAATCTTTAATCTTTTATTTTTTGTAAAAACAGCCCGCTACAGTGAAGACGGGCTGTTTTGCTGTTATTGCCATGGATGATTTATGATAGTGGTTGAAGCAGAAAAGCCTTCAAGCCGCTGTTGCGGGACACCTTCTGCTGAACCGCATGGTACCAAATGTCCCTTGAGCCTGTTATTACTACATTTTCCTTAGCTCTGGTAATTCCGGTATACAGCAGTTCCCTGCACAGGATTTGATTCTCATCTTCCGGGAGCATCACCAGCACATCAGCAAATTCGGACCCCTGACTCTTATGGATAGTCATGGCAAAAACGGTTTGCCGGGCCGGGAGCCGTCCTGGAGAGAGGGCAACAAAACTGTCCCCTCGCTCAAACCATACCTTGAGTTCTTTTGTTCCACCAGTATTACCTGCCAAGAGACAAATCCCCACATCACCGTTATACAAGCCCAGATTATACTCATTACTCGTAATCATAACGGGACGACCGCTATACCACTGCCCTGTTCGGCAATCAGGGAAACCACAATTCTTCAAGCGTCTTTCAATAATTGAGTTTACATTGTAGATCCCATTTCGACCGTAGTTAGTGACACATAGCACCTGAAAGCTATGAAACTGGTTGAATAGTTCCCGTATATTTTCATCATCATAGACACCAGCCTGCTCAAATTGCCGAACCCTTTCCATATAGACAGAATAGCGTTCGACAATATAGTCTACCCCTTCCGGCAAGAGATTGATATTTGAATGTTCAGAATCAGTCAGCACGTCCCAGGCTTTTTTATACTCGCCGCCATTTACAGCCGCTGCAAGTTTTTTAATATTGCTGTCAAAACGATAACTCTTTTTCAGCTCGATAGCGTTCCCCGGCAATGCAGCAACAACATCGACCAGAACAGAACCGGACTCAACCGAGGCCAACTGATCCTTATCCCCGAGTAAAATCAGATGCACACCAGGCTTTACCGCATCAACAAGTTTGCTCATCAACGCCAAATCAACCATGGATGCCTCATCGACAACGACAACGTCATATGGTAAGGGATTTTCCCGGTTATGAACAAATTGAGGAGAGTTTTGCTGCACACCGAGTAGTCGATGCAGGGTGGAAGCCGATTTGGGGATAGTCTCCAGGAGTTCACCGCCTCGACTTTGAGACTCAAACCGGGCAATGCTTTTCTCCACGGACTCACTGAGTCTCATGGCGGCCTTTCCTGTTGGTGCAGCAAGGGCTATTTGCAGGGTGGCTCCATACTTGTGAAGCAGAGCGGCCAATACCTTTACAACTGTTGTTGTCTTTCCGGTTCCCGGGCCACCACTTATTATCGTAAGATGGCTCTTTTGCGCAAGTTCGGCTGCACGGCGCTGCAAATCCCCTTTTCCTGCTTCCCGAAAGAGCTGGTCAAGAAAGTCGGCAGTATCACATCCCTGTTCACAGGGCCTTGCCGCCAGCTGTTTTAACTGAACAGCCAGTCGTTTTTCATAGGCATGGTAACGCTGGAGATAAAGGCGATTTTCCACCAGAACAAGCGGCGTTTCCCGTTCCCCGGCAGAACATATCTTTTCGATAGACAATCCTTGTAGTTTCTCCTGTTGTTCTGCAGTCAGAAGTAAACAGCTATGCCCTTCCTCCTGGGCACGAACCAGAGCCCTCACTATTGCCTCAAAATCTGTTTTTCCCTCCCCGGAAAAACCTGCGACAGATGCCAGAAACTGTGCCAAATAACGGCCAAAATAATTTTCATTTCTGGTAGTTACCCGTTCCATTTCACCTTCCGCTCAATATAGTTGCAAGCTCACCCAGCGTATGAAAATCCGGCTTGGTGGCATATACCCCGACATTCATCACCTCCGGGCTCATTCCCCGCAGAAAAAGATAGCCAACTCCGCCAAAATGCTGCCCATAATCATAATCTGGCACAATGTTCTGCAGATGCAGATGCAAAACAGAAGAATAAATCCAGAACTGGAGCCCGTAGTTATGTTCCTGCATGGCACGGGTCAGCTTCGCAGGAAGATAGGCCTGCAAGCTCTTTCCAAGATTATTGGTTTTATAGTCAATTACATAAAATTTTCCGTCAGCCTCACAAACAAGATCAATAAAACCGGTAAGATACCCCTGCATTTCTTTATGTCCCAAGGGTAGTACAGTGGGTTCATTACAGAGTACCCTGTTAATCTCATCAGTCTCAATGGTCTTCAGATGAAAATAAAACTCCATCTCTTTCAGACATTTTCCCGGGGAAAGATCGGCAAGGCAAAACTGCGGTGGAAACGGTTGCGGTAGTCTGGTTTGCACACAGCTTTTCAACAGCTCCAGAATCTCGTCAGAATCAAGCGAAACTCCATACCGCCCCGCAAGCCGGTCGATTTCTGCAAGATACTCCGCAGCATGTTCCTTTACGGGCAGGTCGCGAAAATGAAAATTTTCAAGCAGATCATGGATAACATTACCAAATCGGGGTCCCGAAGGAAGGCCGGGATATAAAACGGGCTGTGCAGCATCTTCAGCCCGGTCATCTCCCGCGTGACCGTCATGCTCATATTCACTCAAACCTGCAAGGGCAGAAAATGATGAGATTTGATACGAGGTGTAAAGCCTTGCCCCATTATACTCCCTGGGAACAAGAGTTCCATTTGCTATAGGGGCTGTATAAGAATGCGGAACCTCCTCTTCCACGTCCACATATTGTGTCCCGTGTTCTGCACAAAATCCCTTGATCGTTGCCTGTTGTATTTCCTGTGAACAGCCCCCACCAGGAAAAAGGAGATACCCAAGGGATGAGTCAAAGGAATCAATGGTTTTCCCAGATTTTTTCACATCTGCCCAAAAGAGATAACAGCGTAATTTTGCCCGGGTAATAGCCACATAGAGCAGTCTGAGACCTTCGGCATCCTGCTCGGACTGCGCCTGCTTTCGCCGACCATCAATCTGTTCAGAACCCAAATCCACAACGCTTTTACCGTCAGAACCCAGAGTGACAATAACATCATTTTTTGCCAAAAAATCCGCCCCACCCCAGAGAGACGGGCAAAAAACAACGGAGTATTCAAGCCCTTTCGACTTATGCATGGTAACTATCTGTACTGCATCTTCATCGGTCTCCAGCAAGAGCTCGGAGTCCTCCTCCCCGCTGCCGACTTTTCTTACACTATTGAGCCAGTGTATTGTCTGGGCCGGGCTGAAGTTTTGTTTCGTTTCCTCTTCCTGAATCCTCTCGGCCAGCTGATAAATATTGACAATAGCCTGCTCTGCCCCATCCTTTGTCGCAATATTCAACAGCAGGCCTTCACACTCAAGGAAGGTAGTTATCATGGTAAAAAATGAGTGCTCATTCCAGAGTGTAAAGTAGTCACTCATCTTCTCTTGCCATGAGCCAAACACATCCTCATCCTGAAAGAGAGCGTAGAGCTCATTGCCGGAAAATCCAAACCAGGAAAGAGCCAATGCACTCTTTAACAAGGAAGGCTTTGACGGACCGGCAACAGCCGCAAGCAAAACAGCAAGATCCTCGCATTCTCTGGAGAAAAAAACACTTTCCCGCGCGGTGACAACTGCGGGAACTCCGTACAGTGACAGGAGATTCCTGTACTCAATAGCTTCATCATTGGAACGAACAAGTACAGCAATATCCTGACAACGCAGCGTCCTTTTTGCGCCCTCATTTCTTATAACAACATCATCCTGGAGCAAGCGAACGATTTCGGAAGCGATATAATTTTGAATACGCCCCCTGGCCTTCCCCGAAGTCCAGCGGCCATCCTTTTTTGAATCCGGCGCTGCCGGCAAACAACAGTAAAGCATTCCGCTGCCAGAGGCGCCGTTAATTTCAAGCCCCAGATCATCCTCTGTTCTGGCAGGACGTACCGGGCTATAGCACAAGGTATCTTCCGCATCACGAAAGGGTTTTTCCCGTGCCTGAAAAATCCTGTTCACCTCATTAACAAGATTGGGATGGGAACGGTAATTTTTATCCAGAGTAAAAAGGAATTTTGCCTCGTTACGAGCCTTGAAATAGGAGTGAATATCTGCCCCACGAAACTTGTAGATCGCCTGCTTGGGATCACCAATCAGATAGAGCAGATGCTTACCCTTACCAAAAAGTGTAGAAAAGATTGTATATTGACCACTGTCTGTATCCTGAAATTCGTCAATTAAAGCAAGCCGATACCGGTCGGAGATCTGTTGCACCAGGCGTTCCCCCCCCTCCCCTTTAAGACTGGCAGCCAGCCGGGTGATAAGATCATCAAACCCCATCTGCCCACGGGCATCCAGCCTGCGAGGAAGCTCTTGCGCTAAAAAATGCAAGAAACCGGAACTAAAACCCTGTAAAAATCTTTTTTTGTTCTCAATAAAGGCGGCGAGTTCTTTTTCGGGGAGCAGCCAGCTGCTAAAATACTCAGCCTTTGCTTCAGCAGTTTTCAACTTCCTTTTGTTAACAGCCGCAAGCAGGAAATCCCGCTGGAGGAATTTTTCAAAACTCTCCGGTATATCCGAACCCTTTTCGCTAAAAAAATCGCTGCAACGGGTAAACCAGTCACTGAAGCCGTTCTTAACCTCAGCCTTAAAAAATCCGCCCTCAATGGCCTCTGAAAACTGCTCATTCACAGCGGCGTGATTCGTCTGCCACCATATTCTCAACTCCCCTATGGATTGCAGCAGTTTGAATTTTTCCTGCTCGAAATCCACGTCAGCCGGGACAATAACCCTGTCCCCCTGCGACCGAACAGCCTCCCTCAACAACCCCAGTAGCTGAGCAGGGGTTTTGCTCTTTTCAAGAATCAGATTCCCTGCGACCATGTCCAGAGGATAAACGGTTTGCCGCCAATAATCCTCGGCAATCTGCAATTTCAGGAAATCAATATCGGTAACCAGTTCCACATCAAAAAGCTGATTGCTCTCCAGGGCCTGCTCGCCGAGCATCCGCTGGCAAAAACCGTGGATGGTAAAAATTGCAGTACGGTCTATATCATATAGTGCAAGCTGTAACAGTTCCGCCGCCTCCTGAGGGTTATATACTTTGCTAACCCAATCCAGCAGGGTTTGATCACAATTCGCCTCCCCTCCGTTTTCCAGGGCTTCTCTGGCCTCAACCAGCCGCGCCCTGATCCGCCCTTTCAATTCTTCGGTTGCCGCCTTGGTGTAGGTAACGATCAGAATCTGATCGATTGGAATCTTTTTTTCTACAATTGCTCGCAGCACAAGCATACCGAGAGCATAGGTTTTTCCTGTCCCGGCGCTGGCTTCCACCAGAGAGATCCCTTTTTGCAAAGCTACTCTAGACGGGTTGAAACTTTTAAAGTTTCGCATTCTTCATTTCTCTCCAAATTTCCAGCATAAAACCCTGGGCTAACTGTTCAAAATCGCTATTAATCGGGCAGGCCGGCTCTCCTCCTTGTGCGTAGAGCTTCTTCCAGTATGGTTCATAGCCGTTTTGCATCTTCTTCTGATACGTCTCGACTGCCTTTTCAAGAGGAGTTATTGTCGCCTTTTTACGGGTAATTTGCTGTACATACTCAAACAACGGTTCAGTAAGCAGAAGCGATGGTTCCTCGCAGCCCTCTAAATAAAGAGTCACAACTTTATCCAACCTCCGTTGCCAGTTCTCATCAAAATGCGCAATACCAGAAAAATAAAACACACCATCGGCAGTCAATAAATACGTCGGCTGATCAGCACAGAGCCTGTTATGCAAAAGATGCTGTACCCAGGCACAGAGCATATCCTTTCCCCGTAATTTACCGGGGCGGATAATAACCATCCCCCCGGTATAGCGCTGTTCAAGAACCCCTGTAACGGTTACGGATGCCACCTCACATTCTACGTTCAGAGGAGCCAGTCTCTTTCCCGGATCAAGCAGGGTAAGCTGTGCGCAAAGTCGTTCACAAAGCGCCCTGCTTTCGTCAAAAAACATCTCTCCCACTATACCAAGAGGCCAACGACCTTGTACCTGAACTTTTTTCAGCTCCAGCTCATACCGCGGATTCATCCCCTGCCCTTCTTCCATGCCCTTCAGGATGGCATCAATCAGCCCCGATTCCAGAAGATATTTATCCAGAGTATCAACAGAAAACTGCTCGCTATTATCCGTTATCCCTGTTTCCTGAGCAAGCTCAAGCCCGAGAACAGTCTGCACAAAGTATTTTTGAGGATGTCCATAAAACCGCAACAGTTCCTGCAAACCAACACAGTCCTTTTTTGCCTTATCCACACTGCCCTGCCACCAGATTTTTTCAGTTTGCTTCCGGTTTCGCATCTCCCTTGCAAGCTCACAAGATGCCTTGTCATAGCTGAAGAGTCTTTCATTTTTACCTGAAAAATAACTGGAATTAAAAGGATGCAATGGATGCTCGACCACAGCATTGTTCACGCCGTAGCCGGAAGAAAGCACATCAAGAAATTCCGTCAGTACAATAGATGGAGGGACAGGTTCATTGGTTCGTGCTGAACGCCCGACATAGCTGAGATAAAGTAGTTCACGGGCAGCAAGAATCGCCTCCAGAAACTGGTATCTGTCATCTGCCCGCGGAGAACGATCCCCCCGTCTGGGAGCCAGGGCCATGAGATCAAAAGTATCGCCTCTATCCTTCTTTGGGAAATCAGCCTCATTCAAACCAAGCAGGCACACGACCTTGAACGGGATGGAACGCATGGGCAACATGGAACAAAAGGTAAGCTGGCCGCGCAAAAAACCGGAGCTGGAACGAGATTCCGTTGCAACCAGGCCAAACCACTTGAGAATAACCTGGGAATTTACGGGGACATGGTGATATTTTTCTCCAATAGTACCCAGTTCTGTAAAAACTTCACGCAGCTCCACATACTCACTCTCTTCTGTCTCACCAAACAGCCCTTCGGCAAGTCTTGAAAACAAGGCAACCCATTCGCTTAAGTTATGAAACCGGGAAAAACTTTTTTCTGCACTTTCAAGTAATTCGATAAAACGACATAAACCGCCAAGAATTGCAAAATCCTGCCCTTCAATCTCAGGATACGGCAGAATCCCCTCAATAAAATCAGTGGTATTAACAGCTGCCCCCATAAGCATTCTCTCAAGCCCGGTCCTCCAGCTTGTCGCAGCAAAACTCCCTGCATTTAGATTTTCTCTGTTTTCCCTGGAAAGGCCCCAGCGAATACCACTCTCCTCAACCCAATGCCGCACCATATCAAGATCGGTCGGACTCATATTAAAATGAGGATAAACCGCCGGCAAAAAAAGAACATCCAGCACCTCACTCAGCTCAAAACGGGTGGTAAGCAACTCCAGAAAAGAACCAAATGCAGCAATAACAGAATTCCTGCGCTTTATGCTCCTGTCTGCTATTGAATACTGAATACCCTTAAAAACCGCAGGAATAAGTGCCGAATACTCCTGGATATCGGGGGCCATGACAACAATATCCCGCAACTCCAGTGCAGAGTCTTTTTCCAGCTGATACAATACCCGGTCTCTTAATATGCCAAGCTCCCGCAATTTTGAGTGGCAGGAGGTTATGATCACAGAATCGTCCCCACCCGAGGCAAATTGACCTTCCCGATCAATTCTCCCCTGTAGTAAATCTTTTTGTATCAGATGGAGAAGAGATGGATTTTCATTATCAGCAACAGGATCAGTGTAACTGGAAAAATCCATCTCAAAATTTGCCCCCTCAAGGAGCAAATTCTGCAAATCCCGTCCCTGCCCCCCAAGAGACGCCAGCAAGGGATGAGAAACCATCTCAAAATAGTCCCCTTCTCCACGCATCTTGTTTTTGAACTGTTTTTTCATGGACTCAACATCGCCCCAGTATTTCTCGCAGGGAGAAAGCAGAAAAAAATGAACATCCATATGACGGGCAAGCCCATTTAAAAATTGCAGATAAACCGGAGGGAGAGTGTGCAACCCGACAACCGAAATTCTTTTAGGAAAAATGATACAAGCCAGAGCATCCCCGTCACCAGAATCATTTTCAAGTTTTCTGATTAACCGGTGCAGCACCGCAGTACGATGAGTTACATCCTCCGAATCATTTGCCGCCTTTGCTGTCAGTCTGTTCCATAATTCTTTCTGCCATAATTCGACGGGAGAATCGGTTATCACCCGCCCCGCATCCCAGGCGGTAATCATCTCACCCCGCATTAGCTGATACTGATCAAAAATATGGGCCAGGCGACGGGCCAATTGAAAGCGTTTGAGCTCCGAATTTTCTCCACTCAAATAGTTATGTAGCGGAAAAAAAACACGACCCTCTGTCTCTCGAAGAAGGGCCTCTAACTTCCAGCTGACGACTTCACGTTCAAAATCTCCCGTTTTCTCAACACAGCCACAGAGAACACCGATATAATTCAAAAAATTCTGGGGTAAGTAGTAGGTATAATTGCAAAAACTCCCCAAGGCATCTGCCATTGTCTGGGAAATCATCCGCTCCATGCCCTGACTCTGGATAAGAAAAAGCTCGGAATCAAAGAGACTTTGCTGGGGATCATTTACCAAAACAGCAGCCAACTGCCGCAGTAGATTCTCGGTTCTATTTGAAACATGAAGATAAAACATGTATTTTCTCTCAAAAACTGGAGGACAAGGAGGCGGTAGAAGCGACCTTACTTACGCAGCCCCACCTCCACGCCACCATACTCATAGATGCCCAGGAGCAGACCGGCTATAATCCCAAGGGCAAAAAAGATGCGCAGCTTTCTATCCCATGGCAATTTTTCACCACCAGCCATATATTGTAGCAGCGCAATGAAAACATAGGACAAACCTGCAATATAGGGTGCGGTTTGCAGAAGCTGCCAGCACGTTGCCTTTACTGTTTCCAGCACGGTGGCACCTACCCTTAAATTAAAAAGCAGGTACAAGGCCGCAGCTAAAATGAATGTCAAATTTTTCTTAAGATTTTGCATATGAACTCTCTGAAAACTTTATATTTCCCATTCACCGATATATATTCCCTCAGACAGTATCCTGTTTTTCTCCTCTCCCAGGCGGTAACCTTGCTGCAACCTGTTGAAAAGCCAGACAGTGAAGATACGGAGTCCGGTGATATTTTCACTAAATCCGGTTTCTGTCAAGTAGTTACCCCCAGCCCGCTGGGAGTTAACCGGGATAAGTTTCTACGCCTTGTTGCAGATATTAAAAACAGAAAGGATGATTACAATGCGCAGCTCAAAAACATCATTCTTGCGTCCATGTCGTACCAGCTTGATGACAAGGAAAACTCAGAACGTTCCATCATCAACGAACTTTTTACAAAAGAGGACAGAGAACAAAACAAGATAGCACAAAAACACGAGGAAACCCTCTGGCAGGCACGTCTTGTCCTGGAAATCGGTAAAATTCTTGATCAGGAAGAGGAAGAAATCGCCAAAGACCTGGCCAAACTTGATAATGACACCACGGAGTTGCTGGATGAGCTTCAAGGCGACACACCATATGGCCAGGAACCCAAACTTGCACAGGCCATGGAACAACTGAAAACTGGTCTTAGGGTACCCAATCAGGGAAATATGAAAAAAAGAGTGCAGGCATGGCAAAAACTCTATAATGAGGGCAACACCTCAGCAGAACCTCTACTCATGACAACCAGTAAAGATGCCGCAGATGTATTAATTAACGCCTACGAGAAAGACTCTGGCATCCCTCTGGTACAAATTACCGGGATGGTTCTTCCCTCGCTGCTTGGAACAACAGAGGACGATCCCGCTGCACTTTGTCAAACTTTCAGCTCTGTTCACGAGCCAATACTCGAAAAGCTGGCCACCCTTTTGCATCAGCTCCAGCATCAGGATGTAACAAATGGCTTGCCGGAATATATAGCAGAACAATTTTCCGAACTTGCTCAGCAATGGAACCAGGCTATTGAAACAACTTTTCCGCAAGATAAACACGGACAAAGCCCGGTCTCCATAACTATCTTTCCGCAACGATCCTGCTCCTCCTTGCTTACACAAAAAGAGAAAAACAATGACACAAACGGAATTATGCTCTGTGCAGAGTAGTCGTATCTTTTGCAGTTGTATCTCTTGCCGGGCTGATAAAATCCTGCAATTCATCAAGCGGACTCAGAACACCATGGCCGCCTTGCTGAAGGACATGTGTATAAATCATTGTCGTGGAGACATCCTTATGCCCCAGAAGCGCCTGTATAGTACGAATATCAGTCCCCCTTTCCAGAAGATGTGTTGCAAAACTGTGGCGAAAGGTATGCGCTGAAATATTTTTTTTGATACCCAGCTTTTTAACAGCCGATTTTATCGCCTTGTTAACAACACTGGGGTCGACATGATGCCTTCTCATCGTCCCGGTTCTGGGATCCCGGGATAGGCGGCTGGACGGGAAAATATACTGCCATCTAAATTCTCTGTCGGCATTGGGATATTTTCTTGGCAAGGCATAAGGGAGATACACCCTTCCATAACCATCGTGTACATCCTGACGATGTATTAACTCTACCCGTATCAAATGGTTTTTCAGAAGGGGTATCAAACTCTGTGGAAACGTAGTGAACCTGTCCTTTCGACCTTTCCCGGAACGCACAGAAACCTGCCGCATGGAAAAATCCACATCCTGCACACGAAGCCGCACAGCCTCCATAACCCGAAGCCCACACCCATAAAGTATTTTGACAATTATTTGAGGTGTTCCCTCCATAACATTAATAATTTCAAACACTTCCTTTTTCGTGCAAACCACAGGAACATTCAATTTACTCGTGGCTCTTACAGCATCAATTTTCCGAGTTAAAGGTTCGCCAAGAACATGCTTGTAAAGAAATAAAATGGCATTCATCGCCTGATTTTGTGTTGCAGGCGCAACATTTTTGTGCACAGCCAGATGCGTTAAAAATTTCTCCAGCTTTTCCTCACCTCCGGCCAAATCCTGCCTTGAGGTCATTTTATGAAAAAGAATATACTTCTTTATCCAGTCACAATAACAGCGCTCAGTATGAATCGAGTAATGCCTGACACGCAGCTTCTCCCTCACTTCATCCATTATTCTCTTTTCTTTTGCCCTTGACATCCACCACCCCAAAAAAATTAGATTGACCACAAAGACAATACCTGATATTAAGACATGAAGCAACTTATCAAGGAAAATAAACTTGTTAATCAATTGTTGGGCTTGCAAGCTCATCAGCATAAATTTATTTGACAAAATATCGTATCAAATATAGACTCTCAAAATAAATTTCTCAGGGCGAGGCGAAATTCCTCACCGGCGGTATCTTGATTTAATCAAGGAGCCCGCGAGCGGTTCAATAAAGTGTGTT
>PDWJ01003862.1_pt1 | contig 14254 bp, 11 predicted proteins | sample 1430881 | NCBI WGS metagenome assembly PDWJ01 (sample SAMN01162460, study PRJNA174530) | Oral metagenome, whole genome shotgun sequencing project. | biome: Marine environment; feature: Marine mammal; material: Swab sample of the gingival sulcus; isolation source: swab sample of gingival sulcus... | reverse complement strand
TTTTTTCCAGGCAGCGTCAGCTATTTAGAGCTCATCGGACTCAAGCTGAAACGTATTCCACGTTTACTTCCTGCGCTCGTTGCATTTTGCGAAATTCGAAGTGACAAGCTGTACCAATGCCATCGGCAAATGCTTGCTCGGCGATTGAGCGTTGACTTCTTTCTGTGCTGTGAGTGGGGGTTATAGCACAGCGAATACTGAAACTACAAATGCTAGTTTTATAAGTGTCTTATGCCGTCGTTCTTTATAGCTGCCGTCAAATCACCAAACCGTCGGCATTGCGCGGGACAGATACTGGGTTGTCACATAGTCTTCAGTAGCTCAGTGCAGCCATTTGCCCCGTTCTCTTTTACTGCGCCTTTTGCCGCATATAATTCCTTAATTAATCTGCACCGCATAGTGGGGCTTGAATGAGTTGTTAGCCCATTTTATTCTTGCTATCTGATAGCATATATGACAGCATCAAGGAATGACTAAAATTGTTGTGGATACCAGTGTGCTTATAAGTGCGCTTATAGGTAAAAAGGGCCCCAGCCGACAGATTCTAAGAAAGTGCCTAAACGGGGTATATCAGCCGGTTATAAGTACGGCCTTGTTTTTAGAGTATGAGGATGTACATAAGCGCCCACGAATAGAGGAATTGTGCCCTCTGGAACCCGGGGAAATAAGAGAGCTTTTGAATGCATTTTATAGCGTATGCGAGTGGGTTCATATACATTATTTATGGCGCCCTAATTTGAAGGACGAAAGCGATAATTTTTTGATAGAACTCGCTATTGCGAGCAATTCACAGTACCTCGTAACCAACAATACTAAAGACTTAACGGGAGCTGAGTTAACTTTTAAGCACTTGGCAATTGTTAGGCCTGAACAACTTTTAGAAGGTGAATAAAGATGTCTACTTTGACTATTCGATTGCCTGATGACAAGCATGACCGACTGAAAGCGCTTGCCGAATACAAAAAAATTAGCATGAACAAGCTGATTGAAGAAATATCAACACAAGCTCTTGCGGAGTTTGATACCGAAGTGCGTTTTAGGGCGCTTGCAGCAACTGGCAGCACCAGAAAAGGAATCGATATCCTTGATAAACTCGATGGGCACTTTAACAGCTAATATCTGTAAAAGAATAAAAGGGGGCGTGGGATATGCCGTTGTTCTTTATGGCTGCCGTCAAAATCACCAAACAGCCGGCATTGCGCGGGACAGATTCAGCAGCTCAGTGCAGCCATGTATCCCGCATATTTTCTTAGCATCAGGGTTTTTTCAGTAAGGGGCGACCGCCAAACACCGCTTGTGTTTTTCCCTCATCTATTGCCAGCACACCGTTGACCAAGAGAAAACGAACCCCGGTTGAGAGGCGATCCCAGTGGCGGTAGTCTGCCTGCGGGGCGTATTGGGCTTGATCAATGACGGCGATGTCCGCGTAGTAGCCTGGGGTGATATAGCCGCGTTGATCGATGCCGAAGATGTCCGCAGTCAGGCCGCTGCTGCGGTGTACAAAGCTTGCCACCGACATCAGTTTATCTTCGCCCACATACGCCACAAACTTTTTGGGAAAGCTGGCGTATTTGCGCGGATGGCGATCATTGCCATCGGAAGAGGTCACCACCCAGTCCTGTCGCATGAAGCGCTCGATATCGGTGGCGTTCATATTGAAGGAAATGACTCTGGCTTTGCCTGTTTTCAGCACCATCAGTGCCGCTGCAACGGGCGTTGTGTTTTGTTCTGCGGCGATGGCTGCAAGCGTTTTGTTGACTAAAGAGGGATCGTTGCCGGTTACCAGCAGCAGCGATTCCGGGCCGCCACGACGGCGGATATTCTCGGCAATCGCCGCGTTCAACTCTGCTGCCAGCTTGGGGTCACGCAGTCTCTGCTGGTATTTCTCGAAGGAGTCCGCCAGCATCCAGCGCGGCACCAAGGCGTTGCGAAGATGGGTTCCCGATGCGCGCCAGGGGTATTGATCCGCGGTGATTTGCTGACCGTTGCCTCGCGCCTGTTCGATCATGGTAACCGCTTGTTCGCTTTGTCCCCATACATCCACACCCAGTGCTTTAATATGGGCCAGATGTACGGGGATTTTCGCTTCTGCGCCAATGGTGATGGCCTCTTCCAGGGCAGGTAAAAAACCGACTGTGTAGGAACTTTCATCGCGAATATGGCTTTCGTAAAGGCCTCCGTACCGGGCCGCGACCTTGGCCAATGCGACCACTTCATCGGTGTCGGCGTAATTGCCAGGGGAATAATACAGTCCGCTGGACAGACCCAGTGCCCCCTCGCGCATGGCTTGATCGACCCTGTCCTCCATCGCCTTTTGTTCTTGCGCTGTGGGTTTGCGGTTGTCGCGCCCCATTACGTCAATTCGCACCGCACCGTGGCCCACTAGAAAACCCACATTGCTGCCAATGCCGTTTTTGGTGAGGCGCTGGGCCAGGTGCTCAACCTGGTAGGCTCCCTCGCCGTCGTTGCCGACAATCACCGTGGTAACCGCCTGGGTCAAATAGTTGGTATTGAGATGGCGTTCACTGCTGAGTAGATCTGCCAAAGCGTGGGTATGGGGATCAATAAACCCCGGCGTCACCATAAGTCCGCTGGCGTCTATTACCCGGTCGGCTTGCAGTTTGACGCTGCGATGGTCGCCGACGAAGGCGATGCGATCAGCGCTGATACCCACCGCCAGCGCCTGGGGAGGGCGGCCGCTGCCGTCGTACACCTTGCCGTTGACGATCAGTGTATCTAAATGCAGCGAGGGCGTTTGTGAGGTTGGCTCATTGCCGCAGCCAACCAGGCAGGCAAGGGCCGTGCCCAGAAGCAGGCTCTTCAGTGTGGTCATGATTGTTCTGCCTCGGCTATGACTAAAAGGCGCTGCATCATGGTCGTTGCCGCCCGGCGCGCGTATTCTTTGATAAATACCCGGTCGGTGTCATCGCCCAGTTCGAAGGTAATGGCGGGAATGCCAAATTGCGCGTGCATGTAGGCTTTGGAGGTGTTTTTGTCGGGGTTGTGGCCGGGTTTGATTTCAAACTGGTAATCGGGGTAGTCCGGTTTCAGTGCCGCCGCAAAATCATTCAGCCACAGGCGGGTAAATTCGGGAGGGAAGGTCGGCATGTCCGGTGTCTGCGTGTAAAAAATGTCCCGCCAGGTGGAATGAAAATCTAAAAACAGGTAGAGCCGCGGGGCGTCCTTTGACTCGAAACGCCGCAATTCCTCGCGTACCAGTTGGGTTTCCTGTTGGGTAAAAGGCCCCCAGTCCCGGTTCAGATCGACACCACCCACATTGTGACGCCAGTTGCCTCGCGCTACGCCGTCCGGATTCAGATTTGGGATCATCAAAATGCCAAAGGCGGCTCGAAAGTCCCGCGCCAGTGCATCGTCTTCCAGCAGGCGCTCAACGAAGGGCACCATTGCCAGGGCGCCGGTGACCTCCGGTGGATGCTGGCGTCCGATCAGCACAATATAGCGCTTGGGGTCTTGCGGATGGATGTCCAGCGCTGTGACAGGTCGCCCCTCTATGCTCAGCCCCAGTCGTTTTGTGCGCAGGCCATGCACCTGGTTGGCCGTCATCAACTGTGCGTACCAGCGGTGATACTGGTCGTTGTCGAATATCTCCTGTCCGGAAATCCACACACCCTGCGGTGAGGGCGTTAGGCGGAGACTGACTCGCTTACCATCTTTACTGATGCTGACACTGCTGTCAGCGAGCGCAGTCCAGTGCTTGCCGTCGGCGCTTATTTTGGGTCGGTAACGGTGTTTGTGGTGGCTGTAGTCCAGCACCACCTGTACGGTTTTTGTATCCGGCCCGATCACTTTAAAAGCGTACCAGGGACTGGCGTTAATGGGCGTGTTTTCAGGGGCAAGACTTAGCACGATGGCATTGTCTTGCTGGCGACATCCGTCAACCCGACCGGCGGGAAAATCGCTGTCGATAAGGATATCGCCAAATTCGCAGTGTGGTGGATGCTGGGCGACGATGCTGGTTGCAGTGCAGCCGTAGAGACCACTGGCAAGCATCATCAGGCCCAACAGCAAGGCGGGGCGGGTTTGTTTTAGCAAGGCAAAACAACAGGTCTTCATAGCGTCATATCCCGAGCAACGTCGATGATGGGGGGAAATCCGGTTCACGCAGTCAGGCTCGGCAGCAGACCCAAGTCAGGCTTTGTGAAAAGTCCTTTATACTGTACTGTACCGTGGTAAAGGGAACCCTGTATGACATGGCGCGGTCGCTGTGTGAATGCGGGGAAAAACATTGTCAACAACAGGTTAACAGATGCCCATAGCCGAACAAAAACAAGCCAGCATCCTGATTGTGGAAGATGAGCTTGCCAGCCTCAATCTGCTGGCGAGCTACTTAGAAGCCGAAAATTATATGGTTTACAAGGCGCGGGACGGGGTTCAGGCAGAGCAGATTCTTGCGGACAAAGTTATTGACGTCGTGCTCCTGGATATTCGCCTGCCAGGTAAAGACGGTTTGTCACTGACCCGCGAAATACGCAGCCAGTCGCAAGTGGGCATTATCCTCGTCTCCCAGAAAAAAGACGATATCGATAAAATCGTCGGTCTGGAAATGGGCGCCGATGATTACATTACCAAGCCCTATAACCCTCGGGAATTGCTGGTCAGAGTTAAAAACCTGCTGATACGCCTCAACGCGGCATCGGTACTTGAAACTGAGCAGAGTAAAAGCTCAACAGAGGCCGTGTTCGGTGACTGGGTTTTGCAATTGGGGCGCAGAACGCTGGTGTCTGGCAGCGGTGACAGCATTTCGCTTACCGAGGGCGAGTTCAAGCTGCTGTCAACACTGATGAAGAATGCCGGCAATGTGCTCAATCGCGATCAAATTATGAATCGCATGGAGCGACGAGACTGGTTTCCCACCGATAGAACCATTGATGTATTGATAGCGAGGCTGAGAAAAAAACTGGGAGATGACCGCCTCAACCCTCGCTATATCGACACCGCGCGCGGTGCCGGTTACCTCTTTTTAGCCGATATCACCTGGCGTTAGGGCGCACTTCGCTGATGGCCGGCTCCACTGTACCTCTGCGGCAGAGTTTGTCCTACCGACAGACCCAGAGTACGGTATTGGTGGCTTTTGCGATTGGCGTTGTACTGTCCAGTGTGCAGATATGTCTGGACTACTTTTCGCAGCAAAACGAAATGCGTGACGCCGTCGGCAATATGCTCAACACGGCCAACCGCGCCGCCTATCACGCCGCTTACAATCTCGACGATTTGGGTGCACAGCAGATCACCCGCGGTCTCGTCAGCACTCTGCCGGTGGTGGAAGCGCGTATTTTTGATGACAGCGGAAAAACCCTGGGACAAGCGACACGCTCCCAGCAGGAAGTGTCGAAGTTAGCGAGGTGGGTTTTTGGCGCACCGCACACATTGTCTATGCAGTTGTTCAACGCCGAGCGCTACAGCGAGCCGGTGGGTAAATTGCTCGTCACGGTCGACCCCGCCTTGAACGCGGCGACCTTTGTGCAGCGCTCCCTGGTGGTGTTTGCCTCTGGTGTATTGCGCAATTTTTTTCTCGCGCTCTGCGTGTTGGTGGTGCTGTATTTGACGATTACCCGACCGATTTTACAGGCGAGCAGACCCTTGCAGCAGGGCATCACCCACCGGCGTATCCCCGTGCCTGGGGATCACGCCGACGATGAAATTGGCGTACTGCTCAACGCCTTTAACGCGCATCTGGATACGATTGAAGATCAACACCAGCAAATCATCGCCCATAACCTAACCCTTGAAAAAGACGTGTTTGAACGCACCCGCGAGCTGGGCGAAAAAAATGCCGAGTTGGAGCAACAGCGCGAGCAGGCGGTGGCGGCCAGTCAGGCCAAATCCGATTTTTTGGCGATGATGAGTCACGAAATCCGCACGCCCATGCACGGCATGCTGGGTATGGCGGAACTGCTCCAGCAGTCGGCCTTATCCGACCGGCAACGTGGATGGGTCGAGGCCATCGTCGATTCAGGACAATCCCTGCAAACCCTGTTGAACACGGTACTCGACTATGCCCGCTATGAGCAGGGCAAGCTCACTTTTGAGACCATAGCCTTTGACTTATCCCGTATGCTGCGTGGTATTGCGTTTTTAATGAGTCCGCTCGCGGATGAAAAAGGACTGGTGCTCGAATCTCGCATCGCCAGTGATTGTCCTCGGGTGGTGGTGGGTGACCCGGAGAAGCTGCGGCAGGTTTTATTGAATTTGCTCAATAACGCGATTAAATTCACCGCTCGCGGTAAGGTCACGCTCAGCGTAAGCTGTCGGCAAAAAGGAGTAGCTACGCGACTGCGTTTTGCCGTGAGTGACACCGGGCCTGGGCTGTCCAATGCGGCAAAAGATCGGGTCTTCGATGCCTTTGTACAAGCCGATTCCAGTGTGTCCAGGCGTTTTGGTGGCAGCGGTTTGGGCCTTGCCATCGCCCGCGAAATCATCACCCGGCAGCAGGGTAAAATAGGTGTCGACAGCGAGCCGGGGCAGGGCAGTTGCTTTTGGTTTGAATTGGATTTTGACGTGGCAGACAGTGTTGCTGTGGCGGACGAGGACGTTGCGATCACGCCAAACAATACAGCCGCGCCTGCCCGCTGCGCCAATGTGCTGGTGGTCGATGATGTCGCGATTAACCGCACTCTGGTACAGGGTCAGCTTGCCCGGCATCGGGTGCTTGTGGCAGCCAACGGCTGGGAGGCGCTGGATATGCTGGCACAGCATCCCGTTGATCTGGTGTTGATGGATTTGCATATGCCGGAATTGGACGGCCTGGCGACAACGCGAGCCATTCGCGCACTGTCTGTGCCCGGCCAGCAGCCTATGCCCGTGGTCGGTGTTACCGCCAATGTCACACCCAAGGTTCAACGCGCCGCACAACACGCCGGGATGGATGCCGTGCTCAGCAAACCTCTGGGACAAGCGTATCTTGTGGACCTGATTGACAGCGTGTTAGGTGACAGCACTGCGGCCCATGCACCGCGCTTAACTGCGCTGCTAGATGAAGACCTAATGAGAGAACACCGCGAAGCCCTGGGTGACGAATCCGTGACAGCGCTTTATCAACAGGCTGCGGAGGGCGCTCAAGAGCAACTTGAGATCCTGCGATGCCAGGGTGATGTGGAGGCAGCGGCGCATACCCTGGCGGGGCTTTGCGGCAACTTTGGTATGGTGGCGCTGGCTGAGGCCGCCAGAAACATCGAACAAGCCCCCGCATCGTTAACCCAAGCCCGTATCGAGGCCATGACTTATGTGCTGGACCTGAGTCAGCAGAAAATCACGATGTGCCTGCATAGCACCGGTGATCGGCAAGATGATTAAACCCAGGTCGCTGCGCTGGGCGATGCTCCTGCTGTGGTCGCTGCCATGCTGGGCTGTCGGTGCCCAGTCGCTGACAGTCGTTACTGAGGCGTCACCGTTTACGGAGCGCCTCGGCGCGGATCAGGAGGGAGCGGAGGCCACCGCTTTTGTAGAAATGCTGATCGCACAGGCCGGGCTAAGTGCTGATTTCCGGTTTCTACCCTGGCGGCGCGCCTATCGTCTGGCGCAGTTGGAGCGCGATACCTTGATCTATCCCATCGCGCGCACGCCGCAGCGGGAGACCCGTTTTCACTGGATAGGGCGCTTGATTCCGGTGAGATACTATCTGTTCAAACTGCGGGCACGGAAAGATATTCAACTGTCCACACTGCAGGACGCTGCCGTGTATCGCATCGGCGTGGTCAATGCTCATGTGCACCATGAGTATTTACAGCGACAGGGGTTCTCGCGCTTGCAGAGCGTGAACGACAACGCCCAGAATGTGCATAAAGCCCTGCTTGGGCGTATTGATCTGTTCCCGCTTAGCGACGGAGGTTTGCTGCCGGTTTGCGAGCGGGAAAAAGTGGACTGTTCGTTGTTTGAGCCCCTACTGGAATTGACCGATATTTCCGGTGGGCTTTATCTGGCGGCTAACCCAGATATAGCACCAGACACCTTGCAACGCCTGCGCGAAAGTTATCAAACTCTTACCGATAAGGGTCTTAGAGATACCGTGTTTGCGCGTCGACTGCGTATTATCCAGGATTTTTACCGGCAGTGGCCCGTTATCGGCACGGTAAAAACAGCTGACTGAAAAGTGCAGATGACCCGAACTGATAAAGCCTGTCACTGGACAAAAAAAAGAGCCTTCAAAATTTCTGAAGGCTCCGTTTGCTGGTGAAATATCTGGGTTAGAAGCGGTAGGCGAAATCCAGATAAATATAGCGACCGCGGTTGGAGTATATCTGCCCGTTGTAGCCATAGCCCTCGTCGGCGACCGGTGGCGCTTTGTCGAAGACGTTGCGCACCCCGAGGCGCAGGCGTGAATCTTCCAGCACACCTTTATCGAAACGGTAGTCGAGGGAGGTATTCACTGTCAGATAGGGGTCAAGTGCCAGGAATGCACCCGGCGTTGCGGTATCGCTGTCCGCCGCTGCACTGGTGTCCCGTGTCTCGCTGATGTACTGGAAGAATACGCCCGCACCCCATTGATTCTGCTGCCATTTGACCGAGGCAGTGCTGCGCCAGCGCGGACGGCCGTTTCTCTTGATCAGGCTGCCAGCACCGCCGGCGACGTCGAAGGCGTCGATAATCATTTGCTGCTCAGAGCCGGGCTCCTGATCGAACTGGGTTAGATAGGCGCCGTTCCATTTAAAGTCAAACAGGCCTAACTCGGTATCCAGGGCGTAACTGGCGCTGAAATCAATACCGGAGACTTCGCGCAGTTCCTGATTCTGGAAGGTATCGTGAAACACGGTGGGCTCGTTGGTGACGGGGTCTCTTTCCAGACGGCTGAAATAAGAACCCTGCTGGCGCAGCAGTGCATCCAGCAGTACCGCGTTATCGGCATTGAGCAAACCAATAATGCCATCCTGTTCCACTTTCCAGTAGTCGACAGTCAACGTCAGGTCGTCCAGTGGCGTCAGTACCAAACCGATTGTGGTGTTTTTGCTTTCTTCGGGTTTCAGGTCTTTGTTACCGGTACGACGCTCTTCGATACCGCCGGAGTAGCCGCTCACCGGATCGTTCACTCCATTGACAACAGTAATGGCAGGAATGTGCAGCTGGGTCAGGTTGGGCGCGCGGAAGCCTTCCGAATAGGCGCCGCGAATCTGTAACCAGTCGATGGGATACCATGACATCGCTATTTTGGGTTTGGTCACGCTGCCAACGTCGGAAAAGTTTTCATGACGAACGGCCAGTTGCATGTCCAGACTTTGTGCCAGCGGCATATCGCGCAACAGCGGTACCAGAAATTCCGCATACAGTGAGAATACGCGGCGGGAGCCGTCTGCATCGGGGGAGGCCGAGCTGCCGATGATGTCACTGGTGTTGACGTATTGGCCGGTCACCTGATCGATAAACTGGATAGTGCCGTCAGAGCGCGCATCGCGGTTTTCATCGAAGCTTTCTTCACGCCATTCCACACCCATCGCGATACCCACGTCGCCTGCGGGCAGGCTAAACAAATCGGGGCGTGATACTTTGAAATCAACCAGTGCAAGTGATGTCTGGCTCTGGCGTTTGACATTGATTCTCATGGGGTCGATGGCCGAGGCGGGGTTGGGCGTGGGGTCGAAGGGGCTGGTAATATCGGCGGGATTCAAGCCGCTGAAGATATTGTAGGCGTCGGCAGTATCGAGCATCAGCTGGCGCTGAAACAGGGTGCTGCTGATCCGATTGTTGGTGGAGTCAACGGTTTCTGCTTCGCTGTAGACAAGGCCGCTATCCCAGTCCCAATCCTTGAATTCGCCTTTTGCGCCCATGACAAAGCGATAGCTGGTGTCTTCGACATTGACCATACGATACCCGGAATCGAAGGGCACATAGCGAAACAGGGTAAAGCCCAGCCCCTCATCCGGTACATCGGCATCACCCGCCGGTACGATACGGTTGGGGTTGAGCCGACCATCGGCAAAGTGAACCGGGCCAAAGGGGTTGTAATAGTAGTCGGCGGGCACGGTAAAGCGACCGTTTGAAAGGGGGCCGGCCTGCTCGCGGTAGCGATCGACTTCGGCCCGGTAGTAGCTGAACTCACTGTACAGTTCAGTGGCATCGGTTAAATCATGTCTGACAAAACCAAACAGGTTCATACGCTTGGCATCAGGGGATAACTGACGCGCCGCATTGCGGTTGATTCGCAACGCGCGATCACCGCTGCCGCCATCGAGGCACAAGCCGTCTTGCAGTGCATAGCTGCAGTCGGCGGCGCTGTAGGTGCTGCCGTTGTCGCGGGTCATTTCCTCGGGTCTGACGTGCAGTGTGCCCAAACCGGGGTAACGCATAACGCCCCAACCGGAAAACGTGCTGGAGCGGTTGTCGAGGTTGGTGTCGCCGGCAAACAGGGGGTCATCGGCAAATAATGGGCGCAGGTCGGAATTCGCTGAATAATAACGATCTGACGCGGGCATACCATCTTTGCGGTATAAGGAGCCCGTCAGAACCAGATTGGTGGCGCCATCGTTAAAGGAAAAACCTTTGGCACCGTTGATGCTGGTCTCGTTCAGGTCAGTGCCTTCGGACAGTCCGTGGCGCACGGTCAATCGGCCTTCTTCGTAGTCGGTTTGCAACACATAGTTGACAACACCGGCTACCGCGTCACTGCCGTACAATGCCGCTGCACCATCGCGCAATACTTCGAGACGGTCGATGCCGAATACGGGAATGGTATTGCTGTTTGCGGTCACAACCGGCACTCGATTTTCAGTCTGCGTACCGGGGTGCAACACCATCCGGCGGCCGTTGATCAGGGTCAGTGTGCTGCCCGTACCGAGGCCGCGCAGGTTGATGGAGCTGACATCGCCGCGGGCAGCGTTCACGCCCGTGGTGGTCGATTCACTAAAACCCACAAAGCCCATTTGGGGAATGGCGCTCAGCAGTTCGGCGCCGGTCGCCGCACCGGTCAGCGCTATATCGTCAGAGTTCAGCACCGAGACCGGCAGGGCGCCTTCAATATCGGCCCCTTTAATCTGCGTACCGGTAACAAGGACTTCTTCCAGCGGGCTGGCATCGTTATTCTGCGCATAGGCAGGCAGACCGGCTATTGCCATTGCGGTGGCGACAGCCAAGGTTATTTTGCGCTTTGTAAACATACGTATATCCCCTGTTTGGTGTTGTTACTTGTTCTGTTGTCAGTGCCGAGGATTTTAGCTGTCAGCGTGCTGGCAACACAGTCTGTCGATCAGTGCTCGCTGTCTTTGTACGCTTTATGATTCCACAGCGATGCTTAGAGACCTGTTTAACCGGGCTGCTGTCACCAGATATTTTATGCTGACTTATTGTGCGAGCGGTCGCTGGTGACGGCGGCATGTTCAGAGTAAAACATCACTGTAAACCACCGATGCCGCGGGATGCGTGTTCTTGTAATATCTTGTAAATGCTTTGTTAACAAGGGATATCGTTGTGCTGGCCTGAGACCTTGGGATGCTATCCACCGCGCACCAGGCGCACCGAGCAGGTAAAGCCCTTGTAGTTGCGGTAGTGGTAGCCAACAAGGAAATCGACGCCCCAGGCGTTGTAGTTGTTGTCCGCATTGGGTGATGACGACCAGTAACAGCCATTTTCGGTACCGGGAAAGACGTTGCTGTTGATGGCCGGGCTGTAGCACTGGCGCTCCACAAGAGACGCCAGTTCTTTCCGGTTCGGTAGACGCCAGTCATTGTACGCGGCGAAGGTACTGTTTGCAGCCGCCTGAAGCGCTTCCTGCCAGTTGTGGGGGGTTGCCGTGCCGCTACTGCAATCTGCATCGCTTTGTCCCAGCGTACAATGCTGCCAGATCAGCCCTGTGACTGTATCGGTCACCAAACCGGCGGCGCTATCCACATTGTAGCGTTGGTCGGGAGCCGTCATGCGCACATAGGGATTGCAAGCCGCCCAGACACTGTTATGGGCAAGCACGAAGAGGGCTAGCAGCCACAATCGGGTTTTCATATTGCGCTCCTGCGAAAGCTGTGCTGTTGGTGACGCGAACAGAAGTTGGCACCCACCGGCAGGGCGTGGGCATTGCCCCAAAGGGGAATGGATTGATTCAATATCATTGCCAATTCTCTATGGTTAATATCAGCGCCCGTCATAGTCCACCGCGTACAAGCCGCACATAATGGCTGCTGCCCTTATGGTCGTGGTAATCGAAACCAACCAGGAAATCGGTGACCCAGGCGTAGTCGCTGTCGCCCGCAGCCGGTGACGATGACCAGTACAAGCCGCTTTTTGCGTTGGGAAAATAGGCGGTATCGATGGCTGGCGAGTATATGGACAAATCGACGGTGGAGTGCAGTTCGTCGATGGTAGGCAGACGCCAGTCATTCGCGCCACACCAGCCCGCCGCATTGACGGTGGCAACAAAGGCCTGCGTATTCACACCGCTGTTTTCCGAACCGGAAGCGCTGCCATTGACGATGGCGTCGGGGTCATACCAGGTGTATTGCTTGTCGGTGTCATGCAGATTGCCGTCGTTGGTCTTCACCTCCCATACCAATCCTGTTGCGTTGTCGCGCACACAGCTCCAGTTTGCGGCGCCGGCGGGCAGGTCATTGCCATTGCCATCGAGTTTGGTGAAATCAAAACCAGCGTGCCCCGTACCCACTTTCGTTAGGGTGCCTGCCAGCGCTTTCGCATCGCGCCCGTGGGAACAGTCCTGGGCTGCGATCACCGCGCCGGTGGTGCAATCGCCATTCCTGCCAAAGGGGTGATTGTCACCCAGAACGATACCGGTATCGTTCAGCGTCTGCGGTATTATCGGCGGTACGGGCCCGACGTGGGCATCTACACGAATATAGGCATAGCTGTTGTCGTAGGTCAGGTACACCGCGCGTAAATCCCCGCTGATCCGGTTGCCCGCGGGTAGAGTGTGTTGCCGGTCGGCGGCTGCCCAGTCATCCAGACCGTCAATCGCGATAGTGGCAGCCCAGGCGAGACTGGCGATAAACGGTGTTAAACACAGTACCAGCAAGTAGCTCGATGCCGGGCAAGGCCTGCGGATGCCGCGCCAGGCGAGGGCGCCTGTCAGCACCAATAGCAGCAGTAACATGGGCGTGGTGAACACCGGCACCGCATGGACACCGGAAAGCGACAGGCTAATGCCGCGCCAGACAGCGCCCGTGGTATCGGACAGCGTGCCGATTAAGTCGGATACAACTGAGATGTTAATCTGGGTGGGGTAGTCCAGCTGTGCCAGTGGCAGGCGTCCTTCGATCAGGTCGCTGCCATCGACACCATTATCCGCGCCGAGGAACCAGTCGGCCAGATTCAGTGCCACAGCGGCATTAAAGGTATTGACACTGCATTGACTCAGGTCGGCCCCTTGCAGTGTTTTGCTGTTGTTGTCCACCGTAAGTACAAGGCGGTAATCGATGCCCCCGATGCCGTTTTCTGTGCACTGGCCTGTGCCGATATTGTCGGTATCGAGGTAGATGGCGTAGTGCTCAACAGCCCCGTAGGCAGCCAGGGCTGGAAACAACAGACAACACAGCGCTAGTTTGTGTAGGAGTTTCAACTAAATATCTCTTTCCATAAATAAGCGTTGACGACTAATGGTCTACCCAACTGTGAAATAATGCAAAAAGTTCCCGGTAGAGTAAATGCTTATCCGCACTTTATCGTGATGAACGCGATTGTAAGTAAACATGAGAAATCGTTTGACTTTTCGTGGTGTGGTCTATCTGTAGTTTCTAAATTTGGTCTATATTTCCCGCTTGTTCGTGCCTCGCGAAGGCATTCTTATACTTTTTATATACAGGATATTTATCATGTCTAATACAGCTACCGGTACCGTGAAATGGTTCGACGAATCTAAAGGTTTTGGTTTTATTGAGCAGCAATCTGGCGCAGATGTTTTTGCACACTTTAGTGCAATTTCAGGTTCTGGCTTCAAATCATTGACGGAAGGTCAATCGGTTGAGTTCAATGTGACTCAGGGTCAAAAAGGCCTTCAGGCAGAGAATATTGTAGTTCTCTAAAAGCCTGTTTGTCTTAAAAAAGCAAGCCGTAATGGCTTGCTTTTTTTATGGGTGAAAAGTAGTGAAAAAAATTGACAAAGACCAATGGGAGTCAAAATAATAAGGAGTTTAAAAACTCAATTTTTGTGTAGAAGGGGATGGAGAGGTTATTTGTGCCCTATGCCTGCTTTACTCCACGTTTTGTATTTAAACCCATTGTTGTGAATACAGTAACGATTGCGCGACAGCTCGGGATGCCGCCATGAAATTCATACCCAAGTTCCTGCTGTTTTGCCTGCTGTTTC
>PDWJ01003728.1_pt1 | contig 14255 bp, 15 predicted proteins | sample 1430881 | NCBI WGS metagenome assembly PDWJ01 (sample SAMN01162460, study PRJNA174530) | Oral metagenome, whole genome shotgun sequencing project. | biome: Marine environment; feature: Marine mammal; material: Swab sample of the gingival sulcus; isolation source: swab sample of gingival sulcus... | reverse complement strand
CTCCATATATTGTCAGCAATCTCGTACTTTGAGGCTTAGTTCGGGAACAAACCATAAAATAATCCTATTAAATTAAAAAATTCCCCAAAAACTGAAGCACCACAAACTTTCTGCGGTATGTAATATATAGAACCGCATACGTGCGGTTTATTGGGGGCAAAGATGGAAAAGAACGATATTTTTATAAACCCAACCTCAGATATAATGATTAAGTTCCTGATTGGTGCAAAGGGTACAGAGGGGGCGCTAAAGTCTTTTATTAACGCTGTTCTTGAAGACTCAGGAGCAAGACAGGTTAAAAGTGTTGAGATAAGAGATCCGTTTAACCACAAGCAGTTCCTAACAGATAAAGCCTCAATCCTTGATATATCTGCCGAGGATACTGCCGGAGAAAGGTTTAATATTGAGGTACAGTCTGTTGGGAATGATGTTTTCAGAAACAGAAGCCTTTACTATTGGTCAAGGCTTTACTCAGGGCAGCTCAAAAGCGGAGAGTATTATGAAACACTAAAACCGGTAACCTGTATAAACCTGCTTGAGTTTGAGCTTTTTAACGAATCAGGGGCAATCCACAGCTGTTTTCAGCTTAGAGAGAAGGATGAGGACTTTATACTTACCAGCCACTTAAATCTTCATTTTATAGAACTACCCAAGTTTTATAAGCTTTCAGCCACTGGAAAACTGGATGAATGGCTGATATACTTTAAGTGTGAAGGCAGAGAAGAAGAGGAGAAGAAAAAACTTATGTCCGATATAATAAAGAATAATGAGTACATCCGGGAAACTCACCAAAGGTATGACACATTCACCAGTGATGAAGAGAACCGCAGAATCTATGAAGCAAGGATGAAACTTCTTAGAGACTACAACACAGGGTTTCATCAGGGTATGGAAAAAGGGGTGGAAGAAGGAGCACTGACTGATAAACAAAATGTCCTTATAAGGCAGCTTGATAAGAAATTCGGATTACCTGCCGGCGACAAAAAGCTTATTTTATCCACCACTAATCCTGATCAACTTGATGCAGCCCTTGATGAAATAATTACCGCAGAGAGCCTTAATCAGGTTCTTGTAAAATTGAAGTGACAAGATTTATAAATGGACTTTACCATCTGAAATTTTAGAAGTAAGTCAGGTATTTATTTTTTACAGACTGTATATGCTTGACTATAAAGGATTTATTTGTTAACTTATCTCACCATTTATATTCAATGTCGAAATTTTAAAACTCTCTGAGCTTTGAAATTTCCTTAAATAAATATAACTATCTTGGAGGACTAAATTGCCAGGTAAAGGTTCAGCGGCAAAGCGCCATAAACAAAGTGAAAAAAGACGGCTTAAAAACAGAGCCGCTAAAAGCAGGGTCAGAACTGTAACAAAGGGTTTTCTGTCAGCTGTAAAATCAGGAAATAAAGAGGCTGCAGAGGCTAATTTTAAAGAAATGGCTAAACTTATGGATACTGCTGCAGGTAAGGGCATCTATCATAGAAATACCGTAGCCAGAAAAAAATCCAGAATGAATAAACTTCTGAATTCGCTTTCTGCTTAAAAAGGCAGACGCTGATAATAATACAATAGGGGATTGCTTGTGGGCCACGACAAACTCACAAAGGCCGAAATAATCGAAAACATTCATGAACGTGTTGATCTTAACAGGAAGGATGTTCATGCTGTAATTGATGAACTCTTTGAAGAGTTAAAGCATGCTCTTGAATCTGACAAGATCGTTGAGTTAAGAGGTTTTGGTACCTTTGAGATCCGAACCCGTAAGGGGCGTGAAAAAGCACGTAACCCCAAAACCGGTGAAATTGTTCCGGTAAAGGCCCATGGTGTCGCAGTTTTCAGGCCCGGTAAAGAGTTAAAGACCCTTGCCTGGCCTCTTCGAAATGAGTAATACTGTTATAAATAAAAAAAGGGGCCTCATTATAAAGCAGATCTTTGTTGAAATAGGTCTGCTTATTTTATCTTCACTTCTATTTGCGGCCGCCTTTCCAAATGTTCTTAATATTTGGGGATTTTATCCGCTTGCTTTTATCTGTATTTTTCCTTTCTTTATAACAGCACATTCAGCAGGCTGGATCCGTATGCCGATTTACGGCCTTCTCTATGGTTTTCTTTCATACGCGCTGTTTAACTATTGGCTTACAACCTTTCACCCGCTTGCAATACTAATTGTTCCTGTAATATATGCGGGCTATTTTCTCGTTTTTGCCCCATTAATTAAGCTTGCGGATAAGGTTTTTCCCGAGAAGGGCTATCTTGTTCAGGCCGGATTATGGATTGGATATGAATTTCTCAGAACAAAGGGCTTTCTTGGCTATCCTTATGGTAATCTGGGTTACTCACAGTTTCTTTTCAGGCCCTTTATCCAGATCTCTTCTGTTTTCGGGTTCTGGTTTGTTTCGCTGATGGTTATCCTTCCGTCAGCCTTCATAGGGAACGCTTTAAAAAACGGTTTTAACGGCTTTATTCCGTTTGTAAAAAAGAATAAACTTTTTCTTTATATCTATGCGGCTGTTTTTGCGGCTGTTTTGATATTCGGCTTTACTGTTCCGTCTGATTTTTCTGAATCTCCTCATATCAAGATAGGTTTTGTTCAGCATAACGCCGACAGCTGGAAGGGCGGTGTCAGACAGTATGAAAGCAATAAAAATAAGCTGGTAGAACTAAGTCTTAAAGCTCTTGATGAAGATCCCGGGATTGATATGATGGTCTGGTCAGAAACAGCCTTTGTTCCGGGTATTGACTGGCATACCCGCTATAGAAAAAATCCAGAAAGCTACCGGCTTGTGAAAGAGCTTAAAGATTTTTTCAGTACGCAGAATATTCCGTATGTAACCGGCAACGATGACGGCAGATTAGAGGCTGATTCAAATGGCAAATTAGGGCGTGTTGATTATAACGCTGTTCTTCTCTATGATGATGGAGAATTAAAGCAAACCTATAGAAAAATGCATCTTGTGCCGTTTACTGAGCATTTTCCCTATCAGCATGTACTGCCGGGGCTGTATCAGATGCTGAAAGACAATGATTACCATTGGTGGAAGAAGGGCACAGAATATACTGTCTTCAACGCGGCAGGCATAAGATTCAGTACCCCGATTTGTTTTGAGGATGTTTTCGGTTATATTTCCCGCGAATTTATAAACGAGGGCGCGCAGATTCTTGTGAATATGACTAATGATTCATGGTCAGGCTCGATTCCGGCAGAGATGCAGCATATGGCTATGGGTGTTTTCAGGGCTGTAGAGAACAGACGTACCATGGTAAGGGGAACAAACGCCGGTATAACCTGTACGATAGAGCCGGACGGTGAAATTACGGCCATGATTGAACCCTTTACCGAAGACTATATGATTAAGTCAGTTCCGGTTTATGATGATTCCACAACCCTGTATACAAAATGGGGTGACTGGTTTGCTGTTATGCTGCTGATTGTGTCAGTTGGCGCCTTGTTGTTTGGCTGCGGTAGGGCTGTTTTTCTGAGGTTAAGGCCATAAGTTGAATGAAAATATTTGACAAGAAAGGATAAGTATATCATTATTAATCAGTTATGGAAAAAACAAAGATTTTAATAGCGGATGACGAACCGGTAAATCTGGAATTTTTTGAAGTTACCCTAAGTAAGCTTGGTTTCGAAGTTCATAAAGCTGAAGATGGGTATGAGACTCTTGAGAAGGTAAAAGAGGTCAATCCTGATCTTATTATACTTGATAATATTATGCCCAACCTTTCGGGATGGAAGGTTACCAGTCTTCTTAAGGAGAGCGAAGAGTACAGAGACTATCGTGATATCCCTATTATAATGCTTTCCGCAATGGATAAGGTTCGTGATAAGGTTGAGGGTTTTGAACTCGGTATAGAAGATTATATAACAGAGCCTTTCAATTTTTCCGAGGTTTATGCAAGAATAAGGGCTGTCCTTAAAAACCGTTTTCTCTATAGAGAGGCTGTAAAGCGGGAAAAAAGGCTTGTAATGGTAGAGTCTCTTAATGACTCTCTCAAGTTTTTTACAAATCATATAAAAGAACCCATGCTTGAACTGAATAAAATGAGTGAATCGGTCGATGTAAATGATAAGAATGCTGTAGCTGAGATTATCAGCAAGATAAAAAAAGAGAGCGAAGCTGCTCTTGCTGCTATTTCCGGGCTTGAAGAAGAAATTAAAGAGCTTGAAAATAGTGTAACTGACAGAATTCCTGTAAATGCGCTTGAAGAACTTGAAGAGAAGTTTAAAAAACGTTATAAAGCATTAAAAGAAGAGAACTATGATGAAGAGGTCTCCGTTTGATTTCTGAGGAAAAGAAACAGGTTCTTCAGTTTTTTGCTGAAGGCCGCAAAAGTTATAAACTTATGGATTTTGAGAATGCAAAATCCTCATTTATAAAAGCCCTTAAAGTAGACCCGGAAGACGGGCCTTCAAAGGTTTATCTTGCAAGATGCAGGCATTATATTGAGAATCCGCCGCCTGAAGATTGGGACGGTGTTTTTGTTATGACTACAAAATAATATCTAAATCGGAATAAAATGGCAAAGAGAACAGAATTTACTATATTTGATAAAATTGAAACCATACTTCAGCCCGGCACAGAGATGGATGGGGTACTGAAATTCAAAAAAGCCCTTAAGATAAGGGGTAAATTTGTTGGTGAGATAGAATCAGAAGCTGTTCTTTTTATAGATAGTGATGCAGAAGTTAAAGCTGAAATAAAGGCCAGGGTTGTAATTATCAGCGGAAAAGTTAAAGGTAATATAAGTGCATCAGAAAGTATTGAAATATTGTCCGGAGGGCGGGTTTCCGGTGATTTAAAATCTCCCAGAATCCGTATAGCAGACGGGGTAGAATTTAAAGGTAGATGCAGGATGATAAGAGACCCCGAAACCATTGATATATTTTCTGCCGGTGTTTATAAATTAAAAGAGATCGCCCGAAGCGTCTGAGCTTGACAATAACTAAACTGACTTATATATTGTAGGCATCGAATAGTTATATTGTTCGGTTGCCCGCATGTTTTTTAATAATAAGAAATACAAACCAACTGGTATAAATAATCTACTGGAGATTTTATGGCAATAATTCGAAAGAAGCAGGCTGTTATTGAATCCTCCGATTCAGAATCAGCTGTTTTCTCAGAAGACGTAGTTGAAAAGAATGAGATTCAGCAGGAACTGAATCTTGATGAAACTACCTCAGAAAATGTGGAAAAACCTGCTGAATCAAGTCAAACAAATGATTCTGCCGGTGGGGCTGAAAAGTCCGGGAAAGATGAGCCCATGGGCCTTGAAAAAAATTCATCTAAAGAAGAGGCCTCAGGAGCTTCTAAACGTAAACCCCGTAAAAAGAAGGTCCGGGTTGAGATTGTGAAGTCCGAAGAAGCTGATTCAGAGGAAGCTTCTGCAGCGGAAGACTCTTCTGGCGCAATGCCGGAAAACAGAGAACGTAAATCTTCGTCAAGAGGCTATAAGAAAAATCAGAACAGATACAAAAAATCTGATGATGCCCTTCCTGCCGATGGAGAAAAGCTGAGTATAAACGATCTTACGCTTATGAATATGAAAGAGCTGAGGGAGTTTGCCGGTACATATAATATTACCGGTGAAGAGCTTATGTCGATGAAGAAGCAGGAAATAATCTTCTCAATACTTAAAGCTCACACTGCGAAAGGCGGCCTTATATATTCCTACGGTTCTCTTGAAATTCTTCCTGACGGATATGGTTTTCTGAGATCTCCGCAGAACTCATACCTGCCCGGTTCTGATGACATCTATATTTCACCGTCTCAGATCAGGCTGTTTAATCTGAGAACAGGAGATACTGTAGGCGGTCAGATTAGGCCTCCCAAAGAGGGCGAACGTTTTTTTGCAATGCTCAGGGTTGAGAAGGTTAATTTCAGTGATCCTCAGGAAGCACAGACAAGAATCCCTTTTGACAACCTTACACCTCTGTATCCGGATGAACGCCTTGATATGGAGATAAAAACAGAAGATATTTCTACAAGAATGATAAACCTGTTCTGCCCCATAGGAAAGGGACAGCGCGGTCTTATTGTTTCTCCGCCCAGAACTGGTAAAACAATCCTGCTTCAGCAGGTTGCCAATGCAATTACAAGTAATCATCCTGAGGTTTTTCTGATGGTTCTATTGATTGATGAGCGGCCCGAAGAAGTAACCGATATGAAGCGTAATGTAGATGGAGAGGTAATTGCCTCAACCTTTGACGAGCAGGCAACAAGGCATGTTCAGGTCGCGGAAATGGTTCTTGAAAAGGCTAAGAGGCTTGTTGAGCATAAAAAGGATGTTGTCATTCTTCTTGATTCTATAACCAGGCTTGCCCGCGCCTATAACCAGACTGTTCCGACTTCCGGAAAGATTCTTTCAGGCGGTGTTGATTCTAACGCGCTTCATAAACCCAAACGGTTTTTTGGAGCTGCCCGTAATGTAGAACAGGGGGGAAGCCTTACGATTGTTGCAACCGCTCTTATAGATACCGGAAGCCGTATGGATGAGGTAATATTTGAAGAATTCAAGGGTACCGGTAATATGGAAATAAATCTTGACAGGAAGATGGCTGACAGAAGACTGTTTCCTGCTATCAATATCAAGAAATCCGGTACAAGAAAAGAGGACCTCTTACTTTCCGAGGCTGAACTTGGCAAGATGTGGGTTCTTAGAAAGGTTATCGGCCCGATGGATGATATGGAGATCACCGAGCTGATGATTGACAAAATGCGAAAAACAAAGAATAATGAAGCTTTCCTCCGGTCCATGAATACTGGCGGAGTAAGCACCGAATAATGGAGGCAATACATGAAAAGCGGAATTCATCCAAACTATGAAATGACCAAGATTAAATGTGCCTGTGGTAATGTAATTGAAACAAGGGCCACTGTTAAAGATATGGAAATTGAAATTTGTTCAAAATGCCATCCTTTCTTCACCGGAAAGCAGAAGCTTGTTGATACTGCGGGACGTGTTGAGAGATTTAACAAGAAATACGGTCTCAAGAACTAATCAGTCATAGTCCGTCATTTAAGCAAAAAAAGAGATCCGCTAAAGGATCTCTTTTTTTGTTTGCAAATATTAAATATATCACTTAATATAAGTCAGGATGGACGATTTATTTGCCCGCCATATTAAAGAATACAGCTCAAAACCTAAGGTTATAGCTTCCGCCCCGGGTATTCTGAACCTGATGGGTGAACATACCGACTATAATGAAGGTTGTGTTATTCAGACAACTATAAACAAAAGGGTGTCTGTGGCGGTCTCTTCCCGCAATGATAACTCTCTGCGTTTTTATATGTCAGATACAGATGAAAAAAAGAGGACAACCCTTGCAAATTTGAAATATAAGCGTGAAGACAGATGGGCAAATTATTGTAAGGGGGTTCTTTTTGAGTTAATCAATATGGGCTTTCCTGTCCATGGCCTTGATGTTACAATCTCCGGAGATATTGTCCCCGGTATTGGTTTAGGTGCTTCTGCAGCGCTTTTAGTGGCTTTTACCGCGGCAGTAAACCGTCTTTACCGTTTCGAATTATCAGACAGCCAGCTTCTTCAGGCTTCATCCTATTCTGAGGCTGCATTTGCAGGCCGAAATACTGAAATTACCGATCATTTTATTTCTTCTATTGGGAAGAAAGATAAGGCTGTTTTCCTTGATCTGAGAAGTCTTGATTATGAATATCTTCCGCTTGAGTTGAATGAGCTAAAACTTATTATTGTTAATTCAAATGTTCCCGGTACTGAATCTGTTCGTGAGGCTGAGCTTCTTGAACGAAAGCAGCAGTGCACCGAATGTGTTGAGTTTTTAAATCAGAAGAAAAAAGGCCGGAGCTTACGTGATTATACTGTTGAAGATATCAGCGGAGGACTGGGGCTTCTGCCGGAGCAGATCAGGCGTATATGCAGCCATGTTATCGAAGAAACCCAGCGCTCTATAGATGCCTGTCAGGCAATAAAATCAGGAAATTTTGAGCTTTTTGGAAAAATGATGAACCGCTCACATGAGAGTTTAAGAGATAATTATGAGGTATCATGTCCGGAGCTGGATTGGCTTGTAAAGCGCTCGCAGGAAATGGAGGGCGTTCTTGGCTCACGTATGACCGGCGGAGGCTTTGGCGGCTGTACTGTTTCACTTATTGAGGCCGGGGTGGTTGACAATTATCCTGAAAGACTACAAGAATATGAGCATATATTTGGCTTTGTACCGGAAATATTTATCTGTGAGCCATCAAATGGGGTTGAAATAATTTTTCCGGAAGATTAGAGGAAATACTTAAAAAATATGCGAATTTTAATTACAAATGACGATGGAATAAAAAGCCCGGGACTTGAAGCATTGAGGGAGGCCCTTTCAGATCATGATGTATGGGTTGTCGCTCCTGCTAAACAGCAGAGCGGCAAATCACATTCTGTTACATTCATGGAGCCTGTTTGCTTTAATAAGCTTGAAGAACAGGTCTATTCGGTAGAAGGCAGTCCTGCCGACTGTGTTTTATATTCAGTACATGGGGCAATACCGGTTAAGCCCGATGTTGTCGTATCCGGAATAAATCTCGGCCCCAACCTGGGAACTGATCTTATCTATTCAGGAACCGCCGCCGCGGCCAGACAGGCCGCTTTGATGGGTATTCCCGGTATTGCTGTATCAAATAATTCTTTTACTGAGCCTCTCTACTTTAAGGGACCTGCAGAGTTTATAGCAAAAAACCTGGATTTGATGCTTTCATTATGGCATGAAGATCATTTTATTAATGTAAATACCCCTAATAAGCCTGTTTTCCCTGATGAAGTCAGAATAACACTTCCTTCAAGAAGAATTTATGAGGACAAGGCCGTTAAATTTGATTCGCCAAGGGGCGGAACCTACTTCTTTCTTGAAGGAAGCAGTGCCAAGTATTCGGGTAAAAATACCGATTCAGAGGCAATAGCAGAAGGTGTTGTTTCTGTTTCTCCAATATTTATTCACCCTAAAAATCATGATGAGTCAAAAGCCTATCAGAATGCCAAGTTCAGGATGGTTTGATGGCTGATAGATTTCTTGAAGGAAGGCAACTGTTTAAATTCGGAAAATATAGACAGGCTTTGTCGGAACTATTAAAAGTGAGCGATGAGCCTCTTGAAGATCCGGATTTATCTTATTATATAGGTTTATGCTACGCCAAGATTGAAGAGTGGGATAATGCTCTGCTGTATCTTGAGCAGGTAGTGAATTTCCATGACAATATTCTTAGAATCTATCAAAGCAGGATGATTTTAAGCTATATTTATACAATAACCGGGCGTATAAAATTAGCCGAATTTGAATTGAATAAACTGGTTGAAGAGGGTTTTGAATCTCCGCAGGTATACTCAAATTACAGCTATATATATTTTGAAACCGGCAAAGTCGAAAAGAGCATTGAATTTCTTTATAAGGCCATTGATCTTGATCCGGATAACTCAAATGTTCTTAATTCTCTTGGTTATATACTTGCAGACAAGTCTATAGATATCCCGAAGGCTGTAGATCTATGCCGAAAAGCAGTTAAGAACAAGCCCGAGAATCCTGCCTATCTTGATTCGCTGGGATGGGCTTTTTTCCGCTCTGGACAAAATGAAGAAGCCCGTCACTACCTTAAGCGTGCATTTGAGCTGTCATCCGGTAATAAAATCATTTCATCGCATTTACGTACTGTAATTGATGAAATTGATCGTATTAACAAAGAAAAGTTTAGTTAATTTAAAAAAACACTTATCTATATATATTATTATGTCGAAATTTGGAGTAAGGATTTTGTTATGCATATAGAAAGCATTAATAATTACAGTCAAATTCACCAACCTCCAAAGCACAGTAACGTTGCAAACGCTGAAGAGATAAAATCAATTCTTTATCTTGGCATTAAATGTGACGTTCCAAGCAGCGAACAAAAGAGAAAGGTAGATATAATTATCTAACCGTTGTATACTTTACGATGTGAAAACCGGAAAAGTGTTCGAGAAAATAAAATTTATTTTTTTACTGTTTCTTCTATTTCAGCCTTTAAATACTGTTTTTTCTCAGGATAAGATTGATCTTGATATGTTAAGCGCCCAGGAAGAGTTTAAATGGGGCGTAAAGGCCTATCACAAAGGATTATTTAACGAATCTTCCAGGGCATTTGAAAAGGCTCTTTCATATAAGCCGGAAAATATTGAAATACAGACATGGCTTGGCTTATCGTGGTTCAGATCAGGTTTTACAGATGCTGCTCTGAATATTTGGGGATCAGTTGCGGCTTCCGGAAAGGCCGGCTCCCTTCTTATGAACAGGCTTGAGATACTTAAGCAGCAGACAGGGGTATCTGCTTTCAATGTAGAACCCGGACGTTATCTTCCTGCTATGGAGCTTGAGGGTATTCAGGATGATTTTACTCTTTTCCGAAGACCCTCTTCTGTTCTTCCTGATTCAAACGGCGGTTTTTTTATAGCCTCATACGGTTCAAACCAGGTTCTAAGGTTTAATTCCAACGGGGCTCTTGCAGATAGACTAACCGGAGGCCTGGAAGGTTTTAATCATCCCTTTGACATTAAAATAGGCCGAAACGGCCTTCTATTTATCAGTGAATTCAATGGTGATAGAATTACAAGATGTACTCAAGACGGCCGCGAAATATTAAGATTCGGCAAAACCGGCCGTGGTGACGGAGAACTAATCGGCCCTCAATATATTGCGGTTGATGATAGAAATTTTATATATGTTACTGATTCAGGTAATCAAAGGGTTGTTAAATTTGATTCAGAAGGCAAATTTATACTTAGCTTCGGGAAAAAATCCTATGATTTTAAAGGTCTCTCAAGTCCAACAGGTATAGAATGCTTTGACGAAAGGGTTTTTGTTGCGGATGCCGATTCCGCATCTATCCATGTCTTTGACGGCAGCGGTAATTACATAAAAACCTTTTCAGATGATCAGCTTTATGCCCCTGAAGGGCTTTCAAGAATAGGCCTGCGGAGTCTTCTGATAGCAGACTCTGAAAGGGTCCTTAGTCTTGATGTTGATACCGGAATTGTCCGCTCTATATCTGATTTGGATGGTAAAGGTAAAAAGATTACCAAGGCTTCAGTGGATGTAAACGGTAATCTTCTTACAGCAGACTTTGATCTAAGCCGTGTAACTGTTCTTACAGAGCTTTCCAATATGTACTCAGGTCTTTTTCTGCAGATTGATCGAATTTCGGCGGCAAATTATCCTGAGGTTGTTGTTGATGTGAGAATGATGGATCGAGCGGGTTTACCCTTTGTAGGTCTGTCTTCTAATAATTTTGTAGTTTCCGAAAATGGTTACTCTGTGCCGGATGTTAAACTTGTATATACAGGTAATGAAGATAAACAGATGGATTCTGTTATTCTCCTTGATTGCGGACTTGATATGAAAGAGTATCATCCGGATGTATTAAAAGCCGTTAAATCTTTGATGAATGCTGCAGAGGGTCTCTCAGGTCTCAAGCTGGTTTCCGCTGGACTTAATCCGGCTACTGAAGCGGATATTCTTGAGGGCAGCAGACAGTTTATGGCCGCTGCCGCCGACCCCGGCATCTTTTCAGGGGAGGCCGGATTTGATCTTGGTTTGAGGCATGCCGCATCGGAATTGATCGGTGTTTCAGGACGAAAAAGTGTTATATTTGTAACAGACGGCAGCCTTGATGGAGCCGCATTCGATCAGTATCATCCCGTTGAGCTTGCAGACTATCTCAAGAATAATGGTATTAATTTCTACTGTGTTGATGTCTCAAATGAATCAGGTATTTCAGAAGAATTAGAGTATATCTGTGAAGAAACCGGCGGAAGTCTTGTATATCTATATCAGCCGGAGGGTCTAGGCAGAATATTTGAAGAAATGCTTGAGCATCCTGATGGAAGTTATACACTTGTTTTTAAGTCTATAAATAGATACCTTACACAGGATGATTTTATTCCGCTTGAGGTTGAGGCATTTCTATATAACCGGAGTGGAAGAGAGTCTTCAGGATATTTTAAACCGGGTAAGTTTTAAGTGCTTTTGAAAAAAATCAGAACCTCCTGGGATTCTATTTGTATTAAGTGCGGCCAGTGCTGCTGCGAGAAGCTTCCTTATAGGTATGTCTGTTCTAAAAAAAGATGGATTCCGGGCGTCTTTGCAGCAAATAAAAAATATTTTATTGATTTTACACGCCCCTGCGCATTTTTTGATATCGAGAATGGCCGCTGTCTTGTTTTTAATGAACGGTTTAAGCTCTGCCGAAGCTGTATTCCAATGACAATTCTTCATGCTTTTTTTGCAGACTACCTTCCTGATTCATGCGGATATGTTAAAAAGTTTCGTTTTTGGAGAAAAAATCGAAAGAATTGATTGAAAGATTGATTTTGGTGCTTTATTGGTCTATATTTCCTACTTATGAAAAACATTAGAAGTTATTTTATTACTGCTTGTATGCTTTTTGCCGCATCATTTGGTTACGCGGATAGTGAATTAATTAAGTCTTCGGATTATTTGAAACATCTGGATAATTATGAATTGTCCAAATTAAATGAACAGAAAATGATCTTCAGATATGACGTTGAAGAGAATGGTCCTGAGTATATTATGAAATCCGTTTTTACCGATGATATACTGAAGGTTAATGAGGAGTTAAAGCCGGAAGTCTTTGTAGAGGCTGTTTATATGATAGACTATCCCGCTGATTTTTCAAATGAAATAGATTATGTGCTAAAGCATCTTAATATGCTTACTCATAAGGTTAGTTCAATAACCGGAGCAATGTATTTCTCGAGGACAGAGGATGATTATGCTGTTTTATTTGAAGAGGTATATGCCGTCGATAACCCTGAGAGTAAGAAAAGAATATCTGACCCGGAAGTTAAGGATATTATAGCTGAAAAAGATAGCATTTTTATGTATATGGATGAACATTCCCTTGGTCCCGGATATTATAAAATGGATTATATGAATAAGGGTGATGAATTTTTACTATCCATTACAAATGATTCTCCAATGAGTAAATTTTTTACAGTAGTAAAGCCGGGTGATATGAAAATCATGCTGCAGTTTATTCCATGTTCAGATGTAATTCTTGTATACGGTTATTGCGGTGTTGTTCTTCAGAATGACGGATTTGTAAAACTTCTTATGGATCCATACTATTCATTCTATCGGCGTATGACCGCAATGGAAACCTGGCTTTACAACAGCCTTCATGGAACAGAGGTCCTTCCTCCTCTCTATGAGCCGTTACCATGAAAACAGAATTATTGACTTATTTATACTTATTCATTAAGTTTGGGTTATAGACTAAATGATAAAAAGCGTCCATGCTTTTTATCATTTAGTAGTTTGAAGCAGAACTTCAAACTACAGGTTCGAATAACCGCATTCGTGCGGTTTTACAGGAGTGATACAATGAAAGAGCCCTTTTCTAAATCACTTAACAGTCTTAAAAGTAATTTTTTGGAAGTAAGACAAATTTTTCAAATTATTACCATGTTTCAGAAGGAATATCTGAATTCCACAAAAAATATACAGAAACTTGTACATGCCTCCTATGATGATCTGAAAGATGTAAATAGAAATTCAGAAGAGGTTGTTTCTCTAGTAGAAAGCTCTTCACATACGATAAAAAGCAACATAGAATCTTCAAAAAACAGCATTAGGACAATGACTGATGCCGCTTCTTCTTTGAACAGACTTGCGGATGGATTTTATGAACTTAAGAATATTTTTCAGGCACTTATTTCTTCCATAACCGAGATTGTAAACCGAATTGATGTAATCGAAGATATTTCAGAACTGACTAATCTTCTTGCACTTAACGCGGCTATAGAGGCTGCAAGAGCCGGTGAGGCAGGAAGGGGTTTTCAGGTAGTTGCCAAAGAGATTAGGAATCTTGCTGACCGCAGCCAAATGAATACTTCGGAGATAACCGGTATTTTGAATGAGCTGACTTCAAGGCTTGATGAATCTGAAATAATAATGACTAATTTTGGTAATCTCCAGAATGAAATGCTTCAAAATATAAACGACACAAGCCTCAGTCTCTCATCATCAGCAGAGGAGCTTGAACTTATTAATAACGAGATAGGTTCTATAACTGAGCTTGTTGAGCAGCAGGCCGAGAGTACTTCGTCTCTTTTGAATTTGATTGAAAGTGTTGAACAAAACGGCCAGTTTACCATCGAGAATTCACCCTTTATTGAAAGAGCCGTAGGGATCTATTCTGAAGCAGCTGATACCTGTAGTGAAGAGCTAGCAGCTT
>PDWJ01003725.1_pt1 | contig 14261 bp, 5 predicted proteins | sample 1430881 | NCBI WGS metagenome assembly PDWJ01 (sample SAMN01162460, study PRJNA174530) | Oral metagenome, whole genome shotgun sequencing project. | biome: Marine environment; feature: Marine mammal; material: Swab sample of the gingival sulcus; isolation source: swab sample of gingival sulcus... | reverse complement strand
TGACCATACGCCTTTTTCAGCATTATCAATGTAGAAGATTAATTTATCATAACTTGATTCAGAAGAAACTTTATAATAGAATGAAATATTTGAAGGAGCCACAACATTTCCTTCAATCAACATAGTTGATTCTTGATTATTGGTAATGCTTCCTGATTGTGCAGAAGAAGCGCCTTCATGAAATACATCAGTAGCAATTTCCCAATCTGCATTTCCATCAAATTCCCAGTTAAATTGAGTTAAACCTGATTCAAAATCTTCAATAAGAAGACTAATTGGTAATGCAAAGGTTTTTACTACGGTATAACCTCCTGTAACGATTGTTAATTCAAAGTTTGCAACATCTCCAACGCTGGCATTTTCGCTAACAGAGATGTGATAGGTTGCTTCAGTTTCTCCATCAGCAGCAATGTTGCCAAGGTTCATATTTGCAGTCTCAATGGTAATATCATTGTTAGAGCAAGTTAATGTTGTGGTTACATCATTAGCAGTAGCATGACCATTGTTTAATACAGGAATTTTAACGTCATTGCTTTCTCCTGCATCTAAATTGCTATTATCTCCAGGAGCATTTGGAATAACAGTTGTTTCTCCCATGTCCATTACAGGAGCATTGGCAGTAAAGCGAAGTTTACTAGTCCATGTTTCTTTAGCATCACCGGTCATTACCATATCAAAAACAACTTTGTGTTGGTCAGGAACATTGTTTGCTAATGAAAAAGAGAAAGCATTATTAATGGTAACCATTTGGTCAGCATTAATTGTTCCAATAGAAGCACTATTTTGGGTAATTGAGAAATATGTGTCTGTACCTTCTACCACTGCATTCACATTGTTAGTGGTTGCACTACCAACATTTTTTACATTAACATCAATAGAGAAATCTTCTCCGGTTTCAATTACTTGATTGTTATTATCATTTACGGTAAAACTATCTAAGGTTAAGTAAGGTCCATCTAATGCAGCTGCAGGTACTTGAGCTATATATGGTATTTTTTGACGTCCGGTTACTACAATATCCACATCACCACCTGATGTGATAGGTGTAATTGACACTTCTACCACACCTGATTCGCCTACTAAAGCGCTACCGGCTAATACGCCGTCTTTAGAAATTCCTACATAAGAACCCGGGTCGGCAGTTACTTCATAGGTATCCATTCCGATAGGTAATGTAGGTAAGTGACTTACTGCATTTTCTTCGCCTTGTGTATTATATACCATCAAAGAAGGATCTCCATTACACATGTAAGCTTGCCAGTAATAAAGTGGTGAAGAGTGAGATGGGAACCCTTGCGCATGTACTTCAGTTACAGATAAGTTACCTACAAAAACTTTAGCGTCAACACACTCGTAATTTCCTAAGAACATCGCATCATATACTCCCATAGAACTTTCTTCGGTAGTCGGTACATATCCATCATTGGTTCCTTGAACAGGGAAAGCACCCACTGACCAATAAAAGTCTTCAAACCAGTAAGAACTTGGTGCTGAACCAATATAAGCTACGGAACCACCATTGGCTTTACGCATCCATGTTTCACCAATACATTCGCTACCATAACCAATGTTATTAGATAAACAACAGTTACCTACAGCCAGTGGATACATATTTTGATTATTTAAGTTATTTACATCATTAATTGTAAATGTAGGATCAGCCCAAGAACCTTCATTACAGTGAGCGGTATAGTTGATAAATCCAAGCCCTTCATTAATAGTAGAATAACAGCCTGAGTAAGTATTATAATACGCATTTACAGTATTGTATCCATGTGCGGCATTAAAATAGTTGTCAACTCCATAATGTACAGTAGCTTGTCCTACTTTTGGATTCCAATTTCCATCAGCTCCGGCAATTAAAGTAACGTTATCTAAATAAGAAGGATCTGCAAATTGATATTTTTCATAATATAATGTTTTGTCAATTTGAGGTTGTAAGTCTGCAATATTCTCTGCAGAGAAACGAGCGTAATACATTTCAGGGAAGTAGTCGCCATCTACACTTCCGTAATATAAGTCTGTGTATTTTCCTGATGCAGAACCCATTTTCATTGGAATCTGAGGGCTGTCACCTACTAACAATAAGAAAGAAGGTTTTACCCCATCAGCATTGTTGTATTGGTCATGTACCCAAGTTTCTATTGCATTATAAGAAGTTCCGATTTCGTCAGTATAAGCTACGATTAATTCAAAACCTTGTTGAGTTTTCCAAGTAAGGAAAGGTTGTAATGTTTCTTCAAACATTCTGTCGGATACCACCAAATATTTGATAGGGTTTTTAGTTAAGTTTGGATGCTCAGGATAACCATCTCCACTGTCTTTTCCTGTATTCCAGTTGAATAACTTGCTGTAAGGCGTGTTGAAATAAGGTGAGTAAGTTGAAGCTCTCATTTCTCTTGTTTTAGCTTCATCACTGTTTTTAAAAGTAACTTCTACTTCAATGTTGTTATATACTGTAATTTCATCCGTCATTGGATTATAACGAACAGGAGCTACTTCTAAACGTGCAATTCTAACACCTCTCATTACCCCTAACACCTCAATAGTAGCTAACTCATGGTTGCTATACGCATTTCGGCTATATACTTCTGCTTTATACTCAAAAGGAACATCCTCAACATCTTGACTTTTTGATATTGAAGGCTGATTAGGCATCAATTTATTTTTAATGCCATAATCTTTAAGTTTGTAAGTTTCTTTATCAAAATTAACGACTTTTACAGATGCTTCCGCTCCAAAAGGAATGGATAATAGTTTTTTAGTAGCCGGTAATTTTGGAGTTCCTAATTCTCCAATAGAATAAGTTCCGGGAATAGAGATTTCAGAAAATTCTCCTCTAACAGTTTTTACATTAAAACTGCTGATGCCTTCATAACTGAAAGACATGTTGATTTTTTCAAAGTCATTTCTGTGAACTTGACTTGAATTTTTACTTGCATTCAAATTAATTGCATAAAACTGTGAAAATCCACAGAAGAAAGCAAATAACAATGCAAAAGTCATTGTAAAACGTTTCATTATAATATAAGATTTAATTATTAATTATGTTTACTTTATTTTTTTTCGATAGATTAAGACCGAAAGAGCTCCAAAGGTAATTATTTTATAATAATTCTTAATATAATTTTTAATATTAATCATAAAAAATAATCCAGTTTATCTTAAAAAGTGATAAATTGCGTAAAATCCCCTATTAAATTTATAGGGATTTACATTGAGAGATTATTCTGATATAGTGAATGAAAAAGAATTTATTGTGTTAAATTATCGTATAAAAATACGATTAATCATAAAAAAAATTAAATAATATTATTAGATGATTGTCCAATATGGATAAAAAATCTTCAAAAAAGGATAATGAATGCTATAATTTTTTTAAGTTTGCAGTTTTAGAATTTTCTTAAAAACATTCAAAATAAATAGATGAATATGTTTTTTTACCCATTTAAATAGAATAATGTAATGGAAAATTTTTGGATTTTCTTACTAGTGATATTTTTTTCTATATATAATTATAGACGTAAAAAAAATAAAAAAGAAGGTAAGCAAAAAAAGAAGTCCCCGAGCCTTCAGGAAATGATTGACTTGATAGAAGAACAAGATGAAGATGCTGTTAAGGAAGAACCTGTAGCTTTGTCAAGTGAATTTGTATTGGACAAAAATAAAAAAGCCTATGAGTGGCGGGATGGAATAAGTAATGAGGAAGATGAAAATAAGAAAATAATAAAATCTAAGAAACAGATTAGGTTAAAAAATAATCATAAAAAAAATAAGCGTAAACAGATAAATTTCAATTTGAGACAAGCTGTGATTTATAGTGAAATATTAAACAAAAAATATTAAAAATAATTAGAGTTGTTTAAATAGTTGTAAAACAGTTTTTTACACTGTTTCTTGTGTTTTTTATTGAAAAATAAAAGATAAATTTTAACATATTTTTTTGAGATTATGTTAAGAAATATATATTTTTACACTCATTTTTCGATGAAAATTTAATATAAAATTATATAATATGTTGAGAAACCTACTATTAGTTATTGCGGCAATGCTGATGTCCAGTATGTTAGCTTTTTCGCAATCAGGAACATTAAAGGGAACGATAAAGGATAAAGCGACCGGAGATCCGCTTCCTTTCGTTAATGTGATAATTGAGTTAGGCGGTTCACAAATAGGTGGGTCGACTACAGATATTAATGGCGTTTATGTCATTAAGCCAATTACTCCGGGTAAATATGTTGTAAAAGCATCGTTTATAGGCTATACAACACGTCAGATAAACGATGTTATTGTTAGTGCAGATAAGATTGCATTTTTGGACATTGAGATGGGAGAGTCAATGGAGAGCCTTAAAACAGTTGAGGTTACCGGTTATAAGGTGCCTTTGATTAGTAAGGATAAGACCTCTGTAGGAGGTGTTGTTACTTCTGAGGAGATTAAGAAGATGCCTAATAAAAATGTAGATGCTATTGCTAGTAACATTGGAGGGGTTTTCTCTGAAGATGGTAACGTAAAAAGTATTAGAGGACAACGAAGCGAGGCTACAGTATACTATATTGATGGTATAAAAGTAACCGGAAGTATTAGTTTGCCTGAATCAGCTATTGATCAAGTATCGGTTGTATTGGGAGGGGTGCCTGCTCAATATGGTGATGCTGTTGGAGGTATTATTAATATGACTACCAAAGGCCCTTCGAGACAATTTGCAGGAGGTGTTTCATTACAAACATCTCAGTTTCTTGATGCTTTTGGTTATAATCGTTTGGGATTAAGTTTTAATGGACCTTTAATTAAAAGAACTAAAGATGGTATTGAGTCTGCGATATTGGGTTATTATGTTGCAGGAGAGATGACCTATAAAAAAGATGGATTCCCAACAAGTACAGGTCTTTATAAAGTAAAAGATGATGTGTTGGAAGAATTAAAACAAAATCCAAACTCAATTAATCCTATTACTGGAGCTATTGTAAATAACATGGAATTTTTGAGAGAAGATAGTTTTGAGAAAATAAAGTCTTCATTAAACACTAATGACATACGATATAATGTTAATGCTAAGTTAGATGTGAAAACAACTCCTACTGTTAATTTGACATTTGGAGGTAATGTGAGTTTTTCTACTTATAACCGTTTTAATTATTCTAATTCATTAATTAACTGGGAAAAAAATAGTTTATATAAATCTTTTACAGGAAGGGTATTTGGACGTGTTACCAAAAGATTTAAAAATCCGGAAGATAAAAATGCATTAATTAAAAATACCTATTTATCTTTCCAAGCAGACTACTCAAGATATACTTCTTTAGGACAAGATGAAGATTTCAAAGGTAATTTATGGGATTATGGTTATGTAGGAAAATTTACCACATTTAAAGAAAGAAATTATGAAGATGTGTTATCTTATGATCCAATTTTACGTCGTTATGGTTATAAAATGGATAACTGGAACGATGTTTTTGTTCAGTTTGAGCCGGGTACTCAAAACTCTGCATTAGCAAGATATACTTCATTGGTATATGAACGTTATACTGATGCGAAAGGATATTATGATAGAAAAGATAATATCATGCTTAATGGTGGATTATTAAATGGTGGACAAGGTGCACCAAGTGTTTATGGGTTGTGGGCAGGATATGGTAATGTGCAAAACCGTCCGTTTGCAGACCCTTATGAAAAATCAAGAACAGACCAGTTAGGATTAGATTTTAAAATTTCTACGGATATTGGAAGTCATGAGATTAAGTTTGGATTATCGTATGAGCAAAAGGCTAGTAGATATTATAGTGTAGGGGCATCTAGTTTATGGCAATTGATGAGAGATTTAACAAATTCACATATTACTCAGTTAGACTTCTCAAGACCGGAAGCTGTAATGTTAGATGGATACTATATGGATACCATTAATTACCCTCGTTTGTATGATGGTGCTTCTCAAAGATTTTTTGATAAGCAGTTGCGTTCGGCATTGGGATTAGATGTTGCAGGAACAGAGTGGATTGATATTGACTCTTATGACCGAACAAATAATACCATTAGTTATTATGATGATAATGGTGTAAGACATGATGGAACATTAAGTAGAAAGATTGATTTAGATATGTTTAGCCCTGATGAATTATTAAATTCAGGTTCTTATTATGTTACTAATTATGGATATGATTATAGTGGTAATATATTGAAAAATAAACCGGCATTTAATGATTTCTTTAATGATAAAGATGGAAATGGTAATTTTGCAAGACTAACGCCGGCTTATGAGCCAATATATGTTGCCGGATATATCCAAGATAAATTTGCATTTAAAGATTTGATTTTTAATGTAGGGGTTCGTGTTGACCGTTTTGATGCCAACCAAATGGTATTAAAAGACCCATATTTGTTATACCCATCTTATAATGCAGGACAGTTAAGAAATAACACGAGTTTGATACCTGATGGTCAGGATATTCCATCTAATATAGGAAATGATTATACTGTATATGTTGATAATTATAATGCACCGGGTTCTATTACAGGGTATAGAAGTGGATCAGTTTGGTATAATAGTGAAGGTGTTGAGGTTGAAGATCCTAATGCTTCATTAGATGCTGGAAATGGTGTTAGCCCATATCTTGAGAATCCTGAGGATACTCGTGTGAATCCAAGTGTGTTTAAAGATTATGAACCTGAAATTAATGTAATGCCACGTATTGCATTCTCATTCCCAATTTCAGATGAAGCTTTATTCTTTGCACATTATGATGTGTTGAAACAACGCCCAAGAGGTAATGCTAGACTGAATCCAATGGATTACTATTTTATGCAATCTTCTGGTGGAGGAACAACTTTTTATGATAATCCAAATTTGAAACCTGAACAGACTATTGATTATGAGTTAGGTTTTCAACAAAAGTTAGGAGCTACTTCATCATTAATTTTGTCAGCATTCTATAGAGAGGTAAGGGATCAAATTCAAGCTTATCGTTTTACAGGGGCATATCCAAAGACCTATTACTCATTTAATAATATTGACTTTGGTACCATTAAAGGGGTAACTTTAACGTATGACTTAAGACGTACAAAAAATATTCGTTTAAAAGCTAGTTATACTTTGCAGTTTGCAGAAGGAACTGGTTCTGATGCTAGTTTTGCTCAATCATTAATTATTTCGGGACAACCTAACTTGAGAACATTAATCCCATTTAATTATGACAGACGTCATGCGTTTAATATTATGTTAGATTATCGTTTTGGTGAAGGTAAAAATTATAGTGGTCCTACTACAACCAAAAAATCAAAAGATGGTTCTGATAAAGTAAAAACTATACAATGGTTAAAAAATACAGGTGTAAACTTTACTTTAAATGGTGGTTCAGGAACGCCTTATACCAAGTCTAGTAGAATTTATCCTTCATTAACGAATAATGGTAGAATTATTCAAGGTTCGATTAATGGGGCAAGAAAACCTGCAATGTTTAGAGTTGACATGCGTTTAGATAAGGATATTGTATTGAATCTTGGAAAAGGTGAAAATAAAAAGAAAACTTATTTGAATGTTTATCTGCAAGTGTTAAACTTATTTAATACTATGAATATTTTGAATGTTTATGCTGCAACCGGTAACCCTGATGATGATGGGTACTTAGAAGCGGATGAATGGCAAACAGTTATTAATAATAAAACAGACTCTGAAGCTTATAGAAATATGTATAGAATGAGATTATATTCTCCTTATAACTATAGTGCACCACGACAAATACGTTTAGGTTTAGAGTTTAATTTTTAAAATGAAAATAGGATAAAGATATAATTATGAATACAAGAAAAATTATAATAACAGTACTGATCCTTGGAATTTTTAGTTTGTTTTCCAATTCAGCGCTTGCAGATAAGGTTAGGCGAAATGATAAAGGAAATAATAGTAAAGAAACCAAAACAGTAAAAGAGGTAAAAGATTTAACAGCTGGGTGTTTGCCACCTTCAAGTTTTAAATATTTAGATATTAACAATGTAAGAACCCGAATTAATACCGCAGGAGATATGTTCTGGGACTTGGAAGTGGGAAAATATGAGATTCCAAAAGGTTCCGGAAAAACAGCTATGTTTTCTGCTTCACTTTGGATGGGAGGATTAGATGTTAATGACCAGTTGAAATTAGCAGCACAGATGTATCGTTATGGCCCTGATCTTCGAGGAAAAAGTGATATGGACTTTTGGACAGGACCTTTGACAGTGGATGGTACTGCTGCTATTGATGTTGAAACATGTAAACGATATGATAAGTTATTCTTAATGACCCGAGAAATGGTAGATGAACTTGTGGCAGCTTATGAAACCGGAGGAGATGTTTGGGATGAATATAAAACTAAGATGCCGGACGAAATTAAAGATTGGCCTGCTCATGGTGATTTAGGTAAAAATCAGAGTTATTATTTGGCACCATTCTTTGATAGAGATGGTGATGGTGAATATAACCCATTAAATGGAGATTATCCATATTATGATTTATCTGGAGAGTTATGTGGAGAGAAAACACCAACGATGGAAGAGCAATATGGAACAATTATTGAAGGTTCTTCAGTACTTTCTGACCAGGTAATAAAAGGAGACCAAACCCTTTGGTGGGTATTTAATGATAAAGGTAACTTTCATGCTAATACTTTAGGAACTCCTATTGGTGTTGAGGTAAGAGGACAAGCTTTTGGTTTCTCTACTAATGATGCGGTAAATAACATGTCATTTTATTCTTATGAAATTATTAACCGTTCAACTTATGAATTAACCAATACGTATTTTAGTCAGTGGGCAGATACAGAGTTAGGTTTTGCTAATGATGATTATGTAGGTTGTGATGTGTTAAGAGGATTAGGATTTTGTTATAATGGTGCTGATATAGATGGTAATGGTCAGCCTTGGGCGTATGGAGAGAATCCTCCTGCAGTGGGTATTGACTTTTTCCAAGGACCTTACTTAGATCCTGATGGAAAAGATAACGCTAAGTTTGAAGGGGATTGTAGTATTTTTAATTTCTCATTACCTGAGGGTAGTGGAGATGATGGTTCAGCAATCAATGGTATTAACTTTGGTGATGGTATTGTAGATAATGAGCGTTTTGGTATGCGTCGTTTCATTTATCACAATAGAGATGGTAGTGATGCTATGAATGACCCAAGAGTTGCAATTCATTATTATAATTATTTAAGAGGGATATGGAAAGATAATTCTCGAATGATGTATGGTGGAAACGGTCATACTTCAGGAGGTGCATATGGTCCTGCTTGTGCTTTCATGTTCCCGGGAACAACAGACCCTTGTAATTGGGGAACACAAGGGCAACAACCTAATGGTCCTGTAAATTGGAGAGAAGAAACAGAAAATAATCCTATCGGAGATAGACGTTTTATGCAGTCAGCCGGTCCTTTTACCTTAAAGCAAGGTGCGGTAAACTATATTACAGTGGGTATTCCATGGGCAAGAGCACAAAGAGGAGGCCCTTTAGCGTCAGTTGAAAAATTGAAAGTGGCTGATGACAAATGTCAAGCATTATTTAATAGTTGTTTCCAAGTGGTAAACGGACCAAATGCACCGGATTTAACCATACAGGAAATGGATCAGAGATTAATATTCTACATTACAAACAGATTCCAAAATAATACGGGAAATAATTATAAAGAATTATATAAGGAGATAGATCCATCTATTGTTTCTCCGGATTCATTAGTGGGAGATAATAGATATGATAGTACTTATGTTTTTGAGGGATATAAAGTGTATCAAGTAGTTTCTCCGGATGTTTCTCCGGCAAATTTTAATGATCCTGATCAAGCCAAATTAGTATTCCAGTGTGATATTAAAAATGATGTAACTGAATTGATAAACTACATATATAATGGTGATTTAGGGTTAGAAATTCCTACATTAATGGTTTCCGGACAAAATGAAGGTATTAAACATTCTTTTGTAATTGAAGAAGATGCTTTTAATGGAGAAAAATTGAAAAATCATAAGCAATATTATTTCAAAGCGGTGGCTTATGGTTATAATAATTATATGAATTATTCTAATGATCCTGAAGCACAAACTGAAATGGCAAACTTTTATGGACAAAAGTTGCCTTATCTTGAGGGTAGAAAAAATATAAAACCATATACCGGTATTCCGCATAAAAATGTATCTGATATGGAAGCACAATCAGAATATGGAAGTGGTATTGAGGTTACAAGATTACAAGGTGTTGGAAATGGAGCAAATTATTTGAAATTAAAAGATGAAATGTATAGTCAAATATTGGCTAAAAAACCATATAATGAGAATATGGATCCTACAGATGAGGATTATCCAATGTTGAGTGAGATACAATATCAGAAAGGTTTTGGTCCTGTTGATGTAAAGGTAATTGATCCATTAAAAGTACAAGGTGGAGAATATATAATTGTATTAGATTCTCTATATAGATATGAATTACGTAATATCTTAAATCTTCCTAATATGGATGAAGGTGGTGATACTACAAGTATTCAAATAGCATCTTGGTATATGAAAAATGGAGATGAAATTTATAAATCAGATACAACCATTATTAAAAATAATGAACAATTGTTTATGGATCTTGGATTATCTGTTCAAATTCAACAAGCATTCCGTCCGGGCCCTTATATTTTAGGTAAAATATATATTGGTACTGATGGAAATACTGGCGCACCAAAATATGCACCTGCTGTTAAAAATATGGCAGATAATAATGGATTTATTGGGGCTGAATTAATTCCAACAGATTCTGCTAATATTTGGTTAGCAGGAGTGCCGGATCAAGATATTAGTGCAACGGGATTAGATGATTGGATTCGTTCAGGAAATACTAAGATGGATGATGTTCCGGATGGAGGTGTAGATCTTTCTGATGTTGATCTTCAATTAGGAGGGGGGAATTATGCTTCAGATCCTAATCAAGTATATGAAAAAGTATTGGAAGGAACTTGGGCGCCTTATAAGATGACGGCAACTGATAAGCAAATACCAACAGGAGTATCTAGTGCCTTGGGAGTTAAAAATAACTCTAGAATGTTAGCTTCTTGGGATAATTTGTCAAGTGTTGATGTAATTATTACACCGGATTCTACAAAATGGACACGTTGTCCGGTATTGGAAATGTCAAGTGATCCTGTTTTAGCTGAAGGAGGAGCTAAAAAGTTTACTCCTCGTAAAGCTAAATCGGTAAATATACATGGTGAAGTGGATGTAGAAAGCTCAGATCCGTTATTAAATTCTAATTATGTCGCTGAAATGGGTATGGGATGGTTCCCGGGATTTGCTATTAATGTGGAAACAGGAGAACGTTTAAATATTGCCTTTGGTGAAGATTCTTGGTTAGTAGATGACAATGGTAGAGATATGTTATGGAATCCTTCTTCAAGAGTTTATGATGAGTCAGGGTATCCTGTAATGGGAGGAAGACATTATTTGTATATCTTTGGTGCAGACTCAGTTCATTTTGTTCACTCTGTTTATCCTCGGTCTATTTATATGCCACCTTATGATGAGGGTAGAACTCTTAAAATGTTGTCAGATAGTACAACATTTGGAATGCCACCTACTCATATTCTTACTCCATTACAGATGGCTATGGGAACAGCAATGTGGGCTAATATTCCACTTTCTGTTGAAGGTAAAAAATGGTTGAGTGATGAAATTAAAGTGGAACTTCGTGTAACCAAGCCGTTTGCTAATAAACGTACATCATTTAATGATTATAGTTTATTGGGAGATACTCCGGTAGATGCTTCACAAGGAAATCCTTTATATAAAGTAAATACAGAGAGTGTAGCACCGGTTAAAAAGACACAAGCATCTGTTGATGAAGACTTGGAAAAGATTTCAATAGTACCTAATCCATATTACGGATATTCTGAGTATGAGCAAGACCAGTTGGATAATAGAGTAAAATTAGTTAACTTACCGGAAGTTTGTACAATTACGATTTATAATGTAAGTGGAACATTAGTAAGACAATACAAAAAAGATGATAAGAGCTCTCAATTGGATTGGGATTTGAAAAACTTTACCGGAATACCAGTTTCCGGAGGAATATATTATATTCATGTTAATGCACCTGGAAAAGGAGAGCATGTGATTAAATGGTTTGGTGTTTTACGTCCAATAGACCTTAACTCATTCTAATTAATAATAATTGTAAACGATAAAAAAGTATTTTATGAAAACAATATATAGAATTTTAATTGCAATTGTCATTACAGGAATGATATTGCCAACGAATAATACCTTTGCCGGTAATAAAGACAGGTCTGGAGAGGCTGGAGCTACTGAACTTTTAATCAACCCTTGGGCAAGAAGCTCAGGGTGGGGAAGCGTTAGTACCGCTTATGTAAGAGGTCTTGAAGGAATGTTTATTAATGTAGCCGGTACAGCATTTACACAAGGTACTGAAGTAATTTTTACCAATACAAGTTGGTTAAAAGGAACAGGAACAAATATCATGGCCTTTGGGGTAACTCAAAAGGTAGGAGAATCCGGAGTATTAGGATTGAATATGATGAATATGAGTTTTGGAGAAATTGATAGAACAACGACTGATATTCCTGATGCTGCAGGAGGTATTGGAACTTTTTCTCCTTCATTATTAAACTTAGGAATATCTTACGCTAAGATATTTTCAAATAGTATTTATGGAGGAATCCAGGTAAAATGGATATCTGAAAGTATTGATAACTTAAGTGCTTCAGGTCTTGCTATTGATGCAGGTATACAGTATGTTACAGGGCCTAATGATAATGTAAGATTTGGTATTACATTAAGAAACTGGGGAACTAAATTGTCATTTGATGGTGATGGTATTGCTTTTAGGGTAACGCCTCCGGGTCAAGAAGATCAATTTACATTAGAGCAGCGTTCAGCAGAGTATGAATTACCTTCTCAAATGAATATTGGAGCATCTTATGATTTTCTATTTAATGAACAACATACATTAACTTTAGCAGCAAATTTCCGTTCAAATGCTTTTACAAATGATCAGTTAACAGCAGGTGTACAGTATAAGTTGATGAGTTATTTAATGTTGAGAGCAGCCTATACATATGAAACAGGAATTACAAAAGATATAGAAAGTGGAAGCAAATATACTGTGGATAACGGTTTAAGTGCGGGAGCTTCTGTTGAGATTCCATTGAATAAAGAGTCTGGTACTGTTTTTGCAGTGGACTATTCGTTCCGTTCAACGGCTCATTTTAGTAATACGCATAGTATAGGAGCAAGAATTAGTTTTTAATTAAACAGTAAATTAAAATATAAAAGTAAAGTGATATAAGCTTTACAAAATTTAAATGACAAAGCAAGAAGGTTCTTATATTTGAACCTTCTTGTTTTTTAGTGATAAGAAACAGAAGAATTTATACCGATATATTGGTATGGAATAATAAGGAAGAAATTTTAAAGAGATGAGTGAAATAAGATATTTTTCAAAAGAGGCGTTAGAAAAATTAAAAGAAGAGTTACATCATTTAACCACAGTAGAACGTCCAGGAATATCTGCGCAGATTGCAGAAGCTAGAGATAAAGGTGATTTATCGGAAAACGCAGAATATGATGCGGCAAAAGAAGCACAAGGTATGTTGGAGTATAAAATATCCAAATTACAAGATCAAATTGCCAATGCAAGATTGATTGATGAGAAAAAAATGGATACATCTAAGGTCTATTTGTATGCCAAGGTTACGATTAAAAATTTAAAGATTAATAAAACCATGGTATATACCATTGTGAATGAAAGTGAAGCAGATTTGAAGAAAGGTAAAATTTCAGTAGATTCGCCTTTTGCAAAAGGCATGTTAGGACATGAGGTAGGGGATGAAGTAGAAATATCAATTCCTGTTGGAACCATTCCTATAAAAATTGAGAAAATAGAATATTAGGCTTCAATTAAAATGGTGAATTGTGAATGATGAATGAGTGTTAGCCGGGCCGGTCGCTGATTGGAGCCGAAGCAGTGCGTTGGTAAAATTAAGAATTAAAAGTTAAAAATTATATACGAACACAAAATCAAAGACGAGAGGTAATCCTCCTTGGAGAAGGGGGCAGGGGAATTGAACAATTATTAATTGAAAAACATCTCGATACAAATTTGCTCGTAACCTCACAAATTCACTCGATGTGATAAACGTGGTTAATGCTACACAAGCGGTGTCAGCTCGAGCACCTGGGCAAAGAGAATTTGCCATGGATATGATAATGACAAAAGAAAGCGTATCTTAGCCTTGTAATTTATCTAT
>PDWJ01007703.1_pt2 | contig 14264 bp, 9 predicted proteins | sample 1430881 | NCBI WGS metagenome assembly PDWJ01 (sample SAMN01162460, study PRJNA174530) | Oral metagenome, whole genome shotgun sequencing project. | biome: Marine environment; feature: Marine mammal; material: Swab sample of the gingival sulcus; isolation source: swab sample of gingival sulcus... | reverse complement strand
CTGTCCGGCGCTGGCGTCGCTGACAAGAGGTGGACCGAGGAGTACAAGCAGATCATCCGGTCCTCCCGGGTGGACGCCACCCTGACCCTCGTGGGGGCGCTGACCCGGCTGGACGAGCCTGCGGCCACGCTGCTGCAGGGCTCGGCGATCGGCTTCTACGGCAACGCCAACGGCGACCGGATTCTCACCGAACGCAGCCCGGGCGGGTCGGACTTCCTTGCCGGCGTGGTGCAGGAATGGGAAAGCGCGGCAGCGGAGGCCGAACGGGCCGGCATGCGGGTGGCCTACCTGCGCACCGGCCTGGTGATGGCCCCACACGGCGGCGCTTTCGCCCGGGTGCTGCCGTTGTTCAAGCTTGGCCTGGGCGGCCGGCTGGGCAGCGGGCGGATGTGGTGGAGCTGGATCACGTTACCCGATCACGTGGCCGCGACCCGGTTCCTGCTGGACAGCGACATCGCGGGCCCGGTGAACCTGGTCAGTCCCGACCCGGTGACCAACGCCGACTTCACCTCCGCCCTAGGGAAGGCGGTCAACCGGCCGGCCGTGTTGCCGGTGCCGAAACCGGCGCTGAACGTCGCGCTCGGGGAGTTCAGCAACGACGTGTTGGCCTCCCACCGTGTCGTTCCCACGTTGTTGCAGGATGCCGGGTTCCACTACCGGCACCGCTGCATCGAGGACGGTGCCGGCTACCTGGTGAGCTGAGGCTCAGCTGGCGACCGCCACGCCGGCGGCCAGCAGCAGCACCGAGACGATGCACACGACGCCCATCGCGAAGCTGCGTGGAATGGTCGAGACGATGCCGCGCTGGTGGCGCAGCTTCTCCTCCACGAACTCCCGGCTGAGCACGGACAGCACCAGGACCAGGCCGAGGATCCCGATGCGATGCATCATGTCCAGTTCGTAGCCCAACGCGAACGGGGCGATGACGATCACCGGCCAATGCCACAGGTACAGCGAGTAGGAAATGTCGCCGAGGTAGGTGATCGGCCGGATCCCCAGCACCCGTCCCCCACCCCACCGGGTGGCATCGCTGTCGGCGGCGATGACCAGCACCGCGCCCAGGACCGGCAGCGCCGCCCACGGGCCGGGGAACGGGTAGTCGAAGGTCAGGAACAACGCGCTCGCCGCGATCATCGCCAAACCTGCCCACGACACGACGGTGCGCAGGCCGGCATGCCACTCGCTGGCGAACCCGCGGCCCACCCACACGGCCAGGGCGGCCCCGGCGGCCAGTTCCCACATCCGGACGTGGGTGCCGAAATACCCCACTGCCTCGGCGCTGGCGGTGGTGTACACCGATATCAGGAACGATACGGCGACCACGCACAATGCGACCACCGGCACCAGGTTCTTGCTCATCCGGCGTCCGATGATGATGGTGGCGGCCAGCAACAACGGCCAGACGATGTAGAACTGTTCCTCTACCGACAGCGACCAGTAGTGCTGCAGCGGGCTGGCCTGCTCGGCCGAGCGGACAGGGTCCGCTTCCACCCAGACCTTGGCCCAGTTCTCCACGTAGACCGATGCGGCCGCGGCCTCCAGTGCGGCGCGCGAACGCATCGCCTGCGGTAGCCACAACACGGCGGCGGCCAGGCTGGTGGCCAGGACCAGGGCCGCGGCAGGCAACAGCCGCCTGATCCGGCGGGCCCAGAAGTCCGCAAGTTGCGGCCAGGTGACTGGTGGGCGGCGCATCAGGTGCGAGGTGATGAGGAAGCCGGAGATGACGAAGAAGACGTCCACGCCGACGCGCCCACCTGGCATCCGGTGTGGCCACAAGTGGCCGAGGATGACGACGCCGACGGCGATGGCCCGAAGTGCCTGGATGTCTTTGCGGACCGGCTCGGCCGCGGTGGGCCGGGCCGGGCGGGCGGATGCGGTGGTGGTGACTGAACTCATCAGGTCTCCGTCTTCATCAGATCTTGGTGCGGTTCGTGTTGAGGCAGATCCGGCGCGTCGGGCGACTGCCGTCACCGATGGATACGTTGGTCTGCGGCCTGGTGGGGCGTGGTACGGCCAGGGACGTGCACCCGCCTCGGCTTCTGGCCTGGTGCGGCGGCGGGTGTCTGCTGGTGGACAGCAGCCTCGGCTGTCCGCAACCCGGCCGGGACCGGGGCGTCTGCCTGGTGTTTCCGGTCGACGGGTCCCGGCGTGTGGTCCCCCCCGGCACCGGCCCGTCGCGGAACGTCGAAGAAGCCGGCGAGAACGTCGGCGAGCCGGTCCACCCACGGGATGCGCAACAGATCGTCGTGTTCACAATCGATCCGCACGACCTCGTAACCGCCGGGAAGGTAGTCATGCCAGCCGAGCCGTTCGCTGCTTTCCGGCCCTTCGGTGACCACGAGCAGGGCCCGGCCCGGCCACGGGGTTCCGTGGTAACGGCGCCCGATCTGGCTGGCGTGCACGAACCATTGCCATGCGTCGGCACGTTGACCGGCCCAACCGAGACCGGCCAGCACCATCCGGATATGCCAGGTGAGCCGCCGGAATCCATGACGGTTCAAATTGTCGGGCTGGCGCCGCGGATCCGGAGGAAAGGAGTCGAGGATGGCGAGTTGGACGTCCTGACCGTCCGCGCGAAGACGATGGGCCATCTCCAGAGCCACCAGTGCCCCGAAGGAGTACCCGGCCAGCCGGTACGGACCCTGCGGCTGCACGCGGCGCAGCCGGGTCAGGTTCCTGGTTGCGGTGCGCTGGACGCTACGGTCCGGCAGCCCGGTGCCCTCGACCACGTTGTTCTGGAACGCGTAGCAGGGCTGGTCCGGGCCGAGCCGCCTGGCCAGCGCCATGAACGCCACCCCGAGGCCTGCCGCACCCGCGACGAAGAAGATGGGGTCGGCAGCGCCTTGCGTGATCAGTTCGACCATCCGGCGGTCGCTGTGGCGGCCCTCGCGGCCGGCCGCCGGGTTGATCCGGGCCGCGAATTCGCTCAGGGTGGGTGCCTGAGCCAGGAGACCGGTCTTGGCCACCTGCGGGCTGATGCCCAGCGAGTCGGTCAGTCTGCTCATCAACGCTTCGGCGGCCAGCGAGTCGCCGCCGAGAGCGAAGAAATCGTCGTCCCGGCCCGGCATCCGGTCCAAATCGAGCACCTTGCTCCACTCCCCGGAAATCTGCTCTTCCCACACCGTCAGCGGCCCCGTAGTGTCCGGCTCTTGGACATCGGGCAGCGCGGCGCGATCGATCTTGCCGCGCTCGCTGCGAGGCAAGCGCTCCAGGCAGATGATGGCCTCCGGAACCATGTGGATGGGCAGCATCGTGCGCAACGCGGCTCTGGTCCGGGCGATGACGGTCTCGTCGGTCTCGGTGGGGTCGCTCGCCACGATGTAGGCCACCAGCCGGGTGCGGCTCTCCCGGGGGTGTTCGGCAGCGACGACGACGGCCTCGGCGATGTCGGGCAACGCGAACAGGGCAGCATCCACCTCGGCAGGATTGACCAGGTAGCCACGGACCTTGGTGGCGTGATCGACCCGTCCCATCAGTTGCACGCAACCACTGGGGAGCACGCGCCCCAGATCGCTGGTCCGGTAGGTGCTCTCCTCTGCCTGGTGGCTGAATGCCGCGGCGGTGGCCTCGGGCATGCCTGGATATCCCATCGCCACGTCCGGTGCATGCACCACCAGCCTGCCGATCTCGCCCGCCGGCACCGGGGTGCCGTCTTCGCGCACGACGCTGAGCCGGGTGCGGCCGACGCCGGTGCCGACCGGCAGCACGCCGTCCGGGACCGGTGCACCGGGCGCGAGCGCGAACTCGGCGATCAGCCCGGTTTCCGATGATCCGTAGCGGTTGCGGACCGTGCAGGCCGCCGGCAGCAAGGCACGCACAGCAGCAATGTCGGAACCGTAGGCAGCCTCACCCGCGACCGTGACGGTGCGCAGCGAGGCGAGCTTTGCGGGATCCGGCCCTTCCGCCACGAAGGCCCGCAGGATCGCCGGGCTGGTGATCATCATGGTGCACCGGTGCGCCGCGATCACCTCCGGCAGGCCGGCGATGCCATGAGCTCGTGCGTCGTAGAGTCTCATCTGCGCACCGACCAGCAGTCCGTGCACCGTCGTGGTCAAGCCAGCGTGGAAGGCCATCGGCAACGTGTGCGCGATGACGTCGCCGTGACCGTAGCACCCAGTCGCCGTGGAGCTGTTCCACGCGTCGCGAATCAGCAGCCGGGAGTCGTTGGCCACTGGCTTCGGTGTTCCGGTGGAACCGGAGGTGAACGCGATGACAGCCAGCTGCCTGGGGTCGGGTGGGTCGGCGAACAACAGTTCCGGGTCGGCCTGTGTGTCCGGGGCGGTCAACACCACGTGCGGGCACAGCGTCCGGGCCACCCGCACGTGCTGTTCGTCGGTGACGATGAGCCGGACGCCGACCGTGTCCAGCAGCTGCCGTTGCCGGGCGGTGGGCGAGCGCACATCGAGCACCAGCATCGGATGACCCGAGGCCAGCACCGCCACGATGGCCGCAACCGCGCCGGCGTGGTGACCGAGCAGGACACCCACCGGCTGCTTACCGTGAATCCACTCGGGGGAGGCGGTGTCGCCCACGCCCGTCGTCACCCGGCGCAACTGCGACAACACACCCGCCGCCTGTCCAGCTAGCGAACGGTAGGTGACGGTTGAACGGTCGTCGGTCACGGCGACCGCGTCGGGCTGGGCGCTCAGAACGGCGCTGAACCTGCCCACCACACCGAACTCGATGTCGGTTTCGGACAAATCGATAACCGATGGATCCTGCATCGGCGATCCCCTAACTTACTGAGAGTTACGGGTGTTACTCAGTCAGCGGCACCCGCAGCGCGAAGAAGAATCCGGTCCCACCGGTGGCCATCGCGGCATGGTCCGCTCCTGGTTCGATCCACATGGTGGCCGGCGCGACCACACTGACCGGCCCGTCGTTGTACAGGTCGAACTCCAGCTGCCGGAATGGGTCGCCGGGAAGTAAGACATTCAACTCACCGGCATCATCGTGCCGGTGGATGTCACAGTACCCAGGTAGCGCCCGTTCTCCGTCGAGAACCTGGTGCAGGGCACCGTGCACAGGTGCCTCCACGAACGCGTACCGGCGCACGTACGGCCCGGCGTCCCGATGGCTGGGCACCTCGGCGAGACTTCGTGGCTCGCTTCCCCAAATCCCCTCCGGCAGAACCGGAATGAGACCTGGCATCGGCGTGTAGGCGAGCCGGAACGTCAGCTGCGGGCAGCTGACGATGACATCGTGCGCCCGCAGCCGGATGGACGGCGCACGACGAATCGGGCCCCATGGCCCGACGCGCAAATAGGTGAGGTGGAAAGGCGAAAAATTGCGTAATCCCCCCACCGTCTCGTTCTGCAAGACGGTCATGGCATAGATGGTACGCAAACGATGGATAGCACATCAAGAGCGAAGAATACCCAAAAAGTAACAAATCGGTATCCAGCACGCTCTATGTAGTTGATTGCGCACATTAAGTAGTGATCTACTGACGACAGTACGTGCCAGGTCTGTCGAATCGGCCCAGTGATCGGTACATCACCCGCCGGCCAGCACGTAACCGGCCAGTGGACAAGCGGACGACCAGCGCTCCCGGCACACCGCAGCTAGGCTGGCGACGTCCCCCGCGCGGCGTCCTGGCCGCTCCCCCACCACGCGGAGAAGGCGATGAGCACCCCCCGGCTCGGAGTCGGCGATATCGCCCCTGACTTCACGCTCCCCACCGACGACGGCACGACTTTTGCTCTCGATGCCCATCGTGACGGCAAGGTCATCGTCTACTTCTACCCTGCCGCGATGACCCCCGGCTGTACGACCCAGGCGTGCGACTTCACCGACAACCTCGATGAGCTGCGCTCCTTCGGGTACCTCGTGGTCGGCGTCTCCCCCGACCCGGTGGACAAGCTGGCGCGGTTCCGCGAACGACATGGACTGCGGATCGTGCTCGCCAGTGATCCCGACCGTGCCGTCCTGCAGCAGTACGGGGCGTACGGGGAGAAGAAGAACTACGGCAAGGTCGTCCAAGGGGTGATCCGCTCGACCGTCGTCGTCGACCAGGACGGCACCGTCGCCCACGCCGCGTACAACGTACGGGCCAAGGGGCACGTCGCCAAGCTCCGCCGCGACCTGGGCCTGGACTGACGGCCCGGCCGGGCTCGGTGCCGACCGGGGTGGCGGGGTCCGCTGCCCCGGTTCCCATGGACGCATGAGTGAGGTGCATCTCGCCGGTATCGGTGACCCCGAGCCTCCACCGGTGCCGGGGGTGACGATGGGACGCTACGTCGGCCGGTCCGCGGTTGCGGGACGGCCCGGCCAGGCGCTGACCTGGCTCGGCGTGGACGAGCAGACCGGACACCGGGTACAGGTGCGGGTGGTCCCCGGGACACCGCACCCACTACTGCGTGGGCTGATCGACGAGCACCTGTTGCGCACGATCGCGGTCACCGAGATCGACGCTCAGCGCTACGCCCTGGTCAGCGAACACCATCCCGCGGGTACGTTGGATCGACTGCTCCAGGCCCGGGAGCGGTTGACCCTCGACGAAATCCAGGCACTTGCCCTCATGCTGGCGCGTGGCCTGACCGAGGTCCACGCGGCCGGGCTGGTGCACGGTGCACTCGATGCCACCCAGGTACATCTGACTGCCGGAGGGCGCCCCGTCCTGGGCGGGTTGGAGTCCGTGCACACCAGCGGAGCGGAAGACGCCATCGTGACGATGGCCGATGACGTGACCGCGCTCGGCCGGCTGCTGTGGGCGTCGCTGACCGCGCGGCCGGCGCCGGCACGACCCACCCAGGAGACGCTACGCACGCTGGCGCCGCACGCTCCGGTGACATTGGTGGACCTGATCGGTGCCTGTTTCGAGGACCCACCGCCCACGGCGGCGGCCCTGGCCCGCGATCTGAGTGCATCGGGTGACGGCGGTGCCCTGCAACCGGTACTGGATCCGGGCCCGGCTACGGGCCGAGCCACGTCCCCCACACAGCCCCGGCCGGCAACCGCACCCGAGACCGGTTCATCGGTGTTCCACCGCCTTCGCGGCAGGTACCGGCGCCGCGGACGGCACACCCATGGCAACCAGGCGAGTCCGGCCACCGAGAACGCGGCCCGGCGCAGCACCCACCCGGCCCCGGCGTCGCAGGCGAACGACGGATCAGCGCCCAACAACACCGCGCCCCCCAGCACCCCGGACACCCAAGACCTGCTGATGGCCCAGATCCGCGCCCGCACCGGCCACGACCGCAGCCGGGCCCGGCGGATCAAACTGGCCAAAGGTGCTGGGCTGATCGCAGTCCTGTCCCTCATCGGGGTCGGTGGCTGGCTGGGGCTGTCCTCGGCGCCCGCTGCTACCACCCCGGCCCCAACCCGGACACCGACGGCGTCACCGGCCATCGCACCGCAACCGACTGTCGCCGAGGAGCAGGAACTGCTGAGCCAAGCCGGGTCCGACGATCCGGGCGCCGCGGTGAGAGCGCTCAGCCGGTTGCGGGTCTTCGCGCTGAGCACCGGCGACGAGGGGCTGCTCGGCAAGATCGACGCACCGCAGGGCCCGGCGCTGGCCCAGGACAAGCGGGTGCTGGCACAACTGAGCGCGCAAGACATCGAAGTGCGCGGGCTGGGCATCAGGATGCTGTGGACGAACGTGCTGGAGCAAAGCGACGACACCGCCCGCGTGCTGGTCTCGTTCGTGGTGGACAAACACCGGCAGATCGTCACGACCGCTCCCGAGCCGGCGAGCACCCACCTGGTGCAGGCCGGTGAGACTCGCACCCTCGTGGTCGAACTGGTGCGATCCGGTGACCGGTGGATGATCTACCGGATCAGCGACCCGGCCGCGGAACCCACGACGCCGTAGCCATCGGCCCCGCACCCGAAGGAAGCCCGCCACGCTGAGTCCGTTCTGCTGCCCGGCGGGCGAGGTAGATCGACCGGGCGAGGTAGATTGACGCTGTGCAGTTCGAGTTTCCGGGTTTCGGCCCCGACTATGCCGACTACCGGGACACCTGGGATCTGCAGCGGAAGGTCCATGCCCAAGTGGTGGCCGGTGAGCGGGACGACACCGTGCTGCTGTTGGAACACGCCGCGGTGTACACGGCCGGCAAACGCACCGAGCCGCACGAGCTTCCCTTGGACGGCACCCCGGTGATCAACGTGGACCGCGGCGGCAAGATCACCTGGCACGGGCCGGGCCAGCTGGTCGGCTACCCGATCCTGCGGTTGCCGGACCCGATCGACGTCGTCGCCTATGTGCGCCGTCTGGAGGCGGCGATGATCGCGGTGTGCGCCGAGTTCGGGGTGCTCACCGAATGCGTCGAGGGCCGGACCGGTGCGTGGGTGCGCGCCGACGAGCGCGGACCGGACCGCAAGCTGGCCGCCATCGGCATCCGGGTGGCCCGTGGGGTGACCAGTCACGGGTTCGCCCTGAACTGCAACTGCGACCTGGGCTGGACGGCAGGGATCGTTCCGTGCGGCATCGCCGATGCCGGGGTGAGCACGCTGTCCCAGGAGACCGGCCGGCAGATCAGCGTGGCCGACGTGTTGCCTACCGTGCAGGATCAGCTGCTGATCCATCTCGGGGACATGATCCCGGCCCGGGCGCACGCCTGAGTCAGGAGGACAGCACACTGCAGGCCGGCACCCAGCGAACCGCCGGCACCCAGCGAACCGGGCCGGCTCGTCGCGACGAACCGGCCCGGTAGAGGTGTGGCCGTCAGCTACAGCCGCTGGTGCTACCGCATCCTTCACAGACGTGGCAGGACCCGGCGGGCCGCATCTTGGTGCCGCACGTGAAGCACATCGGTGCGTCGGACTCGCGCCCGGAGATGACCTCCAACAACTCGGCGGAGGAGTGCACGCTGGACGCGGCGTCGGCAGTTCCGTCGCCGGCCGGCTCACGATGGGAGGATGAGTTCTCTCGATGCGTCGCACCGGTGCTGTCCTCGGCGCTGTGCGGTTCGGAGCCTCCCCGTTCGGACAGCTTTTGCTTGGCCAACTCGACCGAGGACGCCTGCGCTTGCGGGTCGCCGTCCACTGGCTCGTAGAACCCGGTGTCCAACTGCCTCGATCGTTCCGCGGCGGTGTAAATGCCGTACGCGGAACGTGTCTCGAACGGTAGGTAGTCCAGCGCCAGCCGGCGGAAGACGTAGTCCATCACCGAGGCCGACATCCGCACGTCCGGGTCGTCGGTCATTCCGGCTGGCTCGAACCGCATATTGGTGAACTTCTCCACGTACGTCTCCAGCGGCACGCCGTACTGCAGCGCGATCGAGATGGCCACGGAGAAGGCATCCATCACGCCGGCCAGCGTCGAGCCCTGCTTGCCGAGCTTGAGGAACACCTCACCCAACCCGTCGTCCGGGTAGGAACCGGCGGTCAGGTAGCCTTCCGCGCCGCCGACGGAGAACGATGTGGTGACCGACGGGCGGGATTTGGGTAGCCGCTTGCGAGTGGGCCGGTGTTCGACGATTACTTCCGGATCAGCCGATTCCGTCGTTGCCTTGGCGTCGGCCAGCGGCTGGCCCACCTTGCAGTTGTCCCGGTAGACCGCCAACGCCTTCAGGCCCATCTTCCAGCCCTGGAAGTACACGTCGCCGATTTCTTCCACGGTGGCCGAGGCCGGCAGATTGACGGTCTTGGAGATCGCCCCGGACAGGAACGGCTGGCAGGCGGCCATCATCCGCACGTGCCCCATCGGCTTGATCGCCCGTTCCCCCATCGCACAGTCGAACACCTCGTAGTGCTCCGGCTTCAGGCCCGGCGCGTCCACGACGTGACCGTTCTCGGAGATGTAGTCGATGATCGCCTCGATGGTCTCCTGCGAGTAACCGAAGCCGCGCAACGCGGAAGGGATGGTCTGATTGACGATCTGCATCGATCCGCCGCCGACCAGCTTCTTGAACTTGACCAGCGAGAAGTCCGGCTCGATACCCGTTGTGTCGCAGTCCATCATGAAGCCGATGGTTCCCGTAGGGGCCAGCACCGATGCCTGCGCATTGCGCCAGCCGTGCTCGGTGCCGATGCTCAGGCACTGTTCCCACGCCCGGGTGGCGGCCTGGTGCACGTCACGGTCCAGCTGGCTGACGGTACGGACCGCGTCGTTGGCTGCGGCGTGCTTGCGCATCACCCGGGCGTGCGCGTCGGCGTTGCGGGCGAAGCCGTCGTACGGGCCCACCACGCCGGCCAGCTCGGCGGAACGCTTGTAGGCGGTGCCGGTCATCAGCGAGGTGATGGCGGCCGCCAGTGCGCGCCCCCCGTCGGAGTCGTAGGCCTTGCCGGTGGCCATCAGCAACGCTCCCAGGTTCGCATAGCCGATGCCTAGTTGCCGGAACGTCTTGGTCGTGTGGGTGATGGCTTCGGTCGGGAAGTCGGCGAAACAGATGGAGATGTCCATCGCGGTGATGATGAACTCCACGGCGTGAGCGAAGGTGTCGGCGTCGAACGTGCCTTCGTCGGTGAGGAACTTCAGCAGGTTCAGCGAGGCCAGGTTGCACGAGGAATTGTCCAGGTGCATGTACTCGCTGCACGGATTGGACGCGGTGATCCGACCGGATTCCGGTGTGGTGTGCCAGTCGTTGATGGTGTCGTCGTACTGAATGCCGGGGTCGGCGCATTCCCACGCCGCCTTTGCCATCATGTCGAACAGCTTCTTGGCGTCCACACGCTCGACAACGGAGTTGTCCAGCCGAGCCCCCAGCCCGAACTGCTCGCCCTGCTCGACCGCGCGCATGAACTCGTCGCTGACCCGTACCGAGTTGTTGGCATTCTGGTACTGGACACTGGTGATGTCCGTGCCCCCCAGGTCCATGTCGAACCCGGCGTCGCGCAGCACCCGGATCTTGTCCTCTTCGCGTGCCTTGGTCTGGATGAATTCTTCGATGTCGGGGTGATCAACGTCCAGGACGACCATCTTGGCGGCACGGCGGGTGGCGCCACCGGACTTGATGGTGCCGGCCGACGCATCGGCCCCGCGCATGAATGACACCGGGCCGGAGGCCGTTCCACCGCTGGACCGCAGCAGTTCTTTGGAGGACCGGATCCGGGACAGGTTCAGCCCAGCGCCTGAGCCGCCTTTGAAGATCAGTCCCTCTTCGCGGTACCAGTTCAGGATCGAGTCCATCGAGTCTTCGACGGCCAGGATGAAGCAGGCCGAAACCTGTTGCGGGCTGGAGGTTCCCACGTTGAACCACACCGGCGAGTTGAAGGCGAATACCTGGTGCAGCAGCATCCAGGTGAGCTCGTGCTCAAAGATCTCGGCGTCCTCGTCGGTGGCGAAGTACCCGTTGTCCACGCCGGCCTTGGTGTAGGTCAGCACCACCCGGTCGATCAGTTGGCGCAGGCTGTTCTCCCGGGTGTCGGTCCCGATTGCTCCGCGGAAGTATTTGGTGGTCACGATGGTCGAGGCGTTCACCGACCAGAAGTCCGGGAACTCCACACCGGGCTGCTCGAAGATGACCTCGCCAGTCTTCCAGTTGGTCTGGACGACGTCGCGGCGCTCCCAGGTCACCTCCTCGTAGGGATGGGTACCGGCCGTGGTGTACAGCCGTTGCAGGCTCAGGCCGCGTCCGGCGGACTCGGAGTTGCCGGTCTTTTGGCTGACGCTGACGCCGTCGCTCATGGTGGTCTCGCTCATCGGATCCTCCTCGCGGCCGTGCCCGGCACGGTCCTTGTGTCGTGATCTAGCGGTGTTGGCCAGTGGTCTTGGTTGTTCGAAGGTCTTGCTTGCTCGAAGGTCTTGGTTGCTCGAACGGACTCGCCGGCGCCGCTGTCGTGCGGCGCGCTGACGCGGAGAAGACCGTGCGGTGCGGTGCTCGTCGTGCAGTGCCCTGCGCTCGCGCCAGGGTTGGCCTGCGCCCGACGGACAGCACGTGGTAACCGCTGGCGGCGTCGGCTTCCCCTCCGGCGCCGCCAGCGGTGGTCTGTCAGGGCTCGCCTCCCGAGGGATTCTGGCGCGCGTTGCCAGCCGGGTCACGCTCCATGCGTAGCAATGCGATGGCCGCTTCGAAGTCCTCGAGCGACTCGAAGGCCCGGTAGACGCTGGCGAAACGAAGGTAGGCAACCTCGTCCAGGTCGCGCAGCGGCTCCAATACGGCGATGCCCACCTCGTGTGCCTCGATCTCCGCAACTCCGCTGGCTCGGACGGAATCCTCGACGTTGCGGGCCAGCTGCTGCAGATCGGTTTCGGTGACGGGACGGCCTTGGCATGCCTTGCGCACACCGTTGATGATCTTCTCCCGGCTGAAGGGCTCGGTCACCCCGGACCGCTTGATCACCGTCAGGCTCGTGGTTTCCAGGGTGGTGAAGCGCCGCCCACAGGCTGGGCACTGCCGGCGGCGCCTGATGGCTCCACCGTCGTCCGTGGCCCGAGAATCCACAACCCGGGAGTCGGTGTGACGGCAGAACGGGCAGTTCATCTGTGCTGTCCTCCCTTCTCCCGGCCCGGTCAAGGGCCATAGTTATGCACCGGCTGTGGATGACGAACCAGAGGTTTCCACAAGCTGTGGACGAATCCCACCGGTGTAACTACTAGATGTTGTGGTAGACGCTAGGACTCAACGGACGACTTGTCCAGCCGGAATCGCGACGCCGACGCTTCCGGTGCGAAGAATCGGCGTGTCCCCCGCGTGTCGCTACTCCGAATGGGTCAAACCACCTACATTTCACCCACAACGCCCACATCGACCCCTAAGGCGCCGTTGGGGGACGTAGGGCGCCGGCACGCCGCTACCCGACGTACCCCAACAGCGCCATACATGCAGGAATGACCGGCTTCGCACCCCCTCCGGGTACCCCGAAGCCCCTGACGGCGGCGGCGGCCGTTCAAAGCTTGGGTACGCGCATACCTACGCCTCATCGGGCATATCCAGAGCACGACGTAAATCGCCATTTATGCAATACGTAATCCACCTGCCAGACTGGCCGAGTGGATCCTGAGGTTCTTCGTTCATTCCGCGAGGCGGCTGGCTTGACGCAGTTGGAACTAGCCGTGAAATCGGGGGTCGGGCCGGACCGAGTGTCCCGGTGGGAAAACGGCAAAGGGGTGCCGCAGGCGAGATCAATCGGCAACGTCGCCGCGGCACTAGGAGTCAGCGTGGCCACCCTGCTCGGGATACCGGAGAAACCACCCAAAACACTGTACGAGGCACGATTGGCGGCAGGAGTCTCGGTCAACGCCGCGGCCGCGGCCATCGGACGGGCTCGGTCCACCTACCACCGGTGGGAGCAAGGGCGGTTCCCACCGAGCCTGCTGGAGCCGCACGAAAAGCCCACACGGGCCGCACTGGCCCGCACTTTCTACTTGACGGTTCCTCAACTGACCACGATCCTGCGTGAAACTCAACACCATGGATTCAAGTAGCCTTGACCACCGCAAGAAAGAGGTCCACGGTTAGGGGCCAGTGTCCTTCTGGCAAAGGAGAGCACCCGTGACGGACGCCCACCACCAGGGATAAGAAACCGTCACACCGCTTCCTGCCAGCGATCCCTAGGGCCGACGAACTCCGGGGAACCCGGACGAAGGCCCCCGGCCATAACCACACCGGGCGGTACGCCGTAACCGCCGGCCTCACCACCGCAGCCGTCGTCCTCATCACAACCCACCGCACTTCCGAGTAACCGCCCCCGAACCCGTTACCAAGACCGAGGACCATGCCGTCGCCGCCGCCGAGAGCTACGAGGAATGGAACGCAGTCACCGACGAGGCCGAACGCAACGCCTCCACCGAGGGGCTGGTTCCCAGTTGCGGAAGCGGCGAGCTCGTGGCCGATGAACCGGAGTTCGTCGAGGGTCTGGCAAGAAACCGGCAACCGCGGCACTGGCACGACGACGTGCACGGTGACCGGTTCTCGGTCAAAGCCGTGGTCGAGTCCGAAGATGACGGGGTCACCTGGCCGATCACCAGAACACAGGGCTCCTCGGACGAATCATGGTGAGACGACGCTCGGCCCGCGCCGACGCGACAGTCCGCACACCCTGACCGCTCGGTGCGTCGCCCGCCCGCGGAACACGAGGCCGCCGGCACGCTGACTGGCCACCGCCCGTGCGGCGCCCCGCCTCCCTACGAAACACGAATCTGCGTCAACCCCGTACGCCCCAAGCACGGAACCCAAGGCAGCATGGTTGAGATTGTGATGTCCGCGCAGGCTCCTCACGAAGCGCCGAAACCGAAGCCGTAGGTGCTTCTCAGCCTCTACCGGGGAGTCAGCTGAGGACGGAGCGGGGAATAATCAGCACCTGACCAGGCGTCAGCCGGGCATCCGTGAGCCCGTTGGCGGCCCGCAGGGCCGCGACCACGTCACCGGTCGCCGATT
>PDWJ01008238.1_pt1 | contig 14265 bp, 7 predicted proteins | sample 1430881 | NCBI WGS metagenome assembly PDWJ01 (sample SAMN01162460, study PRJNA174530) | Oral metagenome, whole genome shotgun sequencing project. | biome: Marine environment; feature: Marine mammal; material: Swab sample of the gingival sulcus; isolation source: swab sample of gingival sulcus... | reverse complement strand
TTCAAGGGCAGGAGAGGACTCAAAAAAACAAACGAGGCAAGGGAAAAACCGGACAGTTTATATGTTTTAAAACAGGACAAATCTATTTGTTGCTAACATCTCGTAGTCAGAGGTTTTAGGTTTTAGGTGTTAGGTTTTAGGTGTTAGGTTTTAGGTGTTAGGTGATAGGATGGAGAAAGGGAGGTAAAAGGATTGGCTGGCAGACATCAACTCGCTGTTACCTAAAACCTAAAACTTAAAACCTAAAACCTACCACCTCCCCCCCTTACAATTCTTTGCTCAAAGCACTCACAAGCCGATTAACATTGGCCTCGCGGGCCGTATGACCCATCAAGCCGATACGCCAGATTTTTCCAGCCAGAGGGCCAAGGCCCGCTCCGATTTCAATATGATAGGTGTTGAGCAGGGTCTGACGTACGGAGGCATCATCTACCCCTTCAGGAATCACGACAGAATTGAGCATGGGCAGACGAAACTCAGGGTCAACCAACAGGGATATGCCCAGGGTTTCAAGCCCTTGTACGAGTTGATTATGAGCCTTTTCGTGGCGTTCAAAGACCTTGTCCATGCCCTCTGTGAGAATGAGATCCAAGGCCTGATACAGGGCATACATCATATTGATAGGCGCGGTATGGTGATACACTCTGGTATTCCCTTCCCAATAGGCCGTAATCATGGACAGATCCAGATACCAATTGGGTACCTTGGTTGTTCGGGCCTGCAAGGCGTCAAGGGCTTGTTGTGAGAACGTCAGCGGGGCAAGCCCTGGAGGGCAGGACAAACATTTTTGCGTGCCGCTGTACAGGGCGTCAATGCCCCACTCATCCACCTTCACGGGTATGCCGCCAAGACTTGTTACGGCATCAACCAAAAATAAAGCTCCATGAGCCTTCACAAGCTCTCCAATGGCAGCAACAGGATTTTTGACTCCGGTGGAGGTTTCCGCATGAACAACCGCCACAATTTTATAGCTGTCAGATGCAAGTTGTTCTCGAACCGAGTCCACCAGTACAGGGGTTCCCCACTCATACTCAAGGGTATGGACAACCGCACCCAAACGGCTGGCAACATCCTTCATACGCATCCCAAAAACCCCATTGATCAGGATCAGAACCTTGTCTCCTGGTTCAACCAGATTCACAAAGCAGGTCTCCATACCAGCCGAACCCGTCCCGCTCACAGGAATGGTCAAACGGTTTTGGGTACCCAGCAGGGTTTGCAGCTGTTCTTTCACGGCATCCATGATGTGGATAAAATAAGGGTCCAGATGGCCAATGGTGGGAGTAGCCAGGGCCTTATACACCTGTTCAGGAACGCTGGATGGACCTGGTCCCATCAAAAGTACTTCCTGAATGGTGTGCAAGAGATTTGACATAGGTATAACCTCCTTTAAAAAAATACGTGGTAGAAAAAGACATCACAAACAGTATAGCGCGTAATGACCCCAAAACAGACCTGTAATAAGGCCCACGGAAAGGCCTTGGTCATCCGTGGGCTCTACCTTGACGGATCGGTTTCATGGTTGTTCTAGTCTATGAGTCCACCCTAACGTCAAGGGCAAAAAACCCTCAAATGCCAGATTGCAGGGGGTATTGTGTGCAAAAATTTGTTGAAACAGCCTGAAAGAGGGATGTATCCAGCAGAAAAACAAAGCAGGCCCGGCAACCGATACCATCGACTGCCGGGCCTCTTGCCGCAAAAAAATGCCCTGTTTACTCGTGTTGCTTGAGTTGCTGGATCAGGTGGATCATATCCTTGGTCAACTGGGTCAGATCAGCCAGAGCTTGACTGGCATGTTCCATGGCTTCGCTTGTTTGTGAGGCGATTTGCGTCACCCCATCTGTATTGCGGGCGATTTCCTCACTGGTTGCGGATTGTTCCTCACTGGCAGCGGCAATGGCCCGTACCTGATCCGCAGTGTTGTCCACAATACCCAGGATATCTTGCAGGGCATCACCGGCCTGGCCAGCAAGTTCTGTACTCTGACTCACGAGCTTGGCACCCTCTCCCATGCTGGTGATGGCTCCATCTGCCCCCTTTTGGATGGAAGCCACGGCATCACCCACTTCTTTGGTGGCAGTCATAGTCTTTTCCGCCAGCTTCCGCACCTCATCGGCCACCACAGCAAAACCTCGCCCGGCCTCACCAGCGCGTGCCGCCTCAATGGCAGCGTTTAAGGCCAGCAAATTGGTCTGGTCAGCAATATCCGTAATCACGGTCATAATCTGACCAATGTCCTGAGCCTGACTACCCAGGGTATCAAGGGTTGCAGACATAGCTCTGGCATTGGTGTTGACCTCCTTGATACTTGTCACCACCTGCTCAACAATAGCTCCCCCGCCCTCGGCTTCCTTGCGGGCCTTGTCCGCACTTTCTGCCGCATGAGAGGCATTACTCGCAACCTCCATCACCGATGCGTTCATCTGCTCCATGGCCGTGGCTGTTTCTGTTGTACGGTCGCGTTGGGCAGCCGCCCCCCTGGACGCCTCTTCAATCTGGGCGGACAATTCCTGGGAGGCAGAGGTCACTTGTTCCACAATCTCTTCAAGGGCCTTCGCAGCCTGCAACATGCCATTTTGAGCCTGCTCGGCCTGATGCTGGGCTTCTTCGGCCTCATGTACGGCCCTTTCTGCCTGCTGACTTTTTTCTTCAGCGTCCCGTGCCTTATTCCTGGCACTATCAAGGGATGCTACCAATTCCCCTACCATCTTCTTAAAACTGGTATACAGAGAAAGAAACTCGCCGGTGAAATGTCTGGCATCGGGCAGGGCGTTCAAATCTCCCCCGGCCAGAGCTTCAGCCGAAAAAGTAAGAATAGTGAGGGGTCGTACCAGTCTCACTGCCAAGAACCAGGCTCCAACAAGGAAAAGAGCAGCAATACCACAGCCAATAAGCAGTGACTTTGCAAGCATGGAATTGGAACGCTCAAAAATCTCTTCCTGATCCATAATATAGGCCAACTTCCAGCCGGTGGCCTTGGAGGTGATGACCGTAATGAGCTTTTCCTGGCCATTGATTTCCGAGGCAAAACACCCCTTGGTCATTGTGGCCATCTTATTGAACGCCGCGAGGTTCGTTTCCTGAGCCTTTTTGAAATTAAGTTTGGGGTCGTTAGGGGCGGAAAGAATCGTACCATCAACATCCAGGATAACGATATAGCCTGTACGGCCCAGCTTGAGACGGGAGGTTAAGTCCGTCAGCGTTGCAAGTTTGATGTTCAAACCAAGAACTCCGGCAATGTCACCATGTACGTTTTGCATACGGGTCGTGGCGCAGATAATCGAAAACCCTTTATTACAAGTAAAGGCATTGCTGAGTTCCACATCTTTAGAAGAACTCTGCGTGTGTTTGTACCATCCACGTTTACGAGGATCAAAACCCTTGAGTGAAGGATCAGGAGGATACACCAAAAATCCTCCTTGCTCAGAACCAACTAACATGGCCTCATAGGCAGGATTTTTTTCAACAATACTTTCAAATATATGATAAAGTTTCAACTCTGACGGATGCATACGATCAAGATCAGTACCGGTGAGACCGTTTGGCCCATAGAATGTACTCAAATGACCAAGGGCTTGGTGAGTGTCTTCAAAAGATGCAACAGATGTAAGAATATTCTTACCTGTCCCAATTACTTCACTGATAAAAACGTCAACAAGATGCAGTTCACAACAAGCAGCACGTTTGAAAGAATCCTTAGAATACGTATTGACCTCCATAAAAACCACAATCAATACACTCATAATGGAAAAAATAATAGCCACAAAAAAGGCAAGTACCAATTTTGATTTAAGCGTAAGAGACATTGTTTCCTCCACAGATGATAAGAGTGATAGATACAAAAAATCCAATGCTCATAAACACAAAAAAGCAGAGGATATATCGTCCTATGGAGGTGTTTTGCTCAGAGAAATAACCTGGAGATACAGCAAGGAGGGAAAAATGGGGTAACTAATTGATTTAAAAGGATATATAGAGAAAAACTGGACACAGGCCCCACCTCCTTTTTTCTTAGAATAAAAATTTTTAGTAAGAAATGGACTCAATAATAATGCTCCTCGAAAGAATACGTCAAGTTTTTTTGTCTCTTTGACAGTTTTTTTGTCTCTCATGAGGCCCACGGAACGACCCTGGTCATCTCTTGGGACACACGGAAAGACACAGAATCATCAAGAACCTTTCCTTGTCTTCCGTGGGCCATATTTGAGAGGGTAACCAGGTCGGTTTCCTGGTTATTTTACGATACACCTTTATACCAGCTTTCCACCCCGCAAAAGAATAACGCCCTCTTGAACATCTGGCGTTCAAGGGGGCGTTATTGAGCTATTTGATCTTGTGTTACAGGTTGGCTGGCGGGTTGGTTCAGGGGCTGTCTGAGACCTCTGGAGACAAGAGCCTGATCTATTGCTGCTTGAGCCTGACAATAAGTTCGACCAGCTCTTTTATGAGCCGTGTCAAATCATGGACAGCCTGGGTTGACTTTTCCATGGACGCACTGGTTTGTCGTGCTATCTGGTTCACCTTGCCGGTATGGCGGGTAATCTCTTCGCTGGCGGCAGATTGTTCTTCGCTGGCCGTGGCAATCGTACTGACCTGATCCGCCGTGGTGTCAACAATACCCAGGATACCTTGCAGGGCCTCGCCTGCCTGTTGGACAAACGCAGTACTCTTATCCACCAACTGGGCCACATCACCCATGTCGGTAATAGCCACATGGGCCCCTTGCTGGATGGCGGTAACAGCCTCTCCAACCTCCTTGGTCGCCAGCATGGTTTTCTCTGCCAGCTTACGTACCTCATCGGCCACTACAGCGAATCCACGCCCGGCTTCACCCGCACGAGCCGCTTCAATGGCCGCATTTAAGGCCAGCAGGTTGGTTTGATCAGCAATATCTGTAATCATGGTCATAATCTGTCCAATACCTTCGGCCTGTTTGCCGAGGCTGTCCAACCCCGCCGACATGGAACGGGATTTTTTGTTCACCTGTTCGATACTTGCCACCACCTTGTCAACGATGCCTCCACCGCTTTCGGCTTCTTCCCTGGCTTTATCCGCGCTTTTTGCCGCCTGAGAGGCCGTGCTGGCCACCTCCAGCACCGAGGCATTCATCTGCTCCATGGCTGCTAATATCTCTGAACTGCGGTCACTCTGGACAGAAGAACCTCTGGACGCCTCTTCGATCTGAGAGGTCAGGTTCTGCGAGGCAGAGGTCGCCTCTTCCACGATTCTCTCAAGATCATGCGCAACCTCCAACATACCGTTGTGTGCCTGTTCTGTCTTGTTTCTGGCCTTGTCAGCATCAAGTACTGCCTGTTCAGCCTGACGGGTTTTTTCTTCGGCTTCCTGTGTCTTTTCTTCGGCAGCGCCGATGATCTTGACCAATCTACCCACCATCGTCTTAAAGCTGGTATAAAGGGCCAACGACTCACCACTAAAATGTCTGGCCTCTGGCAAGGCGTCAAAATCACCCTCTGCCACACGTTCTGCTGAAGAGGCCAGCAAGTTCAAAGGCCGCACCAGGTTCAGGGACAGAAACCACGCACTGATAAGCACCAGAATACCAAGACAGCAGGCAACGATACCTACGGTCAACAACATGGTATGAGACGCCTCGAATACCTCGGAACTATCTGTGATATAAGCCAATTTCCAGCCTGTAGATGGGGAAATAAATACGGTAATCAATGTGTCGGTACCGTCAATTTGAGCTTCAAAGGTTCCTTTATCGCTTTGAGCCACCTTTTTCAGGGCGACGCTATGTGTCTCCTGGGCTTTTTTGAAGTTCAGTTCCTTATGTCTGGGATCAGAAAGAATCGTTCCATCTTTCTCAAGGAGAACAATATAGCCTGTGCGGCCTAGCTTCAGTTCTGTGGCGGTGGTGGTCAGGGTATCTAAATTGATGTCCACACCGATAACGCCCACCACCTGACCAGCAACATCCTTCACCTGCGTCATGATGCTGGTGACAGCAGACCCTGATGTGGACATATAGGCCTTGCTCAGTACCATTTTCTGGAAAGATGTCCGCGTCGTCTTGTACCAGGGACGCTTACGAGGGTCGTAATCCCCAGGCATGGTATCTCCAGGATACTGGACAAAACCTCCCTTCTCAGAACCGAGAAAAACAGCCGCATAACTGGGATGAGTGGCGACCATGTGTTCAAAATGCTGAACGATCTGTGCCTCCAGGGGGCTCACAGACTCTGACCCGGCATGAAGGGCCTTGGGCTCAAACCACCTGGTAAGCTGTCCTAAAGAATTGCGGATCATTTCAAGGGAGGCCAAATAGTCAACATTACTCATGCCTTCGGCAATAAATTCGTTCATAAAGGCATCAACAATCCGTAACTGAGAATTGGATATTGTTTCAAAAGATGCCCTGGAATGCTTGTTCGTCCCTACAAACATTGCCACAGAAACACTGACAATAGAAAACACAATGGCCACAAAAAAACCGCCGAGCAATTTTTGCTTTAAGGTAAGTGACATATCTACTCCTTCATAAGAATATGTAAACAAACAATACACAATGACTCTTTCCTGTCATACAATATGATTTAATTGAATATTTACGATATTTGTCACGAATTTTCCTTCTTGTTCTCTTGTCATAAGTTGTCGCACCTTGGGTGCCAAGAGTACTTCGGTACCGCCAAACCACACAAGACGTTCCTGCTGACACATAACTCAACAGGTACACATATCCTGGTCGTATCTGGAGCTTATCCTTCCTTCAGAGCTTCTATCACATACGCCATTTCATGAGTTTGCCGTGCCAGATCAGCCACAGCGTCCCTGGCATTCGACATGATATTGGATGTTTCATCAGAAACAAGGTTCACCGAATTAACGCTTTGGGCGATTGCTTCGGATGTGGCGGTTTGTTCTTCACAGGCAGTGGCAATGTTTCGTACCTGATCCGAGGTATTTTCCACCAGATCAAGGATAGCAAATAAGGCGTCTTTGGTCTTGTCTGCCAACCCATTGGTGCGTTCTACTGTTTTTCCAACAACAGACATGAGTTCGATACTGGTACGGGTTTCATCCTGAATTTCACACGTGGCTTTGCCAACATCCCTGGTGGCGGCCATGGTTTTTTCTGCCAGTTTGCGGACTTCATCCGCCACAACGGCAAACCCCCGCCCTGCCTCACCAGCACGTGCAGCTTCAATGGCCGCGTTTAAGGCCAGCAAGTTGGTCTGGTCGGCAATATCGGTGATAACCGTCATAATATGGCCGATACTCTCAGCCTTTTCACCCAGGTCAGAAATTTTCTGGGCCATGCTGCCTGATTGTTCATGCACGTCTTTAATGGCCCCTACCAGGTTGTTCACAGCAGTCCTTCCGCCCTCTGCTTCTTCCTTGACCTTGTCCGTATTGTTCGCAGCCATAGAGGCATTTCTGGCAACTTCCAGAACGGTGTTGTTCATCTCTTCAATAGCTGTGGCAGTTTCCGTCAGTCTGTCTGTCTGATTGTCGGATTGACCAGAACAATGTTCCATCTGAACAGAAAGTTCTTCCGAAGCAGAAGCGACAATTTCAGCAATACCGGCTAATTGATCCGCTGCTTCCAGACGTCCTTGGCGTGCGGCTACTGCGGCTTCCCGAGATGTCTCTTCAACTTGGCGGGCTGCTTCCCGTGCTATCCGGGTCTGTTCTTCAGCCTCCTGCGTCTTTTTTTCAGCAAGGCCAATGAAGTTGACTAATTTTTCTACCATTACCTTAAGGCTGGTATAAAGGGCCAGAGACTCACCGCTGAAATATTTGATCTCTGGCAGGGCATCAAATTCACCCCCTGCCACTCTTTCTGCTGAAGAGGCCAGCAAATTCAAAGGCCGCACCAGGTTCAGGGATAGAAACCACACACCAACAAGCACCAGAACACCAAGACAACAGGCAATGATGCATGCGGTAAAAAACATGCTGTGAGAGGCCCCGAATACCTCGGCACGGTCTATGATATAGACGAGTTTCCAGCCAGTGGATTTGGACGTAAGCACCGTAACAAATTTTTCCGTGCCATCCAGAGTGATTTCAAAGGTTCCCTTATTCTTGCGAACAAGATCACGCAAGATGGTAAGAGGTGTTGCCTCGATCTTTTTGAAATTCAGTTCCCTGTGCCTGGGATCAGAAAGGATGGTACCATCCTTCTCAAACAGCATGATGTACCCTGTTCGACCAAGCTTCATTTCTGAGGTCAGGGAGGTCAGCGTATCCAGGTTAATATCCACACCAATAACGCCCACGATCTTCCCTGAAAAATCCTTCACCTGTGTCATCATGCTGCTGACGGCAGACCCGGATGTGGACATATAGGCACTGCTCAGTACCGTTTTTTGCGAAGATGTCCGTGCCATCTTATACCAAGGCCGCTTGCGGGGATCATAGTCCCTGGGCATGGAGTCCGCAGGGTATTGGACAAAACCTCCCTCCTCGGAACCAAGAAAAACGGCCGCATAACTGGGATGATTGGTCGCCATAAGCCTAAAGGTTTGGGAAATCTTACGCTCCAATTGACTTGCCGCATCTGGCCCCATCGAGGTGGCAGCCTTGGGGCCGAACCATTTCGTAAGCTGCCCCAGGGAATTGCGGGTCATTTCAAGGGAGGCCAAATATTGTACATTATTCATACCTTCGGCAACAAATGCGTCCATATAGTCGTCAATAAGCTGTAAACGCGCAGCAGACATCGTTTCAAACAACGCTCTGGAATACTTATTGGTTCCCACAAACATTGCCACAGAAACGCTGATAATGGACAACATAATGGTCATAAAAAAACCAATGAGTAATTTTGACCGCAGAGTAAATGACATCATTCCTTGCTCCTTTTCATCACATTATGGTGTATGTCAGTTGCATGTATATACTTTTTCCGTTCCGATAACATCATATATTGAGGGATCATGTAACAAAAGACAAGTCTTTATATCGTATACGTACAGCACCAGGAGGGGATGCGTCCGGGCAGACGGTCAATCAGCCCAGGACGCACGGGTATTTCATTATCCGTCAACGGTCTCACTTTGGCGAAAAAAACTTCCGTCATTTTATTGACTCAGTCAACCCCGCTCACGTAGTAGAACGGCACCTAACTTGCCCAAAACACGTTTTGCAACCGGAGTTTGTATGACATTGGACACGGCAGGCATTATCGGCCAAAGCCAGGCACTCCAGGCGGTTTTTGCCATCCTGGCCAAAGTGGCTCCTACAGACAGCACCGTATTGGTCACTGGAGAATCTGGAACCGGCAAGGAACTGATGGTCAGGGCCCTGCATCGGAACAGCAAGAGGATGGACGCACCTTTTGTGCCGGTTAATTGTGGAGCCATCCCCAGTGAGCTTCTGGAATCGGAATTATTTGGCCATGAAAAAGGGGCCTTTACCCATGCCATCCGCACCAGGCCTGGACGCTTTGAGCTGGCTGACGGCGGCACGGTCTTTCTTGACGAAATCGGCGAAATGGATCTGAGCCTTCAGGTCAAAATTCTCAGGGTTCTTCAGGAACGGGAATTTGAACGAGTGGGAGGAACCAAGACCTTTCGGGCCAATGTACGGATCATTGCCGCCACCAACAGGGATCTGGAGCAGGAGGTGGCCAAGGGCAGTTTCCGTGAGGATCTTTTCTACCGCCTCAACGTGATACCCGTCCACCTGCCCCCTCTGCGGGAACGTCAGGAGGATATTCCCCTCCTGGCCGACTATTTCCTCCACACATTCTGCCGCAACCAGGAACGTGATGCCATGCGCCTGGATCCCAAAACCCTGGACATTCTGGCAGCCTATTCCTGGCCGGGCAATGTACGGGAACTGGAAAATTTTATGGAACGTTTGAGCATCCTCTGCGATGATGTCACCATTACCCCACCGGATCTCCCCAACAAAATTCTCAAAGAAACCGGCACAGATGTTCCTGCTCGTGTGGTCATACCGACCACCTCCCAGGCATTCCGCTTTCCCGCGATCAAAGACATGCAGGATCAGGGAATTGGGCTCAAAGATTTCCTCGACATCATGGAAACTCACCTGCTTCAAGAGGCTCTGGGCATGGCCGATGGTGTCAAGAATCAGGCAGCCGAGATTCTGGGGATCAAGCGAACCACCCTTATTGAAAAACTGAAAAAGAAAAACATCGCCTCTTAACGGTCTGGGACATCAGGAACCATTCCGCACGATTTACAATAACCACCTGTTTTTACTTATAACTTTATTTTGCGCCTTGTTCTTGCATACGACCTTGTTTATGCCAGGGTCTACCATGTTCAACATGATGGCCCACACCATCTGATCGTTTAAGCATTCCTTGTACAAAAACAGGTAAACGTATGCTCATCCAGACCGGCGTTATCATCACTTTCTGTCATGCCAAAACCCAGGAGACCGCATGACACGATCACGGCAAGCAATTCTTGGGCTTTTCCTCATATTCGCGGGACTCCTCCTTATCGCGGACATGGCAACGGCCATGACCTATGCCTGGAAACGCTATCCCCAAAAAGAGCGGCTGATCTTTTCCTTTGGCTCGTCCATTCCCCCATTCACTCTCAGGCGCACCCAAAAACGTACCCTCACTCTTACCTTGCCTGCCTCCATCTGGGACAAAGAACCCCTGCCTGCTACAGTTGACCTGCGTGCCTCTCGAAGGATCGCCCGTGTACACGTAGCAGATGAGACCTTCACCATCACCCTCAAATCATCAGCCTTTGGATTCATCTATTTTCCTGTTCCCGACCAACACCAACTCATTGTGGACATCTTTCCCGATCCCCTGGGTTCCAAATGGGAACCGCCCCAGCCACGAGCCAACAAATCCAAGGCTTCTGTGCCAGCACCTCCACAGCCCCCTGTCTCTCCTCTGGCACCGAGCAAGAAACAGGTACCACCCAAAAAGCAGGGGCCGTCCAGGAAACCGGTACAGCCTAAAAAGCCGCTACCAGCCACAAAGCAGGCTGCAACGCCCCCAGTATCAAAGGTGCCGACGCAGCCCACAACAACTGAAAAAAGTTCTCCTGGTCCGGCCAATGTTCCAGGCAATAAAACTGCGACCATGCCCTCCCGTCCCTCTTCCCCAGGAGTTCTGCGGCAAAAGGTCACCTTTCAGACAGCCGAAGAGGCATTTTCCGCCCCGGCAGATGCGTCTCAGACAAAACTTCCTAACGATCAGCAACAGGCAGATGCTCCCATTGTACCATCTCCTGTCCCGGCTACCTCCAGACAGCCTGCCGAGACAGAAGGTATGCCGCTTGACAAACAGCCCACGGAAACCAGTCTTCAAGCCTCAGCAGCCAACAGCATGCATGACGAGGTAGAGAGTTCCTCGTTGCCGCCTTCTGACAATATGGCGACAAATGCGACCGCCATGCCTCCCTTTAAGGATTACCTGATCACTGCCAGGGGCACCCTGCAAAATGGGGAAATAGATGCGGCCTTGAGTATCCTGCAAGGCATGCTCAAGGATCCCAGGTTTCCCGACGACCTTCGGGAAGAAACCCTGTACATGGTAGCCGAGGCCCTGTTTCAGAAATGGCATAAGGAGCTGGATACCCATTTTCAGGAAGTCATGTCTGCCTTTCAGATGGCAGCCCATTTCGATCCGAAATCCCGTCGCCTTCCATCGGCCCTGCTGCATATGGGGCTTATCAACCTCAAGGTGAATAACCTGCCCGAAGCCAAGGGCTATTTCCAGCTTATCCGGTCGAAATATCCCCATGATTCCAACGTGCCCCTTACCTATTATTATATGGGTGAACACGCTATGGAGAACGAAAAATACCAGAAGGCAGCCGATAACTTTCAATTCGTGATCCAGAACTTTCCTGATAATGCCATCGTCCAAAGCTCTGCCGTAGGGCTGACCAAAGCCCTCAAGGAATTGGGCTATTACAAGCAGGGCTTTGAAATTATGGACTACGTGCAGAAACGCTGGCCGCGTTATTACATCAAAGACCCTGATTTTCTCATGCTGGCCGGGTATATAGAACTTAAAAACAAGAAGCTCCCCCAAGCCAGAGAAAACTTCTGGACCTATGTCAACCTCACTCCCCTGGCTGACAAGGTAGACATCGCCCTGGCCCGTATCGGGGATATATATGTTATGACCAACAACAAACAGGCAGCCCGAAAAGTCTATGAGGCAGCAGCCCAACGATTTCCTGACAAGGAAGGAGGGCTCATAGCCAAGATGCGCCTTGCCGAAGAAGGGGTCTTTGACCAACCTTCCATCCAAACCATGTTTTCCGTGTTTGACAAACCCTACAGCCTGCGGCCCAAAGAGGTCTATACCCAGATCATTACTACCTACCCCAAAAGCCCCCTGGCACCGGTGGCCCGTCTCAAGCTGGCCATGTGGCAATTGTGGAGCGATGCCCTTAAGGATGCCTTGCAAACCGTTGCCGATTTCCTTGCCAAACATCCCGACCATGAACTCCAGCCCAAGGCTATGCAGGTGGGCAAAAAGGCCTTTGCCCAATGGATTCTCAAGACCTTCAAGCGCGAACAATACAAGGATATTGTTACCATCTGGAATACCTACCCCTTTCTCCACGCCTCTCCAGGCCCCATGACCCGCCTGGCTGTTGCCACCAGCTTGTGGAAAACCGGCAACGGTTCCCAGGCGTTGAAAATGGCCATGCCCTTTCTTTCGGGTGACCTTCCCCAGGGTGCGGCCTCTGGACCTGCTCTGGATCTCGTGCTCAATATCCTTGTCCAGTCCCAGTCCTGGCAACAGATTCTTGATACGACCAAAAATGTCAGGACATGGAAACTCCCGCCAGACCGACGCCGCCAATTCGACTACACCCTGGCCCTGGCTCATGAAAACCTGGGACATGACACAAAAAGCTTCCCCTTGTGGAACAAGCTGGCCCGTGACACCAAACTTCCTGATTCCCAACGGGCCTATGCCCTGTATTTTATGGCACAACATGCCGAGCGTACCAAAAAACCTGAACAGGTACATACCCTGGCCCAGGATGCCCTGTCCCTGTTTCTGAGTAGCCCCAAACAGGATCTGCCCAAGATCCGAGACTGTCTGAACATGCTTATTCGGGTTACCTCAAAGACCAGACGCCATCAGGAGGCCCTTTCCTGGGGGCTCAAGCTGGAAACCTATATCCCCAGGGAAGATCCTTCCTGGCCGACCTTTATGTACAACCTTGCCAATCTCTTCCGCTTGAACAAGGACGTGTCCACGTGGAAACAAAAACTCACAGACCTCATCAAGACCAGCCCTGATTCCGTATACAGTAAGATGGCGGCCAGGGATCTGGAGGCTGCCGACCTTCAGGATAAATTACAGCCTTTTCAATAAAGGGAGCATCCTTATGGACAGACAGCCCGTGGTGGCCGGATCATTCTACCCTGGTGATTCCCAGGCGTTGAGCCGTCACATCCGATCCTATCTGACCGCAGACCAGCCTGCCTTCCATGCACAGACCATCCTGACCATGCTGCCCCATGCAGGGTATATCTATTCAGGGGCCGTGGCAGGCACCACCCTGGCACAGGCCAATCTGCCAGCAACCGTCATCCTTCTGGGCCCAAGTCACACAGGAGATGGTGCTGCCCTGGGCCTCTGGCCGGACGGATCCTGGCTCTTTCCAGGGGGTGATCTTACGGTAGATCAGTCTCTGGCGACAACCATTCTTGCAGCCTGCCCCCGTATCCAGGCGGATTATACCTCCCACCTTCGCGAACATTCCCTGGAGGTGCAGATCCCCTTCCTCCATGCCGTCAACCCGCACATGCAGATCCTGCCCATCACCATTGCGGATCCCAGACTGGACATCCTCCTTGAAGTGGGCAGGGCCTTGGCCCAGGTCATCAGCAAGGCCTCACAACCCATTGGCCTGCTGGTGAGTTCCGATATGAGCCATTATATCTCTGCTGCCCAGGCCAAGGTTCTCGACCATCTGGCCATCCAGGCCATAACGGCCCTGTCACCTGAGCAACTTTACACAACCGTAAGGGATAACCGTATTTCCATGTGCGGGGTGCTGCCCATGACCGCAGGCCTCACGGCTGCTTGTGAGCTTGGAGCTGAACGGGCCAGGCTCATCCAGTACACCACATCAGGCGAGGTAACAGGTGATGATGATCAGGTGGTGGGATATGCGGGTATGGTTGTGGAAGGAAGGTGGTTTTAGGTTTTAGGTTTTAGGTGTTAGGTTTTAGGTAGTGTCGTCATGAGATAGCCGCCCATAGTGAAATGCAGCGAATATGAATAGCAGCAAGAAATGAAGAAGCATTTTTAGCATATCTCGTTGC
>PDWJ01008449.1_pt1 | contig 14269 bp, 12 predicted proteins | sample 1430881 | NCBI WGS metagenome assembly PDWJ01 (sample SAMN01162460, study PRJNA174530) | Oral metagenome, whole genome shotgun sequencing project. | biome: Marine environment; feature: Marine mammal; material: Swab sample of the gingival sulcus; isolation source: swab sample of gingival sulcus... | reverse complement strand
CTTGCAGTCCGAGTTGTTGATGATGCTCTCCTTGACGATGGGCGACTGGATGATGTCGTCCACCTCCTGGGTCACCACGATGGCCTCCCCGAAGTACTTCCGCACCGTCTTGTACAAATATTTAATGTAGTCCGCCATGTTCGCGCTCGCGATGGCCTTCCACGCCTCCTCGATCAGGATCATCTTGCGCACCCCCTTGAGCCGTCGCATCTTGTTGATGAAGGCCTCCATGATGATGATGGTCACCACCGGGAAGAGGTCCTTGTTGTCCTTGATCGCGTCGATCTCGAAGACGATCAGCCGCTTGCCCAGCAGGTCGATGTTCTCGGCCGAGTTCAGCAGGAAGTCGTAGCGGCCCCCGCGGTAGTACTGCCGCAGGGTGGTCAGCAGGTTGTCCACGTTGAAGTCCTCGCGCGGCACGGCGATGTCCCGCGCCGCCAGCTCGCCGCGGTACACGTCCCGCAGGTACTCGTAGAAGGTGTCGAAGCAGGGGCGCACCGAGCGGTCGCCCCGGATCAGCTCGATGTACGCGCTCACGGCCGTGCCCAGCTCGCCCGACTCGGTCTTGGTCACCCGCTCCTCCGACGACTTCCACAGCGCCAGCAGCAGGGTGCTGATGCTCTCGCGCTTCTCGATGTCGAAGACGTAGTCGTCCGTGTAGAAGGGGTTGAACGATATCGGGTGCTCGTCGGTGTAGGTGAAGTAGACCCCGTCCGCCCCCCCGGTCCGCGCCCGCACCAGGTTGCACAGCCCCTCGTAGGAGTTGCCCGTGTCCACCAGCAGCACGTGCGCGCCCTGCTCCCAGTACTGCCGCACCATGTGGTTGGTGAAGAAGGACTTCCCGCTGCCCGAGGGCCCCAGGATGAACTTGTTGCGGTTGGTGATCACGCCCCGGGCCATCGGCAGGTCGGAGAGGTCCACGTGCACCGGGCGGCCCGAGATACGGTCCACCAGCCGGATGCCGAAGGGCGAGGGGGAGTCGCGGTAGTTCGTCTCCCAGGCGAACAGGCACAGGGCCTGCGGCGCGAAGGTGTAGAAGGCCTCCTCCGCGGGGAGGTCCCCGGCGTTGCCGGGCATCCCGGCCCAGAACAGCACCGCGGTGTCCACCGTGTTGTGCCGCGGCTGGCACCCCATGCTGGCCAGCGCCGCGCCCACGTCGTTGCGCACGCCCCGCAGGGCCTCCTCCGTGTCGGCCCACGCCAGCACGTTGAAATGCGCCCGCACCGGTGGCATCCCCAGCGAGTGCGAGGTGTTCAGGTAGTCCTCGATCCACTCCCGGTTGATCTGGTTGGCCCGGCTGTACTCCGAGAGCGAGAGCATGCGCCGCGCGTCCCGCTCGAAGCGCTGCAGGTCCTTGGCCCCGTCCCCGATCAGCACGTACTGGTTGTACATGTGGTCGTGCCCCAGCAGCAGACCCACCGGCGAGGCGAAGGAGAGGCGGCAGTCGGAGCGGTCCGTCGAGAGGGCCTCGTGCCGCACGTCTGTCCCCACCAGCAGCGGGAGGTCCTCAGTGGTCGAGAGCGTGTGCAGGCAGACCCGCTGCGCGCCCACCCGCAGGCCCCCGCCCTCCAGGTGCAGGTCCTCCAGCGCCGCCGGGCCGCCAGCCCCCAGCCGGAGGTAGCGGTCCAGCAGCCCCTCCGCCGCCGCCGACCCCACGATGGCATCGTCATCGAGCCGCGAGAGCCCCAGCTGCGGCACCTCCCCCAGGATGCGCGCGAACTGCTCCACCGACTCCGAGAAGCGGGCCATCTCCGCCCCCCCCGAGCCCCGCGGCACCAGCCGACCCCGGCACAGCGAGGAGAACTCCCCCCGGCGCACCCGCCCGGGCCGGGCCAGCTTCGTCACGTACAGGTAGCACTCGTGCCGCAGGAAGGGCCGCTCCCAGAAGTGCATATCGCTCGCCCGCGACAGGAAGCTCCCCCCGTCCTCCCCCCCGCCGCCCCCAGCCGGGCGGAACGCGTCCCGCACGAACCAGTCCTGCTTGTGCACCACCGTGAACGGCGGCAGTACCCCCAGCGCCTTCGCCCAGCCCGAGTGCAGCGCCTCGTACTCCCCCTCCGTCAGCGTGAACACCTCCGGCAGCTCCACCCGGAAGCACGCCGTCGCGTCCGCGTCCTTCGACACGATCCAGCCCCCCTCCACCGACAGCAGCGGGAAGCGAGACGCCAGCGAGACCCTACGGTTGCCCATCCTCGGTATGGAGATTTAGCACCCAGATAACCACCAGCAGCACGATTATCCCGAGCACCGTGAGAGGTATATATCTGAGCATCAGGCTATCCCACAGCGTGGCCAGGAGCCCCCGCTCCCGCACCACCGCCATCAGCCCCCCGGCCCGGGCCATCTCCGCGAGCCCATCGTCGTGGACTATTGCCCATATGAGGCCAAAGCTGTAGAGCAGCATTATGAAAAGCGTGATGGCGCTTATAAGCATGTCGCGGCTACGCATGTTCATCATCATGAGTTCTACCCGATTTAAACCCCGTCGATCCGGGCGCGCCACCCCCCGCCCCCAGCATCTCCCGCGCCCCCATCCGGTGCGCCAGCGAGCGCGGCAGCCGCCCCCGCATCCGCAGCTTCGAGAGCCCGAACTGGCCGTACCGGCCGTTCGCCCAGTACGCCCCCCACACCACGCCCATCCCCAGCGCCCCGCCCAGCACCACCAGCCCCATCCCGGACGCGCCCCCGATGTAGAGCACGATAACCAGCAGCACCGCCCCGCCCAGCCCCCCGGCCAGCCAGTACACGTACTGCGCCTGCAGCCCCTTGAGCTCCAGCGGACGGCCCACCCCGCGGTTCACCTCCCACTCCATCGCCCGCCCCCCTACAGCTCGAAGAACGCGCGGATAACCACCACCGCGATCACCATGAAAACGCTCGCCCCGAACCACATCATCGCCGTCTTCCCCACGTCCGGGTCCCCGTTGCTCATCTTCTGGTACACCCGCACCGCGCCCATGATCCCGATAATCGCAGCCACCGCGTACACCAGCTTCGTGAACGGGTCGAAGTACCCCTTCATCATCCGCGTCGCCTCCTCGATGCCCCGCAGCCCGCTGTTGCCGCCCCCCTGCGCGAAGGCCGCGCCGCCATCCAGCAGCAGGCCCAGCGCCACCACCAGCAGCCGACCCCAAAAACGCCCTGTAGAAATCCTCATCGCCCTGTAGTATTTACCCGTTCAACATCCATCGCATCGTCGCCATCCCGCCCCCCGGCCTCCCCCCGCGCCCGCAGCGCGGCCAGCAGCTCATCCTGCATCGCCTCGGCCGCCGCCAGCCGAGAGCGGTAGATATCCAGCAGCTCCGTCCCCTCCAGCCCCGGCACCGCGCCCAGCCCGTCCCCGCGCGCATCTGCCATCCCCGAGAGCGGCACCCCGCCCGCGTCCGCCCACCCATCGGGCGGCACCCCCAGCGGCAGCAACGCGTCCCCCAGCTCCTCCAGCTCCACCAGCCCCTGGTCCACCGCATCAGCACCCGCCGCCACCGCCGGGGCGGGGCGGGGCCCCTCCGGCTCCAGCCCCCGCGTGCGCCCCACCAGCCCATCGTCCCCAGCATCCCCCGCCGGGCCCAGCGGTGGAGGGGGGGGAACGGTCCCCCCCTCCACCGGCCCGGATGCCCCGTCGCCACGACGGGCCCGGGAGTCCGCCAGGTACAGCAAGCCCGCCCCCAGCAGCAGCACCGCCACGCACAGCAGCCCCACCATCAGCAGCAGGAAGCCCACCAGCGGCCACATACCCACCTCCAGCCCATGCCTACTCCGGGATGGTCACATCCCGCCGCAGCTCCGCCGCCACCCGGTTGATCAGCTCCCGGTGCGCCCGCAGGTGCCCCAGCAGGATGTTGTCGATGAAGTTCCCCATCGACAGCTCCGCCGCGACCCCCAGGTCCGCCAGCACGTGCCGCAAGATCCGCAGCGTCTCCTCGTCCACGTTCACCGTGGTCCGGTGCCGTATCGGCCGCGCGCACAGGAACTCCGACCGGTACGCCCCGAACGCCGCCTCCGTCGCCACCTCCGGGGCACCCCCGCCATCGCCCCCCGGGGGCGCCGCGTCCGCCCCGCCCCCGAAGCCCGCGTCCCCGGGCCCGGGGCCCTCGAACGACGGCCGCGCGTCCCCCGCGCCCAGCCCCACGTTCCCCATCATCTCCATGCTCTGCAAAATGGCCGCCCGACCATCCGCACCCGCGTTACCACCCTTTTTCATACGCCTATCCACCTAGCATTTACACTTCGAGTCCAGCCCGCTCCGCGCCAGCAGCTCATCCACCCACGCATCGATGCCCAGCGCGGCCCGCTGCCGGCCCGCCGGCGGCAGGTACGAGGAGCGGAAGACCCCCTGCACCCCGTACTGCGCCAGCTCGTGCGACATCCGCACCGACGCGTACACCCGCGCGCGGAAGCACGAGACCCCCTGCTCCGCGAAGTACGCATCGTAGTAGTCGATGATCCAGGACGAGGCCCGCCGGTCCACCTTGTTCCACAGGAACAGGAAGTCCCGCAGCCGCGCCCCCTCCACCCGCGCCGCGATGTCCCGCACCGCCTGGCCGTACGCCAGCGAGGCCAGGATGGACTGCCAGTCCGCCTCCACCGGCGAGATCAGCAGGTCCATGCTCGCGGCCAGCCACAGCACCTCCGCCGTGCCCGCGTGTCCCGGGAAGTCGAACACCACCACGTCCAGCGGCTCGCCCCCCGCGCGCGCCTCCGCCTCCACCCGGCCCGCCAGCGAGAGCGCCTCCCCCGGCGCGGCGCGGTACACCTCGTACGGCCGCGGCGGCCGCCCCGGCGCGCCGTAGTACCCCTGCAGGAAGTCCCCCACCGCCGCCTCCCGCAGCGCCAGCGCGCGCTCCCGCGCCCGCAGCTTGAAGAACGACTCCTGCACCGCGTCGCAGTCCACCGCCGCCAGCCGCAGCCCCCGCTCGTAGCACAGCACCGACGAGAGCACCTCCGCCAGGCTGCTCTTGCCCACGCCCCCCTTCTGCGACGCGAAGCCCACGTACACCGCCCCGCCGTCCCCGGAGGGCCGCGCCGTATCCGTATCCCGACTGGCAAGATTGGCAACCATCGCGTAGTACCCCAGTATTTAGTGCGACAAAACCCTAGCGAACGCCCCGCTGACCCGCCCCGCATCGCAAATCTACAGGCCGCCGCGCGAAAAACCGCAGAAAAACAAAATAAATACAGAATAAACACAAAAATCGCCCTATTTAGAACCAATCTGCCAAAATAAATACAGAATAAATACACGCCAACCACCGCCGCACCCATACCTTCGCGTAGGAAAAAACCAGAAATCGACCCGATGCCGCACCTACTCAGCGCAACAATGTTGCACTTACTCATCCACTCAATGCCTCATCCACTCAGCGCCGCAATGCGGCACCGACCCATCCACACGATGCCGCACCTATATATGTATCCGCATGCGCCCGCCGCGCGCACGCTTTCCCTTTTTCGGTTGCGCCCCTTCTATCCCCCCCCGCTCCCGGCCGCGGGAATTCCTAAAACCCCGCCCCGCCTCGGCCGGTCATTGCAAAATATTCAGCTATACAGCGAAACCCCCACGCCCCGTCGGCCCGCCCCGCCCCCCATCGCGCCTTCACGGCAAGGTGTGTTTTTGTATGACAAACGGCCGTTTGTCATACAAAAAACCCTTGCCTCCTTACGGAGGTCCCCCCGCCGTGCCGTCGGCTGCTCCGGAGTCGCAGGGGGGAAAAAGCACCGGGCTGAGCGCGGGTGGACCCAAAAAGGTTAGGAATGGATAATGAAATGGAGGCCATGCGGGATGGCAGCGTAGGGCCGGGGGCGGACCCCGGCGCGCCGCAGGGGGAGACCGCAAATCCCAGCGGGTGGGCCCGGCTCAACCTGCGGCTGAGCCCCGAGGACCAGCTGCGGGTGATCGGGCTGTACCAGCGCTCAGGGGCCCGGAGCAAGTCGGACTTCGTGCGGGCGCAGATACTCCGCGAGGATTTCCGCGTGGTGGTGGTCAGCCAGGCCGACAACGAGTACTACCGCAAGCTGAGCGAGCTCACGGCCCAGGTGCAGCGCATCGGCGTGCTGTACAACCAGGCCGTGCGCTCGCTGAACTCGCACCACTCCGCGAGGATGGCCGCCACCCTGACCCGCGAGCTCGCGGCGCACCAGGGCGAGATCGCCGCTTTGGTGCAGCGGGCCGTCGACCTCACGGAGGAGTACCGCCGCCAATGATCGCCAACATCACCTCCCCCTCGAGCCTGGCCCGCGCGCTGGGCTACAACTTCCGCAAGGTGGAGCAGGGCCAGGCGGACGTGATCGCCGTCTCGGGCCTCTACGCGCGGGCAGACGGGCGGTACGCCCTGGACGGGGTGCTGGCCGACATGGCCCAGCAACTCCCCGCGCGGCACCGCACCCGGAACGCGGTGTTCCACTGCTCGCTCAACCCCCACCCCGACGAGCGGCTCACCGGGGAGACGCTCGTGGCCATCGCCCGGGAGTACATGGAGGGCATGGGCTACGGGGGGCAACCCTACATCGTGTTCCGCCACCGCGACATCGCGCGGGAGCACATCCACATCGTCGCGCCGCGGGTGGACAGCCGGGGGCGCAAGATAAACGATTCCTTCGAGCGACGGCGGAGCCAGCGGGTGGTCGCCGGGCTGGAGCGGCGCTACGGCCTCAGGGCGACCCCCCGGGGCGAGCGGCCCGCCCCGCCGCTGAGAGATGAACGCGGTGCTCAACCGCTACAACGTCCAGGCCGAGGAGGTCCGCTGGGAGTACGCCGGGCGGCGGCTCAGCGGGCTGGTCTACGTGCCGCTGGACGCGCGGGGGGAGCGGGTGGGCCCACCGATACGGTCCAAGGACCTGGGCCGGGGCGCGGGGCAGACCGCTGTGCAGGGGAAGTTCCGGCGGTCTAGGCCGCTGGTCGCGGCCCAGCTCCCCGGGATGCGGGAGCGGGTCGCAGAGGCCATGCGCGCCGGGCCGCGGACCCGCGGGGAGCTGGAGGAGGCCCTGCGGGCCCGGGGCATCCACCTGCGGATGCGCACCACGGACGGGGGGCGTATATACGGCATGACCTTCATGGACGACGAGCTGGGCGTGTCGGTCAACGGCTCCCGGCTGGGGCGGGGCTTCTCGGCCCGGGCCTTCGACGGGCTGCTCAACGGCGGGCCGACGGGGACCGAGCACACTATGAGCAGCCCCGCCGCCAGGGTGGGCACGCCGCCCGACGCCGCGGCGCTGGAGTGGCTCGCCCTCGGGGACGGGCTGCTGGACGGCCCCCCCGCGCGGGGCGACGAGGAGTGGCGGGAGCTGGCCTGGCGGCGTAAGCTCCGGCGCGAGGAGGCCAAGCGGCGGCGACGGGGCTAGGGTGGCGTGGGCGAAGGGGCATCGATGGGAGTGTAGTTTAGGTAGGTAACCAAAAAAAGGAAAGGGAACGGGGTATGGCGCAGGAGGATGATCTGCGGGGGATGGCCCGGGTGATGGACCTCATCCGGGCGGCCTCCATCGTGGTGCTCATGCTGCACTGCTACTGGTACGGCCACGGGGCCCTGGCCGCGAGGGGCTGGGCCCTGCCGCTGCTCGACCGCCTGCTGCTGGGGCTGCACCGGGTCTCGGGCGTATTCGGCCACATCGCCTGGAGCAAGCTCCTGGCCCTGACCCTGCTCCTGGTGTCGTGCCTGGGCAACCGGGGGGTCAAGAGCCAGCGCATCGCCCCGGGGGCCGTCGCGGCGACGGGCGCCGCGGGCCTCGCGCTGCTCATGGGCAACTGGTGGCTCCTGGACCTGGCCCTCCCGGCGGGCACGCGCGTAGCCCTCTACGCGGCGAGCCTCGCGGCGGGCTACGTGGCCCTCCTGACGGCCGGCAGCTGGGCCAGCCGCCTCATGCGGGGCAACCTCATGGACGACGTGTTCAACCGCGAGAACGAGAGCTTCATGCAGGAGCGGCGGCGCATGGACAACGAGTACTCCGTCAACCTCCCCACCCGCTTCTACTACAAGGGGCGCTGGCGGCGCGGCTGGGTCAACGTGGTCAACCCCTTCCGCGCCTCCATGGTCCTGGGCACCCCGGGCTCGGGCAAGTCCTTCGCCATCGTCAACAGCTACATCCGACAGCAGGTCGAGAAGGGCTTCGCCATGTACATCTACGACTACAAGTTCCCCGACCTCTCCGAAATCGCCTACAACCACCTGCGCCGGCACCGCGGGGGCTACCCGGTGCAGCCCACCTTCTACGTCATCAACTTCGACGACCCCCGCCGCTCCCACCGCTGCAACCCCATCAACCCGGCCATGATGAGCGACATATCCGACGCCTACGAGAGCGCCTACACCATCATGCTCAACCTCAACCGCACCTGGGTGCAGAAGCAGGGCGACTTCTTCGTCGAGTCACCCATCAACCTCCTGGCCGCGGCCATCTGGTTCCTCAAAATCCACGACGGCGGGCGCTGCTGCACCTTCCCCCACGCCATCGAGCTGGTCAGCCAGCCCTACACCCGCCTCTTCCCCGTCCTGGCCGCCCGCCGCGAGCTGGCCGGGTACCTCTCCCCCTTCATGAGCGCCTGGGAGGGCGGCGCGCAGGACCAGCTGCAGGGCCAGATCGCCTCCCTCCAGATCCCCGTGTCCCGCCTGAACTCCCCGGCCCTCTACTGGGTCATGACCGGCGACGACTTCACCCTCGACATCAACAACCCCGACGAGCCCAAGGTCCTGGTGGTGGGCAGCAACCCCGACCGCCAGAACATCTACTCCGCCGCCCTGGGCCTCTACAACAGCCGCATCGTCAAGCTCATCAACAAGAAGAACCAGCTCAAGAGCTCGGTCATCATCGACGAGCTGCCCACCATCTACTTCCGCGGCCTGGACAACCTCATCGCCACGGCCCGCAGCAACCGCGTCGCCGTATGCCTGGGCTTCCAGGACTTCTCCCAGCTCACCCGCGACTACGGCGACAAGGAGAGCCGCGTCATCCAGAACACCGTCGGCAACATCTTCGCGGGGCAGGTGGTGGGCGACACCGCCGAGAGCCTCAGCAAGCGCTTCGGCCGGGTGCTCCAGCGGCGGCAGTCCGTGTCCATCAACCGCAACGACACCTCCACCTCCTTCTCCACCCAGCTCGACAGCCTCATCCCGGCCAGCAAGATCGCCAGCCTCACCCAGGGCATGTTCGTGGGCGCGGTCGCCGACAACTTCGGCGAGGAGATAGAGCAGAAGGTCTTCCACGCCCGCATCGAGGTCGACACCGACCAGCTCGCGCGCCAGGCCCGGGACGACCGGCCCATCCCCATCATCAACCCCTTCCTGGACGGGGAGGGCAACGACGTGATGCAGCAGCGCATCGAGGCCAACTACCAGCGCGTCAAGGACGAGGTCGCGGCCCTGGTGGAGGGCGAGCTGGCGCGGATCGCGGAGGACCCCGAGCTCCAGCACCTCATCCGGGAGGGCTAGCGCTGCCGCCGCCTAGCGCTGCCGCCGCTGCTCCCGGAAGCGGAACGAGGTGGTGAAGTCCTCGTTCAGCCGGAGGTAGGCCTCGAACGAGCGTCCCGCCCGGCTCTTGAGGCCCTTTAGCAGGGGGGTCTCCCGCTTCGAGGGGTCCGGCCCGTTGCCCGTTAGGGCCAGCAGCTCCGCGTCGCTGAGCATCCGCCCCGCCACGTTGCGGAACACGTGGAAGTCGCAGCCCTCCGCGCGGCACCGCGCCACCTTCTCGTAGAGCACCAGCCCCTCCGCCCCGCACTTGGGGCAGCGGGGGTCCTCCGCGCGTGGCAGCGCCAGCAGCTCCTGGCAGATATGCCCGGCGTACTCCCGTATCCCCGCCGAGAAGCCCTCGGCCGACACCTGGCCCGCCTCGATGCCCGCCAGCGAGAGCTCCCAGCTCCCCGTCATGGCCACGTCCGCGATACGCTGGCCCTTCACGAGGCCGTACACCTCCAGCCCCACCTTCGTGGGCACCAGCCGCTTCTTCTCCCGGGCCACGTAGCCCCGCAGGATGAGCGTCTCCAGAATGCTGGCCCGCGTCGCGGGCGTGCCGAGGCCGCAGCCCGACATCGCCTCCCGGCCCGCCGCGTCCTCCACCCGCTGCCCGGCCCGCTCCATCGCCGTGAGGATGCCCGACTCCGTGAAGATGGGCCTCGGCTGCGTGCTCTGCTCCGCGATGGTCGCCGGGCCCAGCGGCAGGGTGGCCCCCTCCGCCAGCTCGGGCAGCCCGGCGAGCTGGACCTCCGGCGGCGCATCATCCTGGGCCTCCTCATCATCATCCGCGCTCGCCGCGTCCTCACCGGCCCGCACGCCCCGCCAGCCCGCCGACACCTGCCGCGCGCACCGCCACTCGTAGGCGCGCTCCCCATCGCGCAGCTCCACGGCCATGCGCTCCTCCTCCGAGTCGGGCGAGAAGGCCTCCACGAAGCGGCGCACCACCAGGTCGTACACCAGCCGCGCATCCCCCTCCAGCGCCCCGGGGTCCTCCCCCGTCACGATGATGGCGTGATGGTCCGTCACCCGCGACGCGTCCACCGGGCGCGGGTTCGGGGCCTCCATCGGGTGCCCCAGGCCCGCCAGCAGCGAGGGCACCCGCTCGAACACGTCATCGCCGATGTGCCGCGAGCCCGTGCGCGGGTAGGTGCATATCCCCGTCTCGTAGAGCTGCTGCATCGCCACCAGCGTCTGGCTGGCCGTCAGCCCGTGCCGCCGGTTCGCATCCTTCTGCAGCGTGGTCAGGTCGTACAGCAGGGGGGGAGGGGTGCGCGTCGTCCGCACCGACGAGGACACCACCCGTAGCTGGCCGGCCGCCTGCAGCCCCAGCAGGGCCGCATCCGCCGCCGCGTGGCTATCGAAGCGGTCCTTCGACTGCACCACCAGCGTCGCCCCCTCGACCTCCACCCCCGCCCGCAGCCGCCAGAAGGGCACGCGCTTGAAGGCCCTATGCTCAAGGTATCGCTCGCATATCATCCCCAGCGTCGGGGTCTGCACCCGCCCCAGCGAGTACACCCCCTGGCCCCGCGAGAGGGACAGGGCCCGGCTCGCGTTCATCCCCACCAGCCAGTCCGCCTCGTCGCGCGCCCGCGCGGCGCGGTACAGGTTGTCGTACTGGCCACCCGGCTGCAGCCTCGCCAGCCCGTCGCGGATGGCCCGCTCGGTCAGCGACGAGATCCACAGCCGCTCGAAGGGCTTGCGGCAGCCCAGGTACTCGTAGATGTAGCGGAAGATAAGCTCCCCCTCACGCCCCGCGTCCGTGGCCACGATGAGCCCGTCGGACCGCTCGAAGCACGCACGGATGGTCTCCAGCTGCCGCGCCGCCTTGGGGTCGTCCCGGAAGGTCTTCCCCTCGCGCAGCTGCAGCACTGACAGCCGGAAGGGCGAGGGGCGCATCGGTAGGTCCTCCGCCCGGTAGGCGAAGCCGTACGCGCCCGGCATGGCCAGGTTCACCAGGTGCCCCACGGCCCAGGTTACAATGTAGCCGTTCCCCTCGATGTAGCCATCCCCCTTGGTCGTCGCGCCCACCACCCGGGCCAGGTCCCTCCCCACCGAGGGCTTCTCTGCTATGATGCATTTCATGGTCTATCGTTTTTTAGGTAATTACTCCCCTCATCACCCGCGCCGCGCTATCCGGTGGCAGCCTATGCACCGTGAGGTCGAGCCCGCACCCCTCCACGAGCCGCTCGATGGCCTCCGCCTGCTGTTGCAGCAGGCGGGCATCGAGCCCCATGCGCACCGGGAGGATGACCAGCCGCCCGCGCGCCGTCTCCACGTAGAGCATCCAGCTCCGGCCACCGTCGATGAACCCGAACCGTGGCCCGAAGCGGCGACGCATATCCCGCTCCAACCCGGCAACGTACGCCCCGGTCTCTTCGTGGAACGCCACGTAGCGGGACTGCAGGTCTGCCGCGAACCGAGCCACAACCCCGACCAGCTCCTCGGCCTCATCCAGCTGGGCCTGTCCATCCACCTCCCGCAGCACATGCCCAACCAGCGTGTAGTAGATGATGCCCGGCTCCACGTCGCCCTCCCCCACCAACACCTCCACGCTATCGCTATCCTGCTGGAACACCAGCCGGACCGCGCAGTCGCCCTCGCCCAGTCTGCAGCGCAGCATGGACGGGCTGGCCTCATCCACCCGCATGCCGTGCCGGTGGACGGCCCCCGCCAGCTGGCGCATGTCATCCGGTGGGTGCTGCCCCCACCATGGTAGCTCCGGCTTGCGCAGCGAGTACAGGGAATCCTTCAGCTCGGACATCATCCGCTCGGTGAACCGCTCGGGCCGCGAGAGGAGGTCCCGCTGCTGGTGGGCCCACCCCAGGTACCACGGCTGGTAGGGAACCTCCAGCTCCCCCAGCGCGCTGACGGCGCGCTGGACATCGCCGATGCGCCGCGGCAGGCTCGCCACCGACACCCGGAAATACGCGGCCTGCGGGCCGCGGAGGGGGACCCCGAGCTCCACCAGCCGCCCGCCGGGGAGCACCCTCGCCACGTAGCCATCCGGCCCGAACGCGGGGGCGAGCACCCCCGCCACGGCCGCCCCCGCGACGCCGCGCAGCCGCGCACGACGCTGGGCCGCCCGACGGGGGCTCAGGCCCGGGGGCGGCGGGACCTCCCGGAAGCCCTCCTCCCGCCGCCGGGCGATCAGCTGCAGGGCCCGATCCCGATCGCAGTCCCGGCCGCACTGCCGGAGGCGGCCCGCGCGGCCAACCCGACCCCGCAGCGTGTGGGCATCCCTGTCCACCCACTCCAGGGCGTAGAACTCGTCCGCCCGCTCCATGTACACCAGCATCGCCTCCTTGCCCATGCCCTGCGTGCGTTTAGTACCGAAAAATCATAGCAGTATGGTGGTTAGGGCCTGCACCCCCGCCTGGGCTTCCCCGTCGGCCCGGGCTCCGCCGCCCGGAGGGGGCTCACCCCCCGCAGCTGGTCCCGCAGCTCCCGCAGCAGCCCACCGCGCGTGCCGCCCAGCCGGAAGAAGTCCGACACGTCCTTCGCGCCCTTCTCCCCCGGCACCGGCACCCGGAGCGCGCGGGCCGTCAGCCCCTGCGCCCGGAGCTCCGCCGCGCGCTTGGCCCCCTCCCGCTGGCCCGTCCCGTCCGCGTCGTACAGCACGAAGAAGTAGCGGAAGCGGCCGCCCAGCCGCGCCGAGAAGTCGTCGGGCAGGGTCGTCGTCTCGCTGTTCAGGCTCACGGCCGGCACGCCGTGCGCCGCCAGCGACAGCACGTCCTTCTCCCCGCCCGTCAGGAAGAGCGAGGGGCACCCGGCCGGTAGCTGGTCCACCCCGAAGATGTGGCCCGGGGGGCGCGCGCCCCCGCACAGGAAGCGCATCTGCGGGTCGCCCGGCCGGTACACCTTCAGGTGCTCCGCGCCCGGGTAGCCGAACATCAGCTGCCCCGCGCCCGCCCGCACGGAGTAGGGCCGACCCTGCGATGAGATGCCCTCGAAGCGGGTCAGGTTCTTCACCCCGTACCGGGCCAGCACCCCGGGGCCCACGCCGTACTCCCCCCAGTAGGCCAGGGCCACCGGGCCGAAGGGGGCCTCCTGCACCGAGTAGGGCCGCGGGCCATCGGCCGGGGGCGTGGGGCCACCCCCGCCGAGGGGCCCAACCGCCGGGTTCACCACCCGCGTCAGGGCGGGCGCCTCGTCCTCCCGCACCAGCCCCAGGCCCATATCGCGCGAGACCTGCGCGAGGATCTTCCAGAAGTCCCGCGGGATCTCCAGGCCGTACAGCCGCCCCACGAACCAGAAGCAGTCACCCGAGTAGCCCGAGTCGCCGTGGTCGTAGAAGCGGTGGGTATCCCGGCCCTTGTCGTAGTAGACCACGCACGAGGGGCGACGGTCCGGGTAGAAGGGGTTGCGGAAGTGCCGGTTCGTCTGCAGGTCGCCCCCCAGGTAGTGCCGGAACACCTCCAGCCCCCGGTTCGTGCGCGCCAAGATCTCCTCCTTGTCTATCCGCTGGCCCATGGCTCGCCCTCCTACATCCTTGGGCCCTTACGCCGCCGCGTAGCCTGCGCCTCGGTCGCCCGGGGCTCGGTCCGCAGCCCGGCCACCTGATCTCGGTCGCGGCGCGCCCCGTCCCGGCGGAACAGCAGCCCCCGCGCCGCCGCGTCCACCCGCACCGTGCCCCGGAAGGGGGAGCCGTCCGGCAGGGTGATGCCCTCCATACGCACCGCCCGGCCCGCCGCCAGCTCCGCGTGCTGGGCCTCGCTCAGCCGGTACCCGTGCACCACCCGGGGCACCTCCACCCGGTCGGCCCGGAGGGCCACCAGCTCCCGCGTCTGCGCGTCCACCGACACGTAGGCCGGGAACCGCTCGCCCCCCGC